>WNFE01000896.1_pt1 | contig 21344 bp, 19 predicted proteins | sample 5400451 | NCBI WGS metagenome assembly WNFE01 (sample SAMN13153344, study PRJNA577476) | soil metagenome | isolation source: 200 cm saprolite under Douglas fir tree site 2 hole 2 | place: USA:California | collected 2015-04-18
CAGGCATCTTCGTTTCCGGAAAGGCACTCTTTGACGAGGCGCGTGTCATCCCAGACAGTGGGAGCCTTCTTCGGTGCTTTGGTCGTTGCCAGGCTCATCGAGGAGCGTTCTCCGGAGCATTTTTCAAATAGAGCTGTTCAACATTCCAGAGTACGTAAGGTTCCAGAACAGCCGGCTGAAAATTCCCGAGCGAATTCTTGGCGCCAGCAAGAATGTCCGGGCTCGCCAGGAAGATCATCGGCTGATTCTCGGAGAGAATCTCCTGGGCCCGGTCATAGAGCTTTTTGCGCTGTGCGAACGTGCGCGCGATCATTTGCTCACTGATCAGGCGGTCGATCTCCGCCTCCCATGCAGTAGCCGGATGCTCCTGCGATGGATTCCAAAGATGCGTTCCGCCGGTCGAGAGCCAAACATTGATGTCGGTGTTCGGGTCAGCGTCAAAGCTGGCTATGCCCATAACGCAGGCGTCGTATTCCTTCGTCTGCGTGACGCGGTCCAGCAGCGAGCGAAACTCGAGGGGCACAACTTGCACGCGCATTCCAAGCTGCTTTAGATCATCCTGAATCAGCGTCGCCATCTTGGCGCGGTCCGCGTTGGTTGAGCTCGTAAGGATGGAAAATTCCACGGGCTTGCCTTCGGAATCCAGGAGCGCGGATTCTCCATTTGGCCCATTCCCCCAGGAAAATCCTGCCTCCTTCAAAAGAGCGCGCGCCCGCTCGAGCGAACGAGGCGGGTGAGCGAGCTTCTCATTTCCCCACCTGCGGTTTCCCGGGGCGACAAGTCCCCAGAGCGGAGTGCCGCGCCCCTGATAGACCAGCCGAACAATGGCTTCCCTGTCCACGGCAGCCGAAACCGCTTGCCGGAACCGCACTTCGCGGAACCATTTTTGTTTGCGAGTCAGCTCCGGCGTGGCTTTTTCTCCGAGATCGTTCAGATTGAAGAAAAGAAAGTTATATTCAAGGCCAGGTCCGGCGTCCACGATCGTGTAGCCGCGCAGCTGCCGCGAGAGCACGGAAAAGTTTTCCGCGCTTAACTGGGCGATTGCGTCGGTTTCGCCGGATTGAAATTTCAGGACCTGGGCATCGGCATTCGGCACGAATAAGAACACGAGTTCATCCGCGTAGGGCAGGCGATTCCCTTTGACGTCTGTTTTCCAATAGTAGGGATTGCGCTCCAGCACGAGCCGTTGCCCGGCAACGTACTCTTTCAGTCGAAAAGGGCCGAGACCGGCCCATTGGTTCGCAGCGGTCGCCAGTGTGCCTATCTGGCTGAGCTTTCCTTCCTGGTAAGGTTTTTCGAGAAGATGCCGAGGCAGGATTGCCAAGCCATCGAAAAGCCTTTCACCGACGCCATAGGTTTTGGGCAGTTGGAAGACCACCGTTCGCGCATCCAGCTTACGGACCGTTATTGGCTTTCCGCTGATAATCAAGAGATCGCGCTGCGGAGCGTGGACGTTTTCATCGAGGTACACACAGAAGGTGAATAGTACATCATCGGCGTCCAGAGGCTGACCGTCCGAAAACTTGAGTCCATGCCTGAGAACGACTGTGTATTGAAGCCCGTCCGGTGAGATCTTCCAGGACTTGGCCAACGCAGGCTCTGTGAGTTGCGTCGCGCGATTGATGTGGACGAGATCGGCTTGCATGATGCCGATGACTTCGCGGGATCGGGTATCAGCGGCAATCAGGGGATTCAGTGTTTTTGGCTCGCCACGCAGCGCGAAGACGATCCGGCCCCCGCGCTTGCCCACTTCTCCAGGCAAGACGAGCAATTCTTCTTTCGCGGATTTTTGTTGCGGGGAGGCAGCAGCTTGGCCAAGGAAAAGAAAAAGAAGTGCGAAGGAGCAGAGAAAAGTTCGGCGCCAGTAGGGTCGTGCTGTTCGATTTTTCACGCCAGGCTCCCAGGACTCCTCCTCTCTATCTTGAACGGCTCCAGCCGCTCCTGCAATGAACTCGCTAACCCCAAGTATCCGAGAAAGAACGGCACCATTGCCAGGGCGGGCAAGTACATCCACCAGTAAGAGACCAAGACGCTGTACTGCTGAAGATTTGAAAGGAGGTTTCCCCAGCTTGGAGCAGGCTCGGGCACGCCTAGCCCGAGAAATGAGAGGGTCATTTCTGCCAGCACGTACTGGGGGATGAGAATCGCTGCCTGCGTAAGAAGGACGCTGGATGTTTCCGGCAGGATGTGGCGCCGCAACAGGTAGCTGTCCGTTGCACCGAAACCTCGTGCCGCACGAACAAAATCACGCTCCTTGGCGCTGAGTACGACTCCACGAACAAGCCGCGCCGGACGTGCCCAGCCGACGGCTCCGATGACGGCGACAATCAGGAAAAAGGCCTTCAGCGGACTAACCGACAAGGGCAGAAATGCGCGAAGAGCGAAGAGAAGGTAGAGCCAAGGCAGGGCTAGAAACAACTCCGCGACGCGCATCAGAGCGTCATCCTTCCACCCGCCGAAGTAGCCTGCTGCCGCGCCGACGCACAAACCAATGGACAACGTACACCCCGCCCCCAGGAGGCCAGCGAGCAGGGAAATCTGGCCGCCATACAAGAGCCGGGAGAATTGATCCCGGCCGTAAGCATCCGTTCCGAGCAAACAAATGCGCGCGTCTTCCGAACCGAACAAGTGTAGCCGCGAGGGGAGGAATCCGAGCAGCCGGTAGCTGGCTCCGCTTTTGAAAAACTTCATCGGAACAGGTTGGCTGGTGTCCTGCTCATACTGATCAAACGTCCCTTCTCGCAATTTCAGCGCATACGCAAACGGCCGCAGATGAAGATGTCCTTGCGCGTCCATGAAGTGAGGCGGCATCGGAAGCAAATACGGATTTTTGCGATCCTGCTCGATGGGATCGTACGGCGCGAAAAAACCTGCGCAAACCACAATCGCGTGCAGCACGGCAAGAATAACGAGCCATTTCGCGAGCGGGCGGCGCGTTCTCATCTCGCGGCGCTCTCTGTACGAATTCGAGGATCAGCCCAATAGAGAAGAATATCGGCAATCAAATTGCCACTTACGAGAAAGATGGTTGAGAACAGCACGCCGTCGATGACGACATAGAGATCGCGCGACAGGATGGAGTCTAACAAGAGCGGCCCGAGGCCTGGCCAGCTCATCACGACTTCGACGAGGAGCGAGCCGCTCAACAACGCGCCGATGCTGAAACCAAATAGAGAAATGAGCGGATTCGCGGCCGCGCGCAGCGCGTAGCGATACAGCAGCGTGCGTCTGGGGATGCCGTGTCCTCTTGCGGCAAGCATGAACGGGGCGTCGAGAACTTCGGTCACTGAGGCACGAACGTGCCTGATGAGTAGCGGCAGAGCCGAGAGCACGAGCGCTGCAACAGGGAGAGTCATGTGCAGCGCGAGATCGCGAAGTTTTCCGCTTAGGGGGAGACTCCCGAAATCTAAGGAGGTCATGCCTCCCGTCGGAAACCAGCCGGTCCTCACCGTGAGGACCAGAAGTCCCAAAGCAAGCGCCAGGTCGGGGATGACCAGGAGCGCTGCCGTTGCCCACGAAAGCAGGCGGTCCGGCAAGCGCCCAAATCGCTCGGCGCTCCAAATTCCAAGCGGCAGAGCGATGCCCCAGGCGATCAATGTGGCGGTAATAGTGAGAAGCAGAGTGTTGCGCGCACGCACGAAAAGAATCGGCGCGACGGGGCTATTGTACGCAAACGAAAATCCCATCTGACCACGAACGACGGAATTCATCCAGGACGCATACCGTACGGGCAGCGGCCGGTCGAGTTGGTATTGTGCGCGCAACGCGGCCACCGTCTCCGGAGCGATTTGGGGATTCAAGCGCATCTCGTCGAAGTAATTTCCAGGGGCCAGCGTCGTGAAGAGAAAGGCGAGAATGGAAACGCCAAATAACAAAAAGCATGCGTGCCTCAGCCGCCGGAAAAAGAAACGCATCAGGACTCCAAAGGCGGCCGCTCCGCATTGTCGAGGGATGGCATCGCCGCCAGGAGGTGCTGGGTGATCTCAGTTTTGGGGTGCCGCAGGATGTTTTGGGCGGGGCCCTGCTCCACAACCCGGCCGCGATTCATCACGGCAATCTCGTCGGCAAGATGCGCAGCCATGGCCAAGTCATGCGTGATGAATAGATAGGTCATCCCGAGGGTGCGCTGCAGCTCTATCAGGAGATTCGCGATCTGCGCCTGCACCGAACAATCTAGCGCCGATAGCGCCTCATCCAGAATCAAGAGTTTTGGTTCGAGCGCCAGCGCCCTGGCAATGGCCAGCCTCTGGCGTTGGCCACCGCTCAACTGGGCAGGCGATCTCTGAAACATGTCTGAGGAGAGGCCAACCTTGGTCATCAGGGCAACGGCGCGCTGCTTCGTTTCCTCGGGTTTGAGCTTGCCATGTAAGTTCAGCGGCTCAAACAGTATCTCTTCCACACTCCATCTTGGATTCAGCGAATTGGATGGGTCCTGAAAAATAAGCTGAATCTGCGGACGTAACTTTCGCCTTTCCCTCTCTGCAAGGACAACGATGTCTCTTCCTTCAAACCAAATGCTTCCTGACGTGGGAATTTCCAGGCAAGAAATGCAAAACCCCAGGGTGCTCTTCCCGGAACCCGATTCTCCGACGATCGCAAGCGTCGTCTCTTGGGCAACCGCGAAGGACACGCCGTCGAGCGCTAGCAACTTTTTGCGCGAACCGAAAACACTCTGCCGTTCGTAGCACTTCACAAGCTTTTCAACTCTCAAGAATGGCTGCATATTTTGGCCGCTGGGCGACGTTTTAACCTCCATACTTGAAGCAAGAGACGGTATGAGATTCGCCGAGATTCACTGGCGCGGGCTCGCGCTTCCGGCAATCTTCCATTCTATCCGGGCATCGCGGCTCGAATACGCAGCCTTCAATTGGCAGTTGAGCAGCCGAGGAATCTCCGGCGATCACCGGTAGTCTCGTTTTGCGCATGTAACCGGTGTTCTCAAGAATCTGCGGCATCGATTGAAACAGCGCTCGTGTGTATGGATGTTTAGGTGAAGAGAGCACTGTTCTCGCCGGACCCAATTCGGCAACGCGGCCACCGTAAAGAACCAGCACGCGGTCGGCGAAGCCGGCGAGCAAAGCTGGGTTGTGCGTGATGAAAATCATCGCTAGACCCAGCTCATCGCGGAGCGTTCGCAACACGCCGAGAATTTCCTTTTGAGTTGTGGAATCAAGCGAGGCGGTCGGCTCGTCGGCGATCAACAGAGATGGTCCGCAAGCAATCGCTTGCGCGATAAGGACGCGCTGTCGTTGCCCTCCGCTCAGCTGATGGGGATAGGAGTTGGAGATTCGATCTGCTTCCTTTGGAAAAAGAGAAGCGAGGACTTGCCGCGTTTTCTGGCGCAGGGTGCTCTTGCCTGCCGATTCGTGCGCGGCTAGCACCTGGAAAACCTGTTCGCTCGCACATAATGCCGGATGGAGCGCGACCGATGGCTCTTGATAGACAAGCGAGATGTGCTTGCCGCGAATCTGTTCCAGTTCGCCAGCCGGCGCGCAAAGAAGGTCCTTGCCCTCAAAAAGTATCGAACCCCTCGAAATGTTTCCATTTGAGGGAAGGAGTTTCAGGAGCGAAGTGGCAAGGGTGCTCTTGCCTGAACCGGATTCTCCAACGATGCCAAGAATCTCATTGGGCATGAGCTGAAAATTCACGCCAGCTAGTGCAGAGTAAGATGCTCCGCCGGACGAGTTATAAGAAACGTGAAGCTCCTGAACTTCCAGAATAGGCACCATGCGCCGGGCCTCTGTGGCCCATCCCCCGCCTTGAATCATGTTGAGGCAGGATGCGGGGAGCGACAAGGTAAACGTCTCCGGCAGCGCACGAAAGGTAATTCCTCAATGCACAAGCGGAGTTTACTTGAATTTCTTTGGAGGAACGCTAATTTGCAGCTTGCATGCCCAAGATGAAACCAATGCGGGAATGCCGGAATTTGCGGGGACTCCTCCCGGCAAACCCACCTTGGCAAAACAACTCTCATTGAAAGAAATTCGCGGACGTTGCTGAGCCGATCGATCTACCACACCATGAGGCTATTGAGCTCCTACTCGATTTGCCGGCCGATTCGCCGCATTTACATCGGATCGAGGAGTCATCGATAGAACGAGATACTCACGCTCCTTGCCGTCGGCTTCCGGAACCCGAAGCAGCAGCTTGTCTTTGTGAATCCGGAATTGAGCCGCTTCGCCAACTGGAAGGAGAACAGGGTGCTTGTCGTCTTTCGGCGTAATCCGGTAAATGATCCGATCGGCCTGCAACAGGTATTCCTGACACAAGACCTGTTTGGTGTTTTTGTGCTGGCCATCCGTGCCAAAGATTTGGCCGGCGATTGTCTTGCCGTCTTTTTCGGAATACCCGCAAGACGAAGATTCCATTTGAACCAGAACGCCCTTTTCGTATGCCGGCGCGTCTTTCGCCAGGGCATTGAGCGTGGTAAACGCTAACAGGACCGCAACCATTCCGATTCTCATCTTGATTCTCCCTTCAGCCTCGCTTTGTTCTGTCCGCGACTTGCAGAATGGCTTGGGGCTGCGCCAGAACATGCGTGCTCCGCCCGAGCCTTCCCGCTTCAGCAGGCGTACTCCTCAGTCATCGTATAAGGGGCGCTCGCACAGAAGAAAATATAGGCTCTCTTGACGTCCTGTAGCCAGCTCCATCGTCAAAGCGGAATGGGCGAATCGGATTCTTGCGCTCGCCCGCGGTGCGGTGCGATCCAGCAACAGCTAAGAAGTTGCCCGCGACAGAGCCTGGCCTTCAGGGGATGCAGGAGATTCGTGGAAGGTGAGCCGCGGGGCTCGCAAGAGAAGGAAGAGTTCGCCGGCCCAGAGCAAGATGTCCAGAAGGCGGCCGCGTTCGAGATTATCAAGATTCTCGGAATGGAGACTGATGTCGAGCGCCTTGCGGGAACACTCTTCGATGAAAGCTCGCATAGAAGCCAGGTCGACGGGCTGAGAGCTGAAGCTGCGGCCGCGGGGGTCCAAGCGCTCAAGGTTCTCATAGCAAGAGAACAGGAAATGCTCCAGGCAGAGGTCCTGCCGATTCAGTGATGCAACCGAGAGGCGGCCGCAAGAGCGTTTAGCGCAGTTTCGTTCGTGAAGATTGGTTTCCATGGCCCCCAAGCCCAGTGCTCAAACTCGGCGTCCGTTCGTGTTAGCTCGCAGACCTCTCACATATAGTTAGATGCCCTAAGCTCGCAGGCGGTTTCTTTATCCGACGAGGGGCAATCCTCGACGGAAGAAACGTCAGCGACATCCGGCGCAGGCAAACTTGCAGCCAGTGGAGGCAAGTGCGCGTTGAGGATTTGCACGCGCAGGCAGCGGTCCAGAAAAGGCGCTAAGAGAGCGCGCACCCAGCGAAGGTTTTCGTTGCAAAGTTTCTGGCGTTCCTTGCCCGACCAGAGCGTGACTACGGCGAGGAGCCGCGCTTCCTGATCGGAAAACATCACGAGGCAGCCCGCGAACCCGGTGACTTCTTTGAACGCGGTGGCAAGCGCAGAAGGAATCGCCAATTGCGCGCGATGCGCTTCGTGGGGCTTAGCTACAAACTCAATGCTCAGGGCGGTCATTTGGGAGTTGCCCGTTGCGGAAACCTTCGGCGAACAGGACTGCATCGCCGAACTATTTGCGAATGAAAACGCGACTTCGTCCGCGGAATTCGAGTGTCTTACCGTACTTGGCACAAGTCCTCCAAAGTATTGGCCCGCCCCTGGAAAGAAGGGAGGCGCATCCTTGCCTATTCAGGGCAGGCCCGAATGCGCCCACTGGGGCACGTGGGGACCGGGGTAGGTTCCCCACGGATCAAGGATTCCCGAATTAACGGGCGTCCTGGAGGATAGTGCAGCACGGCCTCGTTCCGTTTCGGCACTCAGGCAAGAATCTTTGATGGATTGCCCCGGAAGGAGGGCGAAGATATACTCCTCGTCCAAGACTCGAGGGTCCCCGTGGAATTCTTTGCGTTTGACAAAGACTATGTGGAACGTCTGCGGGATGGGGATCGCTCGACGGAACACCACTTTGTTGCTTATTTTGAACAACTTCTGCGAATCAAGTTGAGGGCCCGGACGCTGGCATCGGACAAGGTGGAGGACCTGCGCCAGGAGACGTTCATCCGGGTCATCGCAGCCTTGCGGCGCGAAGGCGGTGTGCGGCAGCCAGAGCGCTTTGGCGCGTTCGTTAACTCCATTTGTAACAACGTCTTACTGGAATACTATCGATCCTCCGCAAAGAGCCAGCAGATGGAGGATGTGCACATGGACATTCCGGACAAAGTTTTGGACCTAGAGGGTATGCTCGTCACCAAGCAAGTTGCGGAGCGCGTGCGCCAAATCCTCGAGGAAATGCCCCCAAAGGACCGTAAATTGCTGCGCGCTATCTTCCTGGAAGAAAAGGACAAAGATGCCGTGTGCCGCGAATTCGGAGTGGATCGCAACTACCTAAGGGTCTTGCTCCACAGGGCCAAAGATAAGTTCAGGGCTTTGTATGAGAAGGACCAGATGCGGATTGCGCGGCCGGCGATCCATTGAGGAATCCAGTGAAACGATTTTGCTATCTCCTGCACTATCTACCGGATGGCACAAATGGACCATAACGAGGCTATACAACTGCAAGCGGCAGTAAAGTATGTGCTTGGCGAACTCTCCCAGGTCCAGCGGGACGGGTATGAAGAGCATTATTTCGATTGCGCCGAATGCGCCGTCGACATCAAGGCGCTGGCCACCTTTGCGGACACGGCGCGCGAAGTCTTGCGCCAAGAGAGGGCCAGCCACCTCGCGAAAGCAGCTGTTCCGGCACGTCGCGGCTGGCTGGGCTGGCTCCAGCCCATCGTTGCCGTGCCTGCGTTCGCCGCTCTTCTGCTGATCATCGCCTATCAAAATACCGTCACGATTCCCCAAGCGAGAAATACTTCAGCCCGGGCTGTCGCTGAAGTTTATGGCCAGTCTTTCTTGCTGCAGCCCTCGGATACTCGCCGGGGGAACGAGGCAACAGTCAACGAGGCTCCGCTAGAGGTCCGGCCCACCGAAGGATTTCTCCTGCAACTTGATTTCAATCCAACTGCCACTTTCCCCGCTTATCTCTGTCAGTTGCAGGACTCTTCCGGCCGCGTGCTCCGACAATTTGCTGTCCCCGCGGAGAAGGTGAAACAGGAATTGCATCTACCCGTCCCCGCAGGATTGATTTCGCGTTCCGGACAGTACAGTTTAGTCTTCTTCGGCGCCGATCCTGTGAGCGGAAAGGCGGTCAATGACAGCAGGGTGCAATACTTTACATTTAACGTTGCATTTCGCCGATAGATGAATAAGATTGGCAGGCTATTAACTCGCTTCACCAGTCGAGGAGTCCCCCATGGCAAACCTGCACAGGATCGCTTTCAACTTTCACGGACACGGCCATGCCCTTAGCGGTGAATTTCGTCATCCGCTGTTTGCTTTGATCCCTGCCCAGGCCTCCGCTTCGCTGTCCACCATCGGTGGAGTTGCGTTCGCGAAGGCCGACAATTTCCATTTTCAGGATTTCGTGTGCTTCAAGTCCGCGCACACGCACATCTCGGGGAAGCGGCGGCGCGGCGAGGCTGGCGAAACTTTCGTGACCCACGCCAGCACAGTCGTTAAAGGTCTTAATATACTGGGAATGGTCAAGGCCGACCGCATCGTCTCGCGCCTAACGTCAATTCACAAGGCGGATGAACCTGAAGGGCATATCATTGCTGAAGATAGCCGATTCGAAGGGCTGGTGATCGACCGAGAAGAGGTGAAGGTAACTCTTCGCCACCAGCTGTTAGTCAAATGCAAAACGTTTGACGATCTGGCAAAATCCGGGAAAATGGTGGCGCACGACCGAAAGCGGCAGGTGGGCATTTGCTCGCTCGTGGAAAAAATCGAAACGAAGCTGAAGGGCGTCGATTTAGAGCATCACCTCATCGAAGTCAAGAATTTTGGAAAAATCTTCTTGGCCGAAGTTTTTTCCTATCCTGGAACCAGAACCCTGACGATGCTTCGCCTCGAGCTCGGCTCGCCCCACGTGGCGGACCTCACAGTGGCCGAAACCGGCGGCAACGGACAGCCGCCGCCGTCGGTGCCTTGAAGCCGGACGTAATTGCTGATTGCCTTGTCGCGCTGTTATTAGGAGCCTTAGCGCTCGTTTGGGGCTGTCGGGCCCCGGCCAATCCACAGGCGGTTCATGATCAGATCGAGTTAATCTTCGAGCACGGCGACTTAGACACTGCTTCATCTCTAGCCGACCGAGCTCTTCAGAAGTATCGTGGGAACACAGAGTGGCTTTGGCGCTTTCGCATTTTGAAAGCTCGCTTCCTCGTCTATAAGTCCGCATACCAGGACGCGTTGGCGATTCTTCAAGAAGATCCGCCTTCCTCGCTTGCAGCGACCGATATCGGTGCGCGCAGAAGAATGGTGCAAGGAATGGCCTATCGAGTCGCTCAGGCCTTCAGCAAGTCTGCGGAGAGCCTTGCCGATGCTCACGACCGTGCGTCCCGCAGCTATCCTGAACTCCTTTGCGAGGTCTTGAATGCTGAGGCGTCCCTTCAAGTGAGTGAGAAAAGGTTTGAGCAGGCGCAAGCGACCTACAACCAAGCTCTAGCATTGGCACGAAAGTTTCGTAGAGCCTACCAAGAGGCAGCAGCGTTGACAGGTTTAGCTTGGGTAGCGATCAGTCAAGAACAATTCGATGAAGCTATTGATCTGGGCGAGGCGGCGCTTCAGCTTTCCCGCTCCTTAGGTTTTCGAGGTATGGCTGCAACGGTTTTGGGGAACTTGGGCTGGGGCTATTTCGAACTGGGTGACTTCGAGAATGCACGCGACTTTTACAGACAGGGTGCGCAAGCGTCTTCGGCGAGCGGACTTCCGGGGTATTCAGCTTACTGGTTCTCGGACGTTGCAACCGCTTATCTGGCTCTACGCGAGTACGCACAAGCAGAGGAACTTGCGCGCAGTACTCTTGAGCACGCAAACGATCTGAAAAATGCGCAGACGATCACACTGTGTAATAACACGCTTGCGGAAATCATGTTGATAACGGGCCGGCTCAGCGAGGCGGAGCAATACAACCGAAAAGCGCTGAAAATGGAAGAGGAAGGCCAAGACACATTTGGCACTCTTGATTCGCTTCTCATGGCCGGCCATATCGCGGACGCCCAAAAGCGCTTCTCCGATGCAGAGAATCTCTTTAGGCGCGCCCTCGGAGATGCAACGGCTGAGACCCGGCGGCGTTGGGAAGCCGAGGCCGGCCTCGCGCAAGTATGGGATGATCAGGGAAGATTTGTTGAAGCCGAACGCCAATATCTCAAAGCTATCGAGTCGATCGAGAAGGCACGGCATTCCGTAAACCACAACGAATTGCGATTGAGTTTTCTTTCCAGCGGAATTGCCGTGTACGGCGAATACATCGATTTCTTAGTCCGCCGCGGCAGGCCCGCCGACGCCTTGAACCAGGCGGAACTCAGCCGCGCACGAACACTTGCGGAAGGGTTATCTTCGGATGCGAAACCGAGTTCCCATATAAAGCCGATTGAACAGCCCCAGCAAATTGCTCAGCGCCTTCACGCAACACTTCTCGTTTACTGGCTGGGTGAGAAGCACTCCTATCTTTGGGCCGTCACGCCTTCCAAGACAGAGTGCTTCACCCTACCACCGGCGTCGGAGATCGATCCGTTGATCAAGTCTTACCGCGAACTCACTCTCAAGTCTGGTGACCTTTTGAAAAATGCCAGGTCCACAGGTGAGAAGCTGTATGCGTCTCTTGTGGAACCCGCAGGGAAGCTGATTCCCCCGGGTTCGCGCGTGATCCTGCTGCCTGACGTTAGTCTCTATGGTCTTAATTTTGAAACGCTGATTGTGCCCGGCTCGCAACCGCACTTCTGGATCGAAGACGTTACCGTGACCACGGCGAGTTCGTTGACTCTGCTGGCATCTGCTGCCAATCGCGCGCCTCCCAAAGAGAAAAATCTGCTTCTCGTTGGTGACGCAGTGCCCGTGCCAGAATTCGGCCCTCTGCCCCAAGCCCCGTCTGAAATGCAGAAGATTCAGCAATATTTTCCGAAGCCCCGCCGTGCGATTCTGCAGGGTTCTCAGGCTACCCCGAGCGCCTACCTCGGAAGCGACCCGGGCAGCTTCTCTTACCTCCACTTCGTAACACATGGCACGGCGAGCCGTGCGCGACCTTTGGAATCCGCAGTCGTCCTAAGCAAGGAATCCGCTGGCGACACGTACAAGCTGTATGCGCGAGACATCGTCCAGCATCGCTTGAATGCCAATCTCGTGACCATCTCCGCTTGCAACGGTTCCGGTACCCGCGCGTATTCGGGCGAAGGTTTGGTCGGCCTCTCCTGGGCTTTTCTGGCTGCTGGCGCGCACAACGTCATTGGCGCGCTTTGGGAAGTCAGCGACGCCTCCACGCCGCAGTTGATGGACACGCTCTACGCTGAATTGAGCCGGGGCAAGGACCCCGCTACCGCCCTCCGCGATGCCAAGCTGTCCCTACTGCACTCGAATTCGGATACCGTCTTCAAGAAGCCCTTCTACTGGGCGCCCTTTCAGCTCTACGCCGGATCATAGCAACCTGAATTTCAGGAAGTTGTACAGAGACGTCGGCGTCGACTTCAGGTTGCTGAGCCGCTCTCCATGGACTTCGCTTCTTCTGCCGTGTATCCCAAACTCTCCAGAATTTCGCCGGTATGTTCACCGAGCAAGGGCGGCGGCAATCGGTAGTTTACCGGAGTTTCGGAAAACCGGATGGGATTCGCAACACTCTTCGCGGCGCCCATGGCTGGATGCTCAATCTGGACGATCAAACTCCGCGCGCGTGTTTGCGCATCGTTCAACGCTTCAGGCACCGTATTGATGGGTGCGGCCGGAATATCCGCCTCTGCGAACTTTCCCAGCCACGTCCGCGCCGGGGTTTGCTGAAACAGGGTCTGGAGCAGCGGGACCAGAATTTCACGGTTCTTGATTCGCAGCGCATTGGTCTGAAATCGTTCATCTCGACCGATGTCATCCTGGATTTCCAACACCTGAACGAATTTCTTCCACAGTGCTTGCGTGCCTATTCCGACGACAAAATATCGATCGTCGCCGCCGCGATACACCTCATACGGCACGATGTTTGGATGAGCATTTCCCCAGCGCTTTGGTGATACCCCCGCGTTCAAGTAGCTGCTCCCCACGTTGGCCAGCCACGTTAATTGCGAGTCGAAAAGCGCCATGTCCAGGAACTGTCCTCGTCCCGTCTTTTCGCGCGCAAAAAACGCCGCAAGAATCCCCATCGTGGAGTACATCCCGCAGGTCATGTCCGCGATCGCGATGGGATAGCGCATCGGGCCGCCGCCGGGTTCACCAGTGAAGCTCATCACGCCGGCTTCCGCTTGGGCAAGAATATCGTAACCGGGGCGGCCTGCCCTGGGCCCGGTGAAACCGTAGCCGGTGATGCTGCAGTAGATGAGACGCGGGTGTTTCGCGCTGAGAGATTCATAATCGATGCCGCGTTTCTTCAGCGAAGCAAGCGAAGGCTGATTGGTGATGAAAACGTCCGCGGTCGCAAGAAGTTTTTGCAATGCATCCGCGCCGCTAGGGTGATCGTAATTCAGCGCGATCGAACGTTTGTTGCGATTCGCCGCTAGATAGTACGCGGATTCGCTCCCCACGAACGGCGGGCCCCAGCCTCGCGACTGGTCGCCGATTCCCGGCCGCTCCACTTTGATGACGTCGGCGCCGAAATCCCCCAGCAGCATTGCGCAGTACGGTCCGGCCAACGCTTCGGTCATCTCTATTACACGGATCGAATCGAGGATGCTTTTCACGGGGCGTGATTATAGCTGACATCCAACGGAGTTTGCTGACGAGCAAATCGAGCACCCGTCATTGTCGTAATCGCCGACGGCCAGCCTGCGCCCCGTGCCGCATTTCCTGCAGGTCTAAAGAGAAATGCAGCAGCCAGTGCAATCGTCACGGCTATCGCGATCATTTTTCTTCGCCGTGTTTCATTCCGGAGCATCACAGAAAATAGCAGCATCTCTCTCGGGCGGAGCTGCCGGCTGCAATCCAGACGCTACAATTTCCCAATCCCGCACCTCTCCCAGTCATGTGAAAAAAACTTCTACCGTACCACAATTTTCAACCCTACTATTGTCTTGACACTTCTGTAACGTGAACGCTAGCCTACGCCCAATTCTGTCTGGGGGTTTGTTTCTGGAGCGAGGAGCAGCATGTTGTTCATGTAGCGGTGTGACCGATAGGGAATCGGCCAAAGAAGCTCGGTCGTTTTCTCATCCTCGCTCCACTCGAAGTCGCACGTCTGTAGGCAGTTTGTCTGCTGCAGGCCGCAAGTTCGGATTCCTCTTCCTCCTGCTCTTTCTCTCCGTGATTCATGTTTCGCCTGCCGCCGCCTCCGGCAAGAAAATCATTTTTGACACCGATCCCGGCACCGATGACGCCATGGCCCTCATGCTGGCGCTCCATTCGCCGGAGCTGGACGTCCGCGCCATCACCGTCGTCCCCGGCAACACCACCGCCAAGCAAGGCTTGGAGAACGCCCTCCGCATGGTTTCGCTCGCCAACCGCTGCGACACTCCCGTTGCTGCTGGCGCACAACATCCGCTCTTCCAAAAACTCATCACGGCCGAGTTCTGGGACGGCAAGAACGGCCTCGCCAACATCGAGCTGCCGCCCAGCAAGTGCAAAGTGGACGCGCGCTTCGGCCCCGACCTGATCATCGAGCTCGTCCGCGGCGCGCCGCACGAGATCACCCTCGTCCCGGTCGGCCCCCCTACCAACATCGCGCTCGCGCTCCAGAAAGATCCCTCCATCGTCCCGCTCGTTAAGGAAGTCATCCTCATGGGCGGCTCCATCAAAGGCGGAAACGTCAACGCCGCCGCGGAAGCGAATATCTATAACGATCCCGAAGCGGCCCAAATCGTCTTTCAAGCCGGCTGGCCGCTCACCATGGTCGGTCTCGACGTCGGTGACAAGACCCTCCTTGGCCGCAAGCATCTCGAGCAGCTCGCCCGCACTCACGGCCCGGTAAACGACTTCATTTACAGCGTCGCGAAGTTCTTCGTAGACCTCTCGGAAAAATTCGGCAGCGACGGCACTCCCATGTATGATCCTCTAGCCGTTGGCGTTGCCGTTGACGCGAATCTTGTGACCGCTCCGCTCATGCATGTGGACGTCGAAGCGCGCGGTGAATTCACCCGCGGCGAAACCGTGGCCAACCGTCGCGGCGAAATCGAGCGCAACGTCCTGCACGGCGATCGTTACATCATCGAAGGACTCGACAAAGTGCAGCCCAATGCCAAAGTTTGTATCGACGTCCAGGCCGATCGTTTTTTGCAGCTTTTTGTTTCACGCATTCAAGGAAAGTAACAAACGGGTGGGAATGCTGTTCTTGGCCGCTGGGGACGCGGTTTCGCAGTTTCCGCCAAACCACAACCAAAAATCACAACGCAGAATATAAACAGTTGGATTCCTCGCATGAGCACCTCCGGCAGGGAACTGCAATTTGGCGTCGATTCTACACGTTGAGTTTCGGCAGCGGTTAGTCCGGCCTGCCCTCAGGCAAATCCTGCCCCACATTTAGGGTGTTTACCGGATTGCTTGCTCCCGACGCTCCAACTATGGTTTGCCATAGCCCTGCGTTCGGGCCTTTGTTCTCAAGGGCCCGCCCAAGCCCGCAGGCACTGAGGGAGAGCCGTGGCAACCGCATCGGCAAAGCTACCTTATTCCAGAAGAATGACTTCTCGCCTTGGAACTATGGGCGACGTTTGGGTGTATTGGCGCTGTCAGGACATGGATGATGTTTCCCGCGTTTGCGACCTCAGCGTGGGCGGACTGTTCCTCTTCACCCCGGTTCCGCCGCCTGTGGGCGCGAGAGCCAAGCTCGATTTTCTCGTTCAGGAAGGACAGATCAGGGCCGAAGGTGTCGTCCGGCACCATGTTCCCGGCGGTGGACTGGGCCTGAAATTCACAGCGATAACCGACAAGGACTGCCCGCAACTGGTGGCGCTACTCGACAGGATTCGCACTGTGTCGTCTACTCCGAAGGTCCCTTCCTTCGCAGCGCCGTCCCATTAGCCCCGCGCCCAAATTTCAGCGGCCCTCAAACTGAAAGATATCCACAATAATATTGGTCCTGCGATTGAGCAGCACAAGGCGTCCGCCGATCAGTACATGGGCGCAGTCGGGAGGGGGAGGAGGCAGCCGCCGTTCGAGCTCTTCAGGGCAGGGCTGCAGCCGTTTCTGGAGCCCCGGGGGCAGCGTTCCGCGCCGAACAAGTTGCTTTTCCAGGCCGGGCGGCAACCGATCCTTCTTCGCGAGCCCCGGAGGAAGCTGGCTCTGATGCTCGCCATACCAGCCTCGAAGTGCTTCACGATCGCGATCTTTATAAAACTGGGCGTCTTGATCGTCATAGCTATGCTTGTTGTGGCCCTTGCCTTTGCCTTTTCCCTGTCCCTGGGCGAGCACGACGCTGCCAGAGGAAAGAAGCAGCGCCAGAGCCATGGCCGTAGTCCATTTTCCTATTCTCATTGGATCTCCTGTCTAGGGAAGGGCTGAACCTCAGTCTAGGTCGGGAGAAGAGGTGTTGCAACCCAAAATGGATGCTGCATTTCTTATCTGCTATGGGCGAGAAAAGTGTGACCAGTACCTCTCAGAAGAGATGGAGAACCAGCCGTTCCGCGTGTAGGTGGATACGGGGCGAAGGCAGAGCGTTCGCCCCGCTCGGGAACTCCTGCTTAGGGGACAACGATTCAGGAGCTGGTCTCGCTCAGGTCATCCGACGCTTGCTTCTTCGCCTTCCTTGCTTCGGCCTTGGCGTCGGCGTTAGGCGCAAGCCCTTCGATCGCCTTGCCCAGGCTCACTGCCCCGCTCCCCGTTACTTTTGCCTTGAGCGCGTCGAAGCCGCCCGGGATGTCCAGGTTCTTCGCCACGTGCGCTGCTGCAACGCACTGGCCGAGGTTCTTGAATCCGCTGCATGCGGTCTGCGCATCCTGGCCTGTCAGCTTCTGGATCTTCCCGGCGATGGCCGTGTTATGGCTCAAAACCGTGCTAGGCGCAGCGTGTGACATGTCGCTATGCGCCGCAGCACCGCTTGCGTGCGATCCGCTCATCCTCGAGTCGCCTCCCGGGCCGCGTCCCGCAGGCGGTCCACCCGGACTTGGATGAGAGCGCTGAGCATAAGCTGGAGCGCTGATGATGAGTGCCGTCGCCGCCGCAATCAGAGTCGAACATTTCATGTTGTTCCTCCTGTTTTTGGGCTGGTGGGGATCGGACAGGTCTTATCGCTTGCCCTTACCGGGAAGCTTTTGCCTTGTTCCTATGATGCGCCATATCTCGATCGGGATGTAAGTCCCTTGCGGTGGTGAAGGCAGGTCTGCTGCGCTTTGCGCATCTTGAGATACAAGTTGGAACCTACCATATTGTATTGCGCGAAAACTCCCGCGAAGCGCTCATAAACGGCGCGCTAGAGAATGTGTCCCTCGCCAAACGGAGTTTGGCCATAACACACCGCCCCACCCAAAACGGATGCTGCATTTCTAAATGGGGAACATTCTGGTCGGTATTCCAACCAGAATTCAAGTTTCGCGCTACGGAGAGAATCTGCTCGGGCACTATCCCACCGTCACGGGTACGCCGGCCACGTTCATCCTGCGGATAGGCTGGGCCAAACGGTCGCCACCGGGCCGGGGTGCCTTGCGACTTCGTGCCCCCGCCAACCTGGCTGGGCACTTCTCAGTTTTGTTTCTCTTTTGGAATCCGCGTCTGGCCGCAAGTCCTTCGATCGCAGCCGGAAGCTGTCCTGCAATTCTACTTCTTCGACTTCGGGCGTCCTCGCCGGAACCGTGGGCCAACCCCTTGCAATAACTTCCTTGAAATGAAGCGCATGCATGGACAGTAGCCTTTATCTTCACCTGGGACTTGGCAGGAATATTTGAGTGCGACATGACTGCTGGCGCGGTGTCCGCAGGAGCAGACCTCCTGCCCACGCTCTTGAGAAGCGGCCGCCTCTCGGCTGGTTTCGTCAACCACAGGTTCCGTCCCTTCTGTCTTCTTACTGGTCATTTGTGCCTCGCTGGCCGCATAACGCGCAGCTAACCCACCTCTCGCGCGGCGCGAATAGCGGGGCATCTCACTTTTCTTTTATCATCCCTGGCCCTTCGATGCCATCGCACACTTTTCCGCCGCTCGCTCGGATTTGCCTGCGGCTCGTAATCCCTTGGTATCGCTCAACATCCTTGCCCCTGTGTGCCCCGCTTTTTCTATTCGCTTGAATCACTAAGTAGTTATCTATTGACAGTCGGTAAATAGTGTGCTGTCTTCCATTGTGAACATCGCGCTCCACTACGTTCTCTCTTCCCCGGCAATCGCAATACCTTTAGATCCACAATTCCTCGATTCTAAATCTTCCTTATTCAAGCGCTTGCGCACTCTTCCAAGTTCCGCATCCTGTAAGTCCTTTGCTTGCCACTCTTACGAAAACTGCCGGGTGTATACCAACAATTCCCATTCTGGACCGCGTCGCGCTCCCTTCACCAAAGCTCTTCGTGCTTTTTCTTTTCAAGCACTTACAAATTGCCCCTTTTCGCAACCGCTTTCTTTGATACCCATGCAAAATGCCGGGGGTGTGTGGGTGCCTCGCTGAATTTTCTTCCCATTCCGAACCACGAACCATTAACCTCTCTGTTTGCCGCACATACGAGAAACAGGGGGTGGAGCGTGGATCTGTTTCCCAAGATTGGCAATCAGTTCAAGATGGGCCGAAACTGGATCTTGGCCCTTTTGGTAGTCGCGGTTCTCTCGCCAGTGGCAGCCGCGCAAGCCAGGCGCAAGGTCATCATTGATCAGGATGCCGCCGGTCCCGGCGGGACGGACATGCAAGCGATCCTCTCGCTCATCAATTCGCCGGACACGGAAGTTCTAGGCATCACCGTCCTTACAGGCGATGCTTGGCGCGACGAAGAAGTCCAGCACACCCTTCGACTTCTGGAGCTCATCGGCCGCACGGACATTCCTGTCCTACCCGGCGCTGCGTTCCCGCTCGTCAACAGCAAGGAATACATCGCCAAGTGGGAAACGCTTTACGGAAAAATCATCTATCAGGGCGCCTGGAATTACGCCAAGGGCCATGCGGTTCACGGGCCGAACGAAATTCCTCCCATGCCGGAAGGTGCGGCCACGACCAAGGCTTCCACTGAAGACGCCGCTCATTTCCTTGTGCGCATGGTGAACAAGTATCCTCATGAAGTCACCGTCTATGCCGCCGGGCCGATGACTGACTTGGCTTTGGCCCTCGCCCTCGATCCCCGTTTCGCCGAGCTCACCAAAGAACTGATCGTCATGGGCGGAAGCATCAATCCGCAAACCGATGATCCCGAATTTGCCCTCACACCCAAGCGTGAATTCAATTTCTGGATGGACCCGGAGGCTTCCCGCGCCGTCCTCCACGCGCACTGGCCGCGTTTTGTCCTCACTACCGTGGACATTTCCGTGAAAACGCGAATGGAGAAATCCTTGATCGAGCAGGTTCGGAAGAGCCCAACGCCCGCCGCGCAATACGTCGCCAAGTACGCGGAAGCGAACTATCTCTGGGACGAACTCGCCGCCGTGGCCTGGCTGGATCCTTCCATCATCACAAAATCGCAAAAGCTCTACATTGACGTCAACGTTGATCACGGCGCCGGCTACGGCGACACGCTTGCGTGGGCCCCCGGCCAGCAACCCGGCGTGGGCGAACAATTAGTCGAGGTTCAACAAGACCTCGACAAAGAAAAGTTTTACAAGGAGTACGTCGAACTGCTCACGCGCCCCACTCCCGGCGTCCGCGGGGAAGCGCAAACAAGAAAACAAAGTGCGAATTTGCGAGAACAAATCGGAATGGATTCATCGCATGGGCCGCGAACGCACAACGCGACAGAAATCCCAGGCCGACATGTGCGTGTCGTTGATTTGCCTGCTTTCCTAAATCAAGGGGTCCCTATTTGACGGAGACAGCTTGCGCATACTGGTAGCGGAAGACAACCTCGTCAATCAGCGTTTGATCTCACGTTTATTGGAGAAGATGGGGCATCAAGTGCTCGTGGCGAGCGACGGAATGGCCGTACTTCGGATCCTGGAGCAACACGAAGTCGATTTCATCGCCATGGACATGCAAATGCCCGTGCTGGATGGGGTGGAAACCACCCGAAAGATTCGTGCGATGGAAAGGAACGCCGGCGGACATGTTCCGATTATGGCTATGACCGCGAACGCGTTCGAAGAAGACCGCCGCAAGTGTTTCGAAGCCGACATGGACGGATTCGTGGTCAAGCCGGTCAGCGCCCAATCCATTCGGGAGGAGATGGAGCGCGTACTCGCGCTCCAGGTGGTGACAGAAGGGAAAGATGCTGTGGTCCGGCAGAATCCCTGAAGCTGAGCTCTCCCTCGCCTGTCTCCAACGGAATGGGACACTCGCAAGGATTGCCAGACGCGGCCACATACAAGTCTTGAAAATACAATTGCGGGCTGGAAATTGTTTCCGCCTGTGTGCTTGCTTGCACGCCGCGATTCCCGGACAATAAGAGGTTTAATGTTGCAGATTTTTTCTGCAGGGCCGCGGCAGCTCCGCGCCCAACAGTGAAACGAGTGAGATGTCAAGCCAGGTGAACTCGACAAAGCGTATTGTGGCCTACTTTTCCATGGAGATTGCCCTGGAAAACGCCATGCCGAGTTACAGCGGTGGGCTTGGTGTTCTCGCCGGAGACACGATTCGCGCGGCAGCCGATCTGCGACTTCCGATGGTGGCGGTCTCTTTGCTGTATCGGAGGGGATACTTCACACAAAGGCTTGCCGAAGACGGTTCGCAGACGGAAGAGCCCGTCGAGTGGCGGGTCGAGGATTTCTTGCAGGAAGAACCCGCGCGGGCGAGCGTCTCGATCGAGGACCGGCGCGTAGAACTACGTTGCTGGCGCTACACCGTGAAGGGCGTGCGCGGCTTCGAAGTTCCGGTTTATTTTCTTGATGCCGATTTGCCCTCCAATGCCGTTTCGGATCGAAACCTTACGGGCACGCTTTATGGAGGCGACTCTTACTATCGCCTCTGCCAGGAAGTGGTGCTGGGGATCGGGGGCGTGCGGATCCTGCGCGCTCTGGGCTACAACGACCTCACGCGTTACCACATGAATGAGGGGCACGCTGCGCTCCTCTCTCTGGAACTTCTCGCCGAAGAGGCCAGGGAAGCCGGCCGCGCGTCCATCCGCGGCGAGGACATCGAAAAAGTCCGAGGAAAGTGCGTGTTCACGACGCACACGCCTGTTCCCGCAGGTCACGACCGCTTCCCGATGGAATACCTCACCCGCGTGTTTCCAAAGCAGAC
>WNFE01000898.1_pt1 | contig 21333 bp, 19 predicted proteins | sample 5400451 | NCBI WGS metagenome assembly WNFE01 (sample SAMN13153344, study PRJNA577476) | soil metagenome | isolation source: 200 cm saprolite under Douglas fir tree site 2 hole 2 | place: USA:California | collected 2015-04-18
GGTGTCTAACGCTTTTCGAGCCGTTTCCATCCCGTCTTCCGGGACGTAGACGATGAGTATGGACTGGCCATCATGCACCCGCGCGGCCCTTCCGGTGGGTTTTCCGAAGGCCCGCCTCATTCCTTCTTGGAGACGGTCAGCCCCTGCAGTCGCTATCATCTTGTTCTCTCTGAGAATAATGTGAGGATACACGCACAACTGCAATCGATACCCGGTCTCGCCATACTTGTCGAAGAGAACCTTGTTGGCGGAAACTCGAGCCGACTCTAGGGCGTTATGACGAATCTGGACATTCTCTCTGGACACAAGATGGACCCTTCGGGCAAAATGAGTCGAGAGGTCCCCCATGTTGAACTTCGAGACTTTCGGGGTCGGGGATCCATGAATGTACTTCAAACGGGTGTAAGCCTGACCTGAGGGAGAGCGATAGTTTCTGCCTTTCAAGTGAGATGCCTTTGAAACCTACAGTCTTTCCGGCTAATATACTATAGTATTCTGGAGATGGATTTCTAGATAGAAGCTAAGCAATCGGCCTCAGAATGTATCGTGAAAGCGATTCGACCTATCTTCTGACCATTCGAGCATGGTGAAGGTCGCCTACTTGGGGGCTGAAGTAGAGAGTAAAGACAATGTTTGCTATTGTCAGTATTGTGAGCAAGATTCCGACTGGAAGACTAAGCGAGAATCCGGTAGGGATCACGAGCCATGGTAGAAACATGGAGGAGATGACCCCTGAAGCGTACATCGCGCGCGCCTTGTTCGGAGAAGCGGATTTCAAACTTGACTTGTCGATCTTCAATCCTAGCACCGGGAACATTCTCAACAAATTGGACACGATTGGCAGGCTCAGTTTCGTTATCGACGATCGTCCCAAAAAATAGTAGCGGAAGCCAACTCCAACAATGCTTCCGATCACATGATGCGCAAGATCGTGCGAGAAGAACCAGAGACAGAACCAAGCAGCAAGCAGGAACAACAGATCGACCGGAATCGATCTGATATGCGGAACTACAACGAGCAGAGCAAGACCCACTAACACTCCCACGGTGCAGAGAGACGAGCCCTGAGCCAGGCTTAGCCTGCGAAAGTGCCTAGACAACTTTCAGGCTTCTCTGCTCTTAGTCCGCAGCTGATCGAACAGCTGAGGCTCAAGATCCTTTATCGTGGGTATGAAAGCTCGGGCCCGCGAGACCTCGTCCAAGTCAACCTTGCAAGGCTGGTAATCCTCAACATCATACTTGCACTGGACTAGAACAGACCCATTTGGAGCGACGACTCTGCTGCCGCCCCAGAACTGGTTCCCGTCCTCAATGCCCACCCGGTTGACGTAGGCGAGATAGATCGCGTTTTCCATTGCTCTGCTTAGGCAGAATCCTTCGAAGAATCGTCGCCTCAGACCTGGGCTAGCCGAGATGCAGACTATCAGTTGCGCTCCCGCTAATGCCTCGAGTCTTGTCAGTTCGGGAAAGTAGAGGTCGTAACATATCGTTAAGCCGATCGTCCCGAGAGGAGTCGTGAAAACGGGAGCTTCTTGCCCCGGACGATAGTAGCGCCTCTCTTCAAAGACCGTATGAGTAGGAAGATGGATCTTTCGATACTTTCCGATCAATCCGCTAGGCCCGACGAGCACTGCTGTGTTGTGGATTACCCCTTTGACAGCGCTCTCTTCGGGCATTCCGAACACAATGTGAAGCTCATGTTCTCTCGCGAGCTTCTCGACTTTCTTGACGCTGGGTCCGGGAATGGGTTCGGCAAGGTTGTACACTTCGTCTTGCATCGTGTAGCCGGTGAGGTGTAGTTCAGGGAATACTAGAAGCTCGACGCCTTTCTTCCTCGCCGCATTTACCTGTACGGCGACTGTCTTCAGGTTCTCTTCCTTCTTTGCTAGTTTAGGGCTGGTTTGGGCTAGAAGGAGAGTTATCGGCTTCGTGACTTGTCCCTGGTATGAAACTGTCCCTTTTTCGTCTTATAGATGTGCCTAGACTCGGGTATTAGCCGTTCTCGAACGTTTCCGAGTTACACCACGACTTTATGGCCGCCGTCCCGGTTTTCAATCGTTTCAATCCTAAAGAGGGCCAACTGTGCTATTCACGAAACTAGCTCGCCTCATAATCCGGCATAACAGGGCCGTTTTCGTGATCTGGCTAGTAGCTCTAGTCCTCAGTATTCCAGCGATTCTGCAAGTTCAGAGCGTCATTGTCTATAATGAGACTGCTTTCAATCCGAAAAACTCCGAGTCGAGCAAAGCTCAGGACATTGTGAGCAGAGAGTTCAGCATCGATCAGGGCAGCAGCGTCATCGTCGTCATCACGGCTAGCGATATCAGGGGCAACGATGTTCGGGATTTCACACTCGCCCTAAACAGAACCCTGCATAATGACGGAAAGCTCTCGAACATCAACAACATCACGAGCATCTACGACATCTACGGCCAACTACTGCTTGGCTACACCAGCGTAGTGCACCTAGAACTATACCAGACAAAAAACGCGACAACCCTCGCCTCAAATATCGAGTTCGGTATTCCGAGCACTTTCGTGAGCCAGTGGATATCGCTGGTGAATTCGGGTTCGGGAACCGTCAACCAGGCTCAGCTCGCGGCATACAACAGCCAAGCGTACAACTCTAGTTGGCCTATCGTCTCGTCTCAGACCCCCGCAGCTTATCAGACGATCGCCTTCAACTATCTGACACTCTTCTACAAGTCTTGGAACCAGACATTCACAGCCACAACCTACACCCCGCTACAGCTATTCGTGGGAGCGTTCGCCCGCGCACAGAACGTCACAAAGGGTAGCCCCCTTTTGGCTACGCAGCCTCCCTACTACAACATCACCCTGCCGTTCGTTGAATCCCTTCCTTTTGACGCTGAGACTCTGAGCCTCTTCGTCTCCGCTGCCAGATTCTTCAATATCTACGGCGGCGGCTCGGGAATTGGATGTTCGAATAACAATTGTTGGAATGATCAGAACGCGATAAGATCGTTCACCATAAACACTGTTGCCCAAGGCGCGATGGCCAACTCGGTCCAGCTTACGATAATGGGCGAGATCTATGATCTAGGCGCCTCAGCCACCAGCTCTGACCTGTCCAATTTAGGGCTGCAGATCCTCCGCAACTACAACATGCTGACATATCCTGTGCAGCCAAGCAGGGATGTGTACTCCCAGTTCGCATCGGCCAAGAACGATACTATGCTGGTGATTCTCGATTTCAGGACGAACGGTCCTGACCCGATGAATAGTGTGCCAGAGATCAGGCATGATGTAGGGATAGCGGATATCATCAGTAATGAGAGCCCGGTTGTATACGTCACTGGCGCGCCAGCCTTCAACTACGACATTCAAACTCAGACCGTAACCGATATTGAGCGTATTGATCCGATAACGATCACATTGATCTTGGTCATTGTTGGAGTGTTCTTTGCTTCTCTTGTTGCGCCTCTGATTCCGATCGCGGCTATCGGTCTCTCGATAGGAATAGCCTTCGGCCTCGTCTACCTTGTCGGTTCATACGTTACTAGCGTTCACTATCTGGTTCTGACTCTGCTTCCTGTCTCAATGCTCGGCGCGGGATCCGACTACTGCATCTTCCTCGTAAGCCGTTACGCGGAGGAGCGCAGGTTGGGTAGGGGAAAGAAGGATGCCGTTGAGAGATCTGTCACTTGGGCCGGTGAGAGCATCGCAACTAGCGGCGCGACTGTAGTCATTGCCTTCGGCACACTAGCTTTCGCCAGTTTTGGTCTTCTGCGTTCTGTGGGTATTGCGGTCATGTTGGGAATCTCGATTGCCTTGCTTGTTGCTCTAACACTGGTCCCAGCCGCTCTCTCGCTCTTTGGTGATCGAATCTTCTGGCCCCGTGGCTTGGGTTTGTGGAGGAAGAAGAAGCTGGTCGGTGCTAGTTACTATGCTCGGGCGGCACAGTTCACTGCGAAACATTCGAAACTGGTTCTTCTGTTAGCGTTAGCCATCTCACTCCCTGCAGCTAGCACTGTTCTGACTTCCCAGACGAGTCACGATCTGATTGGACAGATTCCATCTTCTCTGGAGAGCAAGAACGGATACAATGTCATGAGCCAGGGATTTGGCGCTGGAACGGTCACGCCAACCTACACGATCGTCCGAACGCCAGTCATGCTGGTCTCCGGGAGTTGGATCAATGTCACAGCCTTGAAAGCAATATCCGCCGCAGAAAATTCGACAGCGATGATTTCAGGAGTCTCGAAGGTATACGGACTGACTCATCCTTCAGGGAATCCTATTCCTTTCGCGAGTTTCAACCAGCTGAACTCTGCCGAGCAACAAGCTATGATCCGAAGCATGAAGCCGTTCCTAGGTAGCGACGGGAAGTCAGCTATGGTCTGGGCTGCATTCGATAGTGAGCCCTATTCTGATCAAGCCATCGCAACAGTTGCTCAGATTCGTGCTAATGTGAATGTCCTGAAGAGCCAGGACCCGCTGTTGGCTTCATCCACTATGTTTGTAGGTGGAGCGACTGCGTCGGTCAGTGATCTAGCCACTTCGAGCGGTTCTGATTACTTCAACCTCACAGCATTAGTGCTCGTAGGAGTCTTCATCGTTCTACTAGTCGCTTTGGGCTCTGTCTTTACCCCTCTACGGTTGATCTTCACAATCCTTCTCAGCATATCGTGGGCGATGGCTGCAACGGTATACTTCTTCAAGACGTACTTCTCTGCTGAACTGATCTGGATACTGCCGATCATGCTCTTGGTGATCATGGTCGGGCTTGGACTCGATTACGACATTTTCCTAGTGACTAGGATCCGCGAGTATGTTGCCGGGGGTGCAAAGGATGAGGAGGCGATTGAGACGGCGGTTGAACGTACCGGTGGGATCATTACCGTTACGGGTCTGGTCACTGCTGGCGCGTATGGGACGATGATGCTGTCACAGATTCCTATGCTTCAACAGCTGGGGCTAGCTATCTTCATTGTGGTTTTGCTTGATGCGACTCTGACTCGGATCTACCTTGTGCCTTCGATCATGATGATGATGAAGCGGTTGAACTGGTGGGCACCCGGCCGTTTGCGAAGGGTCCCGATTAGGCCTGAAGAGAAGTTGATCCCACCGATTCCGCTGAAGACGAAGTTTGGAGTGATACTGGAAACTAGTGCAATCATTGGACTCTTGTCAGCACTGTACCTCGACTATTCCAACAATGCTTACCTGCAGAACTATGTTGGCAGAACTACAACGGCCATACTTTCAGGTATCAACGTCTGGACAGGCGTCATCCTGGGAGTTACATCATTTCTCGCTACCTACTTCCTATTACAAGATAGATCAAAGCCAAATAGCGCGGGAGCCGCAGCGAATCGGCTCCGCCAGTGGGCTGGAAAGATGCGTATTCGGCCACGAAAAATCAGCAAGATAGTTCCTACTGTATCCGGAATAATTCCTGGATTGCCGTCCATGGAGCCAACGCTAGCTACTCCCGCCCAAGTAACGACAGGGACAATAGTTGAGGCACCAGACAAACCGGTTCCCCCTAAGGAGAAACAGGAAAGCTAGTTCTATCGCACGAGAATGAACCTCGTGCGTTGTCTCGCATTTGCGAGACTGGAGGATGTTTAAGAGCTACTTGGCTAAGCGACAAGAAACGCTGATACTGAAATGGATTCCACTAAAACCGCGGCCAAAACCCCTCCCAGGTACCACACAATTGTCCACTTCGAGATCCCCGCCCACGAACCATCAAAGATAGCCGGGTTCTACGAACAACTCTTCGGCTGGAAATTCACCAAGATGGAAGGCGGAAACATGGACTACTGGCTCATCAGCCACAAAGACGCAAAGTCACCGTACGAGACACTTGGCGGACTCTACAAGGCTGAGCAAGGCATGTCCCAGCAAGGAATCCTCAACTATTTCAGCGTCAAATCCATAGACGAATCCTTGAAACAAGCATCAAGCCTCGGCGCGACAATCGTCATGTCTAAACAGGAAACGGGCAGAGGACACTTCGCAATACTCACAGACCCCAACGGCAACACGTTCGCCCTCTTCGAAGGAAGAAGGTAACAAGAACCCCACTTCAAACACCTCTTGAACGTGTTCGGATAATCCTGTAGAGGTCGACCTCGACTCTCTTCTGTTTTTTCTGGTGGAATTCGAAGAGGTGGGGAATCTCCATCCTCATGGATCTTACCTGGTCGACCTGCCTTTCCGACCTTTTCACAAACTGGAGCAGGAAATCTCTTGTTGCTGATTTATGGATGGAATAGGCCACGGGGGCTAATAGGAAGGCTTTCTCCAGAAATCTTGTGTCTGCGTGAGACGTCCGGGTTCCATATGGGGGATTCATTATCACGGTGTCGAATCGTCCGTTGAACTTTTCTATATCAGAATGGACCCATTCTACAATCACTCCTGCTGTCTCGACGTTTTCTTTGGCTAGTGCCAGCGCTCTCTGATCCATGTCTACTCCGACAGTCTCTCGCGCACCCATAAGCGCGGCACCAATCGCGAGGCGCCCTGTCCCAGTGCCGAGGTCGATGATTCGGCCGCCTAGATCGTCGTGTTCGAATCCTGCCATGTAGAGGAGTTCGCTTGCAGCTTCAGGGGAGACAGGATACTGTTCGAGCTTTAGATTGGGTTTATCGAGAATTTTCAGTTTGCCGAGCAGGATTTCTAGCTGGCGTTTTGAGAGATGCTTTTTGTCGGCCATTTTAGAGGCGGACCAGGCCGCGCTCTAGAAGTTGTTCCCAGGTCCATGCGCCCATTACGACCATGATCTCGTCCCGCGTCACGATGGGTTTCGGAAATCTCTCTGGATCGTCGAGGGCGAGTCTTGGGCATGCGGTGTCGACAAAAGCCTCTACGTCCGTGAAATCGAGCAGTTTTTCGGGTCTTATTTCGTCGGCGTAGAGGAGGACTGCTTTCTTGCCGTTCTCCTCCAGCTGGCGCTGAATGTTCAGTGCGATCGTCGGGTTGGACTGGCCGGGTTTCGTGGAGATGATTATTCCGAAATTGCTGGCTTGTCGAGCCTTTTCGACCATCGCGTATCTCTGGCGTATGATTCTTGCTCGGTCCTGATCGAGTGATTGCACAGTTTTGTCGTAGGGGTCTGCGAGGATTGTGGGTTTTTCAAGCGAGAGTGCTGCTCCGAGGCCGTGGAAGTAGCTTCCTACTATCAGGAATGAGTCTACTTCTGGCTCGATCCTTTTGAGTCCGAAATAGTCGCAGCCTAGGACCTGGCCTGCTTCGTGCGACCAGGGTCCGCGTCCGGGAACCTGGACCTTGAACCCTTTCTCTTCTAGGAACTTGACAGTGTCTGGAAGATTGTGAAGATGTTGGACGACAGTGGCCAATCCTATGCGTGGTCCCTGTAGGAGCGGTAGCGCCTTATCCACGACTGGGATTATCTCGTGTCTGCTCTTGGCGGGAATATAGACGACAGGTATGCCGTTGGACCCGTCGCGCAGAAATTCGTTATGCCCGTAATGAACCAGAAGGTCAGCTTTCAGACGCGCTGCCGCGTCGAGGGATAGGTCGCAAGCGCCCCAGGCCGAGGACGCTGAGACAAATACGTCTGCGCCCGTTCTCTCTCGGACTAGACTGGCGAGTCGGGGTCCCTCGTTCTTTAGCCCGTCGGGCAGTTGAATGAGTAACCTTCGGGCACCTCTACCCGTTATCTCCGCTACGAGCCTATCCTCCTCCAGATCATACATGGACATGGTTGGGCCCGAGGGAAGTCTTGGTGGGGCTTCTGTTCGATATAAACGTCCAGAATTCGCTCACGAGTTCCGTGTCTTTGCGGGACCGGGTTACACGAGTGTTAAGCCTGTTCTTGCGGGCGGGCAGTCATCATGACAGAGAACGCCCCATTGAGCGGTCAGGGAGCCTACGATCCGTTGTCTATGGCTGGCCTCGTGGATTCATCACTCAGACCGGGCGGAAGCATATCGCTGACTTTCTCTGATGGAATCGTACACGTCATGCTTGATCAGACAGGTGACTGGACGATAACTGCAGGTCTTTCAGTCCTCTCCGACCGACTCCTATCATTGACTAGGTCTCTAGAAGAGCTGGGTTTCTTCCAAGCTGCCGAGCAGGGAGGAATGGTCTACCATCTCTGGACCTCAGCTCTAAAGGAACGCTACTCTGACCGGAGCAAGGCCGAGGAGACGTTACTGAGAGTTCTCAAATCCTTCCAGTCTTCTGTTGTCCCAAGCTACATCGGCTAGGAATCAGGTCACCTGGTCGGAGGCTTTATCCGTCTGGCGAAGACCATCCTCTTCTCTGCCGGAGGGGCCACAATGAGACTTGTCCAGAACCCTCGTTGTAAGGAGAGCGTTGATGACAGATGCCGCCGGCGTGGACAATCTTCTATCTGAATGGTTTGACTGGAAACCTATCTCAGGACGGCTGAACTCGGTACGGAGAGCAGTTAGAAAGAAAGAGCTACTTGTTGCAGAAGCCGGCTCTAGACTCGTCGGTTTCATCCACTATGTCATGCATGAGGATATCATCGACGGTGGCCCGAACGCGTTCATATCCGCTTTCTATGTCTCGGAGGCAGAGCGGGGAAAAGGGGTAGGAACGCTGCTACTGGAGCAGGCGATTACCGACTCGCTCGGGAGAGGTGCTGTTGGTGTGGAGACCTCGACGATACACATGCGCGCAAAGCAGTTGTACGAAAGACATCATTTCAAGCAGACCATGGGAGACATTGGAGAAGTCTTCCTCGAACTCGACATAGCCGAATACTTGCGAGTCAAGAAAAAGGGGTAGATATGACTAAACATTGTTTGAAGAATTGCTTTCCTGTCAAGATAAGAGATTGTCCAAAGAACACTCTTGCGTCTCGAGAATCATATTGTTGGCCCCTTTTTTTCAGAGGGGTCTCGCCAGTTGAAACTGTTCCGGGCGAGTCTCCTGATTTACGGTTTAGAATGAGCCGGTCAACCGTTCTGCCACATGGGAGTTATCCGCATGATTCAGCGTGAAGACCTCGCAGGTCAAAATCGCCTGCCCCGATTTGTGATCAGGGCTTGTTCTGCGCTTGTCAAGCATGTAGCGGAACAGTCTTGCTTGCTTCCTTTCGAAGGGCCGGGTGGGAGAAGAGATTACTATTTGTTAATTCCCTCTCAACTGCGAGTTTTGTGCCGCGGGAAAGAATTTTTTCCTAAATTCTTGGAAGGGTCCATTCGCTGTCTGAAACGTTTCTGGGCGGGATTCCGGGTTTGTCGCGTGGAACAGGCGAATCAGCGATCTTTCGACCGGTCTTCATCTGTATCATTGGATGCTTGAACTGGGCTTCATATGAAATGCCCCTCCCAGATCCCAGATCAGGGTTCATTCTGCGCTCTTCCCGGCTCGCACCTCTGGAATCATCTCTCGGATCAATCTAACATAGGCGGGCTGATGATGGAGCTGCTTGCATGAAGTACTTCGATAAAGAGAAGATGGGACAGATTCGAGACGAACTGGAAAAGGAGATTCTGCAGTGGCCGGGGGTCTCGAGCAGGGAGATGATGGGATGCCTCTGCTACCTACACGGAAAGAAAATGATCGCGTTTCTCGTAACAGACGGGATTGTGATATCGAAGCTCTCTGAACAAGACCAGACGGATCTGTCGAAATTGAGCAAGAAGGTATCGTTCAAGATGGGTGGCAAGACTATCTGGAAGCCAGTCTGGGAACTGAAGACGCGAGACAACCTGCTGACTATTCTGCCTTTCCTGAAGAAGAGCTACCAAGCTACTGGCAGGATCAAGTAGCCCGCGAGATTCGGTAAGAAGCCCGCCGGATCTAGTGAATTGGGCTTCTTGCAGTATGCAAGTAGGTCTGAGCCATGTTGTACGGATCCGAGTAGGGCTTGACTTCTACGTGTGTGAATCCGTTTTTCTTCAGCATGTACTCGATGATCCATGGTGCCCATAGGTAGGTCTTGTAGGAATCGTGTCTTGTTCGGCTGTAGTAGAGCCGTTCGAAGTATCCGTGTCTAGCGTTGAGGTTACGGTGAATGCTGAACACCGGCGGTTCCAGATTGTGCGTCATCGCGTCTCTGTATTGTGGGAGAATTCTGAAGATCAGATCCGACTGATCAATCAGGAACGTCCCGTCCTTCGCAAGGAGTTTCTTTACTCCGCCTATTGTCTGGTCGAAGTCGAAAATCCCAATATGTGGAAGCGGCTGTCCCAGAACAGTTACAAGATCAAATTTGCCGCTGACCAGCTTTGACGGCTCTCGGACATCGCCATGGACCACGTGAAGTTTCAGTTTTCTCTTCTTCGCCTCTCGCAGACCCTTAGACAATAGTCGCTCTTGCAGGTCAACACAGGTTACGTCGGCATCGTAGACCTTCGCGAACGCTATTCCTTCAATGCAAGACCCCGCCATCAAGCAGAGAATTCGAGGCTTCTTCGGAAACGTTATCCCCGCGAGGTTCAGTAGCCCCGGAAGATTCTTGATCTCAGCCTCAAGACGCTCCTTGCCCTTCTCCGTGTCTAGTCTGTACGCGCTCAGCTCATCGAAGCCGTAGAGCCAATCAAGACTCAAGACATGTCAGGCTGGAATCTCTATCGGTTGCGGTAATGAGGATTTGCGAGACACAACTTCCCGAACCGTCCCGTTTTCCATCTCGATAACAGTGTCCGCTTCCACCTCTAGATCCCCGACGTGGCTGATGAGGAAGATCTGCTTGAAGTTCTGAGACAGTTCCTTGTGCATCAGTGATAGTATTCCCTCTCGCCGAACCCTGTCCGAGCTGCCGAGAGGCTCGTCTAACCATAGGAATTCAGGATTACGACCCTTAGCTTGAGGGATCAAGGCGAGCGCGAAAGCGAGTCTCATAGCTAGTAGGAGTTGGTCTTCGGTGCCTCCCGAGAATACTTCTTTCGGCCGAAACTCGCCCGCCTCTGGATCGAAGACCCTCACGGTATAGTCGTCTTCTAGCTGGACTGCTTTGTATCGGCCGGAAGTGATTACGGGCAGAATCTGGCTCATGTAGCGTTCGACCTGGGGCTTGACCCGGTTCCTCAACGACTCAGAGGTCTGTTCGAGTCCTTTGATAGAATACTTGACCACGGCCAATTGCTTCTGTAAGAGCAGTACCTTCCGCTTCTGCTCGTCAACCTGCTCCTCTAGTCCCTTGTTTTCCTCGAGAAACTGTTTCAGCTCGATAATCCGCGTCATAGACTCTTCAATCTGAGTCTTAACCCGGGACACCGACTCGTTGAGACCATCACGCATCTGACTCGCCTCGTCAAACAGTCCCGGGGAGAATTCAACTCCTTCAGGTAGAGGAGGAAGTAGTGTTTTCTTGAGTTTCTTCTCGACCATAGCAATGTCGAGCTGCGCTTGAGCGAGCTGTCGTTTCAGCTCAGGTTCCTCTCCCAGCCGTTTCTGGAGCATGTTGACCCGTTCTGTTACAGCGCTGAGTGATTGTTTGTCTTGATTGTAGATCGAGGAGGCTTGTTCCACGACCTCTCTGGGATCAGTCAGATCTTGCAGGTAGTTAGAGTATGATTCGATGGAGCCTAGGACTTGCAGAACCTGGCTGGACCCTTGTCTGACCGTCGCGGCTGCAACATCTCGACCCTTCTTCACTTCTCCTAACTCGTTCTCCCAAGAGACAAGTAGCTGAGCACTAGCTAGTCGTTCTTGTTGCTGCTTGGATGCTTCGGCTTGTTGCGATAAGGAGAGGATTTGTCGAGTCAGAAGAAGGAGTGATACAACCGCAAGAGACCCGAAGGCGATAGATAGTGTCGTAAAGGTCAGTATGAAAGACAGAATCGCTCCCGCACCAAAGGCGGCCGTTGCTATCAGGTAGGACCAGATTCTTCGAGGCTCGCCTGAAGAGACTGGCCGCGATTCGTCTGCATTAGTAACTTTCTTGTTTGTCTCGGTAATCTGCGCTTGTAATCTCTGTTCTCGATCTTCGAACTGTGCTATCTGAAGCTCAGCGCTCCGAACCTTTTCAAGAACCTCCGAACCTCGTGTTATTGCTTTCTCTGCTTCGGCAAGGTCGCCATACTTCTTGACCTCTGCCTCAGCTCTTGCAAGCTCTGACCGTTGCGTGTCGACGCTGGCGAGTTGTTGATGGAGATTGTCTGTGAGGAGACTCTTGTCTTCTATCTCTCGCTGTAGAGAGTCTCGTTCTTTGACCGCTTCTCCGTACTCGTTAAGTGTCTTGTATAGAGTGTCAGTTTCAACAAACCGTTTCTCTTGATGTTGTTGATCCTTCTTGAGCTTCTCGACCTTTGCTTCTAAACTGACCAGCTGACTGCTAGTTTCTTTGTACTCGTTCAGTTGCTCGTTGAGAGTCTCGAGACGCTGCCTCTCAACTGTGAGGTGTCCCGGGGTCCTACTCGTTCCTTCAATCCCATTCCGCTCATTATCGAGCTGATCTTGGACCTTGTTGAAGCTCTCGAGGTTGAGAAAGACATTGATGACCTTCCTACGATCATCGAGCCGTTGCTTGATGAGCCGTTCGAGATCCTTCTGAGCAACAACGCTGCTCGCAACAATCTCATCATAGGTTATACCTCCTAACAGCCGCTCAATCTCAGCTGTGACATCCTTGACGGAGCTGGCGAGAGCCTTCGTCGTCCCGTTAGAACGTACCTCAACAAGCGTCGCCCGATTGGGCCTAGTCTTGTGAACCTCCCGGACTACACGATACCTGTTCTCTCCAATGTCGAACTCGAGGCGGACCTGTGCTTCCCCGTTTCCGTAGCTGATGATGTCCTCGTTGCTCGGCATCTTACTCGGCCGGATCACACGGCCGAACAGCGCGTAGAGGACAGCGTCTAGAATCGTGGATTTACCGCTCTCGTTGAGACCCGTGATGAGAATGATGCCCTCGGAGAGTGGAAGCGGTTTGGCAAGCTTCAGTTTCTTGAAGTTCTGGGCCTGAAGGCTTACTAGTCTCAGCTGACTCCCTCCTCTTGCAGTCTGGCAACCGTTGCCTTCCACGCTTCATGAACGAGAGGGCGCTCCTCCTCCTTCACGTTGGAGAGTAGGGCCTGGAAGGAGCGACCGAGCTCTTCTAGCGGGGTAGTTCTTGGCAGCGACTCAATCGCCTCAGATGTTAGAACATTCAGGCCGTCCTCGTCAAACTCGGTGTGGAAGAAACGTTCCTGGCAATATGATTGTAGGGCTGAGCGTTTGTATGTTGAGAGTTGGTCTAGGGATACTCGGCCTGTTACTCTAATGCGTAGAATCTTCTCGGCGCCACGTCTCTTCTCCAGAACATCCTGTATCTGCCGTGTTAGGCTTCCGCCCTCCCCGGTCACCCGGGAGTCCAGCGTCTCCATTGGACGGGCCGGAGTCGTGTGAAATTCCTGGTTTAGTACACCGCTCTTGTCGAGTTCGAGCCAGCAGAACCCTTTCTCCTCTCCCTCCTCGTTGAAGCTGACCCGTTCTGTACTCCCGGGATACATGACAGTGGTGCCGTTGATCGTGTTCTTCTGATGCCGGTGAAGGTGTCCCGACGCGAACAGCTGATAGTTTCGGGGGATCGAGGATTTTCCGATATGTGTCTCTTGTCCGAAGTATCCTTCGAATCCTTCTATCGGGTAGTGAGTGAGGAATATGTTCACGTCTCCCTCGCGGGACAGTTCTTGTCCGGCCAGTGGGTCCTGTTCTGGACCGAGACCGGGGCTGAGGCTCATACCGGTGACATTGACCGTCTCGCCTCCGAAATGGAACATCTTCGCGGTTGGGCGGGGGTCTTGTAGGAAGTAGACGTGTCCTGTTTTGGCGTGGACGGATAGTGGGGAGACTCCTTGCTCTATGCTCCTGGGGGTGTCGTGGTGTCCGCTGACTAGGACTGTCTTGATCTCTTTCTCGTAGAGTCGTTTGAACTGTTCAGCCACGTAGGCGCGTGTCGGGTTGCCGGGCAGTATGCCATCGTAGAAGTCGCCGCCTATCAGAAATAGATCTGGCCGGTTCTCAAGCGCAAAGTTGACTAGGACATCGAAACTGTGTTGAAAGTCTCGCTTCCTCTCGAACCTTCTGGGACCGTACTGAACCGCGGAGGGGTCCAGATGATTGTCGGCGGTGAGAAGGACGTGAACCGTCATAATCCTCTATCTACCCAAACAGCCAGAACCGTCCGACCTGCCCGTTCAGCGGCTTGAGTTCCATATTAAATCTGGAGGCGGCTGAACCTGAGGCATCTCAACTTGTAACCTCGCCATACCATCCTAGGTTTCGACACAGCAATATCCAGTTCCTATAGCGATAGTCTTTCCAAGTGTAAGAGAATGACTGATTCAACTTCGAACAAGACTTGGGGCGCTTTCACGCCTGTCATGCCTTCGTTCATACGGCTCGTCGTCGGCGTCATCGTACTAGTGATCGTAGAAGCTGTCGTACTAGGATTCCCAGGAATATCGAACAACATTACCGGATCCTCCATCTCCGTCGCGAACATTGTGGTCTTCATGATCGGCCTCATCGTCTGCTTCATAGTCCTCAAATTCGGAACACAGCTCGCCAACACGGTACAGGACACATACAAGAATTACAAGGCCTGGGCACCGCTACTCGGATTCTTCTTCCAGATCGTAGCCATCGGAATACTCTACGCAGTGACCAGCGGGATCGCAACTCCATACTTCGGCGCAAATCAATGGGCCTACCCACTGATCTTCCTACTCATCGCACTAATTCCCACAATCAAAGTCGTTACCAGCATCGTCAACGCCCTCGACAATACCGCTTCGACGAAACATAGCCAGAACTAACCAAACCGGCCCCACCCCAAAAACTGGGAGAAAAAATAACTTCTCTCACAGACTCTTCGCTTGAGTCTGTGTCTTATTTCTTTGAACCAAGTAGACGACAACGCCGATTATTACGGCCAGCCCGACAATCCCGGCAATTATCCCGAAGAGGGCGACCGTTGGGAGAGACGCGCCAGACTCTGGGCTAGGAGTAACCTGCTGCATGGCTATGGCTGCCCATCCCGTGTCAAGTGCATTGGATGCGACGGACCCGCGGGACTCATCATGAAACCCTCCATCAGCACTCTGCTTTGCAATGATGAAAGTTGCCGACGCATAGGCATCAGCGCTTCTGCTGAAATCGTTGAAAGCGATGGCAGCTAGGGACGCCGCGTATACATGCCCAGTCGAGTTGGACGCGTCAACTCTACTCTTGAATGATGCCGAAAGAGACCTCTCTAGATAATCTAGCGCGCGAGAAATCCGGGAATCTGCTGCATTGTAAGATGCATCCTTCAAAACTGCCAAAGCTAGTGCTGTCAGGCTGATCGGGTCTGGGGCCAAGGACTCCAATTTGTTGTAGACCGTGTTCGACGTGAGGGCGAAGCTTCCGTCGGTCGTGTTTTGGAGAGAGAAGAGGTATCTTGCGGCATCTTCTTGACTAGAGGCGTTCACCGCTTTTGCGTGAATGAGTCCCCAGAGAGCCATGCTAGTATCTACGACGCTCGCAACGGGGGCGTAGGTTGGGGGCTCTGCAAAACCGGCGAATCCCCCATTGGACTGCTGGAAGTTGCGGAGTGCTATGTAGTCCGATGAGTTGTGCATTAGACCAAGATTCTCGCTGGCAGCAAGAGAGTATAGTATTGCGCCAGGGATGTCTGCTTCGTACCACGTCCCACTGGAAGAATTATCCATTTGAGAGGCTGCCCACGAGTAGGCTCTGGACGCTTTGGGAGAGCTTGAATTGTTAAGCCATAGAGCGTATGCGGCTGCAGCGGTCCAGTGCTGGTAGTATTGGGGAGTAGAACTGTATGAGCCATCAGGGTTCTGGTTGGCTTCCAACCATCTAAGAGCGTTGGCGACTGCTGCTTGGGCGGTCGTGGACGATCCAGATGAAAGAGTCGGCACATAGCCGGAAAGCAGTAAACTAATGATGACTAGTACATACACTTTCAGAGCGGGCAAAGTTACCCGCTCTTCCGGGACCCAGAATATAAGTATTGGGAACGTGAGCTTCGCAAGCAATCACGAGCAGGCGCTCACCGTTTCCGCGTTTGGTACAGGGGGAGGTGGATTACTTCCAGAAGAGGAAGATCCGTAGTCCCATGCCAGCGTCTGGCCGTTTACTAATGAAATCAAGTCAATCCCGATCTGTGAGTATGCCCAAGCATTCTTGTTTTGACAGAACATCCAGATGCTCCAGGAGTAACTACCCTGATTGCTGACTCCGTTGATTGCCGTGACGAAATGCTCGTTCAGCGGGGGTCCATAGAACTTCGCCTGAACATTGCATTTCGCAAGGTACATTGTTAGCGCGTAGGCATTCCAGCTGGAAGGAACCGCTGTTTCATTGTACCATTGCATTGTGCCGTTGCCATAGCTGATCAGAACATTTGCAGCAATCATGCTTATTCCCGTTGGACGATTTTGCAGATAGTTGCACAATACTGATGAATTTGAGACTGTACCATTGTTAGACTTCTCAAGATAGTAGTATGCGCCAACTTGGGCTGACGCGATTGTGAGAGCTGTTATTCCGAGAATGAGGTAGAAGACCCGTTGGCTATTCGTTCGCGCTCACGTAATCCTCTGTTGAATATGCAGTCCAACGCGTTTCGCGGCGGCTATTGCGGGAGGGACTACCGTCGCGAAAAACACTAGATTACTTGCTTCGTGAAGTATAGCGAAGGGGACTCCCGTTATCATTCCGATAATGAGCGCTTGATACAGTGAACTGGTTTTGAATACCCAGGACCCGAAGTTTGTCAGGACATCGTAGGCGAAGGTTGCCTGGAAACCAATCAATCCGAAGAGCAGACTCATCCTTCCATACCGGCGACCGTTGTTGAGCAAGTCCCCGGCACGATTCATGATTCGGGACAGCCTCCCTGTCTCTGGGTGCATCCCATATTTGACCGACGGCTTGTCGATTGTCTTCGCCTGAATTTGCTTCGCCATGAGTTCACGGGCCACTGAAGTACGGCTAAGGAGGGCGCCGGCTACGGCGTACAAGCATTCGCCAGTCATGAGGAAAAGGAGGAGTGTGAGGTCATCTTGGCCGTAGGGGTTGATGAATCCATAGACCGCCCAGATGGAGATGGCCGTGCCGAGTCCTACTTCTAATCCGAATAGGAAGGCTGCGATGAAGACAAACGAGTCCATTAGCTTGACGTTTGGAATGTCTATCATGGCATAGTTGGTGGCGAGAGACAAGGCGGTGAAGACTGGAATGAGGGCCGTCCGCACTAGTGGCGATGAGAAAGACTGATGACGTGTGCCGGAATTGAGCAAGCTAAGCGGGCAAAGTTACCCGGTAGGTTATATAGAATTTCTCTGTGATTGCAGGTGCATCAAAGCGTAGAGGATTCATGTTGAATATTCTCGAGGGTCTCCTTCTCCATCTGTAGCGTCACGTGTTCTATGCCAAATGATTCTTTCAGTTTCGCGGCCACTTTCTCTACGATGATTGAACCCTCACTAATCCTGTCTGAACCTAGGGTTACGTGTCCGCTGAGAGCGTAAAGTCCAGACGTGATAGTCCAGACGTGTAGATCGTGGACTCCCTTTACCCCGTCGACGCTTCGGATGGTTTTAGCGATGTTTTCGAGTTGCAGATGTCTGGGCGTGGCCTCCAACAGGATGTTCGTCGAGTCCCTCACCAGGCCGTATGCACTTCTCATGATCAGAATCCCGATCAAGACTGCGGCTATCGGGTCCAACCCGGAGTAGCCAGTGAATACAACCACTAGGCTACTGACTATCACTGCGATGGATGAGACCGTGTCTCCGACGGCGTGAAGAAAGACTCCTCTGACGTTGAGACTTGTCTTCCCCGTACGAGCTAGAAGTCCCGTCGTAGTCAGATTCCCCAGAAAACCTAGTGAGGCTAGTGACAGGACGAGTGGTCCCTGGACTCGGATAGGCTGCTGGAATCTGAGAAACGCTTCGTAGATGATTAGAAGGGCTACTGCGATTAGGGTTGAGCCGTTGACTAGTGCAGCGAATATCTCGGCTCTGTGATAGCCAAAGGTCCGTCTTGCGGTATGGTGCTTGCGTCCTAGCCTTAGTGTGAGGATGCTGACGCTGACGGCGAGAACGTCGGTCAGGACGTGGCCTGAATCACTCAGCAGCGCAAGGCTTTGACCAAGGAATCCTCCGGTGAATTCGATGACGACTATCACTGAGGATATGGCAAGCGCGATCCAGAGACGTCGCTCAGCGCTTCTCGACGGAACGGTCAGGTCTATGAGCAATGTATGGACGGTTAAGCGGTCAGAGAATCGCAGTATTAGAAATGGTCGGGACTCTCCAACATCTGCCAGCAGGTCTGTTTATCCGATAGTTATCGGGACCGAATGAGTTATTTTGCGTAGTAGAGTTCGATGAAGTAGAAAGCGTAAGCGCCGATGAAGCCTCCGCCCATCTGAGCAGAGTTTCCATTGTTCGTAAACCCTGACAAGACAAAGAATAGTCCGCCAACCCCCGCCACTACCACGTAGACTAGCCCAATAATCGAGGATGGTTTCGACTCTTCTGCAATCGGATGGAGCACGGATGATGAAAACTGATCTGCCGGTTGAAATCCGGCTCAAAACAGCTACAAATTGATATCAGAATAATTAGCGAGGAAAGAAAACTGGAGGGGACGGGCCTTCGACGCCCTTGCCTTGTCTACATGCTTTTCTTTTTCTTGCTCTTCTTCTTTGGTGCCATATTACGTACCGTCGAGTCCAAACGACGTACGGATGTTGCATAAGACATCTCCGGTCGCAGACCTGTCCAGACTTTTCCGATTGATGCCAGGAAGATCATCGCTGTTGGGTGAATCTATCACTAGATTCCGCGGAAGGATCCTCCGCCAAGTGACCAGTATCTTCTCAGGATGAGTCCAGCGACGAGTCCTCCGAGGTGGGCAGGTCCTCCACCCCCTGCGAAAATGTCCAGACCCAGAAGGAAAATGAGTAAGAGCACTACCTTCAGTCCAACTGCTGTGCCCATTATTCCGTATACTGCGCCGGATGCACCTACGGCACAGTCGATTGTTGGAGTTCCTGTCAGGAAATAGGCGAGGACATCGTAGCCTACGAAGCCGAGGCTGCCTACGAGTCCCGTTATGAAGAAGGTAGTTACCCAGCGCGATTTCGACACTTGTTCCTCTAGAATGAAGCCGAAGAAGAGAAGGAAGAAAACGTTGCCTGCTATGTGGAGAATGCTCGCGTGAAGGAAGATTGCAGTAAGGAGAGTCCAAGGGAATATCGGCATCGGGGAGTCGCACTGTGTGAGTAGAAGTACCAGAAGATTTCCGTTTCTCAATCCGGTGTCAATTGGACTGCCATAGTCCCCTACGACTCCTCCAACGACCACGTACATGGCGATGAGCACGAGAGTGATGATTATCGTCGGAGACCGTAAGTAGGCTTCGACCCCTCGACGTTCCGTGGATTCAGAGGTCGGTTGCAAGGTCTGTCACTTGGTTGCTGACTGTAGCTATTTAATCGGCCTATTCCAACAGTGACGAACTTGTCTTAACGCTGTCTCAGTTATCCGGCTTGATATTGTGATAGTCCAACAAGGTGGGGTAGCGCGTTGCCGAAACAACTAGTTCTTTACATGTCGAAAGAAGACGAAGACGAATTCCTGCAGTATTTGCGGTCGTCCGGAGACCTGGTTATTCTTCCAACGACCTCTCCCTCTTCCGATTTTGCGCCTATTGCTTTTCTTCCGGAATCTACCGAGGACGAGGCTACGAGAAAATTCTGGCTGCAGAACAGTGCTGTCAGTCTCCCTGTTGTAACAGAGTATGTGCCTGAGAAGAGTTGGTATGTGATCGATGGATTCCAATCTCCAGTCGTAGAGTTTCACCGTTCATGGACCGTATCTCAAATGATGTTGGCCGGTGGAATCCGAGCTGACATGAACTATCTTGACAACGACAAGCGCGACCTAGTTCGGAAGCCTGTCGAGTTCAGACACTGGTTTGATTCGATGCAGAGCTGGGTTCGTGGGAATTTCAAGCATCTGACTCTTCTCACCTATGTGGGCCCCGGGGCGCAAACGTTCATGGACGAAGGCGGACTCCTCCACTGAAAACGCAAAACAAAGAAGCCTGCGCCAGCAAACGGATAGAGTCGCTGGTTATATTGCGATAGATAAATCAACATGAGAAAGTTGACTTACGCTCCTCGGGATCCTTCCGTTGATGGAATAGAATTACCTAAAACGCATTCATTTGTGCAAGAATTCCGGATATGTGTTCGCAAGTAGTCGCTCCTAGGATGTTGTGGACCTGCCTTTGAAATATTTCATCTGAGGTTCGGTGAGTGGAAGGCAAGAGTCTTGCATCGGCCGAAGAGGGGAGCAGCTCGGATTCTTTCCCTCTCCATTCTCCTCCTGATAATCAGTCTAGGCGTCCTTGCGGCGGCAAACTTGGCAACGCCCGTAAATGCAACCCCGCCGTCAGGCACTACTTTTGATCACGCAGTCATCATAATTATGGAGGACCATGGGATACAGGACGTATGCGCCGGGAGTCCCCCTCCCTGTTCCGGCTCTAATGGGGATCCTTACACTGCTGGTCTCGCCAATAGTTATGCGATCGGGTCCCAGTATCTCGGAGTATCGCATTTCAGTGAGGCCGATTACATGGCATTGCTGGGCGGCGATACGTTCGGTTGTGGGAACACAGGTTGCCCGCCGGTATCCAATCAGAACCTTGTGGACCGGTTTGAATCTGCCGGCTTAACCTGGAAGGGTTACATGGAGGATCAGAATGTTGCGAGCGGCTGCGATACAAGCTATCATGAACCATATACTCCGGAACACAATCCGTTTGTAACTTTCACAGATATTCTAAACAACCCGGCCCGATGCTCCAAGGTCGTTCTGGCGAACCCGAGCGGTTGTACGGTGACGGACTGTTCTCTCATCAACGACTTGAATTCAGCTTCAGCGCCCAACTTCATGTGGCTCACGCCCAACAACTGCAACAACATGCACGGGTTCACCGGTGTCTGCCCGGAGTCCATTCCAATGGGCGACAACTATCTGAGCGGTCTCGTACCGAACATTCTGAAGAGTTACACTTTCACCAATACGCGTGCTGCTTTGTTCATTGTTTTCGACGAGGGCACGGGTTGGTGCCCGCTCAATGGAAGCACGGAGGACTGCGTCTACGCAGTCTGGGCCGGTCCATTAGCTAGAAACGGATTCGCGACTAGCAACCTCTACAATCACTATTCATGGACCAAGACAATAGAGGTGAACTGGAACCTGGCCAGTCTCACGTCCAACGATGCCAACGCCAAACCGATGACAGAATTCTTCAAGACTAACACACCGCCAGTGCTTACAACCAGTTTCACGTTTTCTCCCTCATCGCCTCAAGTAAACCAGCAGGTAACCTTCACAGCCACCGCCTC
>WNFE01000899.1_pt1 | contig 21327 bp, 23 predicted proteins | sample 5400451 | NCBI WGS metagenome assembly WNFE01 (sample SAMN13153344, study PRJNA577476) | soil metagenome | isolation source: 200 cm saprolite under Douglas fir tree site 2 hole 2 | place: USA:California | collected 2015-04-18
GGGGCGAATGGCAATGCTCGCCTGTTAGTGGTCTCGCTGGCCCTTGCTTTCGTGGCATGGCCATTGATGGCCCGCTATGTGCGAGGCCAGACGCTACAGCTCAAAGAGCAACAATTTATCGAGGCTGCGCGTACGGCGGGTACCAATGATACCCGCATTATCATACGCCATATTATCCCCAACCTGTTCAGCATCGTGATAGTCGCATCAACACTGAACATCGTGGGTACCATCATTGGCGAGGCCGGTATCAGCCTGCTCGGCCTTGGCGTACAGCCCCCAGGCTCCAGTATCGGCCTGATGATTGCCCAGGCAGAGCCTCTAGTTGATTCTCATCCCTGGGAAATTCTGCTGCCCTCCTGCGTGCTGGCCATTTTTGTGCTGGCATTCTCGTTCCTGGGAGATGGCCTGCGCGATGCCTTTGACCCTCGATCAAAAGATTAGTGAGCGGAGTGACCAATATGGCAGAGAACCTGCTCGAGGTAAATAACCTCAAAACCTACTTTTTCACCCGCGGCGGCGTGGTGAAGGCCGTGGATGATGTTTCTCTGACAATCAAGCCAGGTGAGACACTTGGAGTAGTAGGAGAAAGTGGTTGTGGCAAGAGTGTAACCGCGCTTTCCGTGATGCGACTGGTAGCAAATCCCCCCGGTAAGATTGTCGGCGGCGAGATCAACCTGAACGGTGAGAATATCCTGGAGATGAGTCAGGAAGAGCTGACTGAGCTGCGTGGAAGCCAGATCTCGATGATCTTCCAGGATCCCATGACTTCGCTTAACCCGGTATTTACCGTTGGCTATCAAATAGCGGAAACTGTCCAACGGCATCGCAAAGAGGTTAACAAGGACCAGGCCTGGAAACGCGCTATCGAGATGCTTGACCTGGTACGTATTTCCGATGCCAAACGGCGTGCTAAGAACTACCCACACGAGTTCAGTGGCGGGATGCGCCAGCGCGTTATGATTGCTATAGCCCTGGCGTGCAATCCGAAACTCTTGATCGCAGATGAGCCAACTACGGCGCTGGACGTGACTATCCAGGCTCAGATTCTTGAATTGATGAAAGGCCTATCAAAAGAATTCAACACCGCGGTGATGCTCATTACTCACGACCTGGGAGTAGTGGCCGGGTCTTGTGAGCGCGTCAACGTGATGTATGCGGGGCATATAGTGGAGTCTGCTCCTGTGAAACAAGTGTTTGAGACTCCAGCACATCCCTATACCGTGGGTCTGCTGCACTCTATTCCGCGCCTGGACGACCAACGGGGCATCAAGCTGACGCCGATTGCAGGCCAACCGCCAGACTTACTAAATCCGCCTGTTGGCTGCCCCTATGCTCCACGTTGTCCCAAAGTACAAAGTCGTTGCCGGCAGGAACGCCCGGAATTGATGCCAGTGGGTCGTGGCGAACAAGTAGCGGCCTGCTTCTATCCAGACTAAAGGCGAGGAGCAAGGAATAGCATGGCACAAGAAGTACAGACGCCCGGGACAACCGGAACCACCCTGGTTGAGGTCAAAGGCTTAAAAGTCCATTTCCCGATTAAAGGGGGAATCTTAAGCCGCACACTGGCACATGTCAAGGCCGTCGATGGTGTTGATCTGTTTGTCCGTCGCGGTGAGACATTGGGCCTGGTGGGAGAAAGCGGCTGCGGCAAATCGACCACAGGTCGCGCAATTTTACAGTTGATTAATCTGACGGAGGGCAGCGTTAAACTCAATGGTGTTGAGCTGACAAAACTGCCACCCGGAGAAATACGTAAAAAGCGGGCAGAAATGCAGATGGTTTTCCAGGATCCATACGGCTCGCTCAGTCCACGGTTTACTGTCGGCCAGATCATAGCGGAGCCATTAGAGAACTTCAAGAAGGGCAGCCCGAAAGAAATTACGGAAGAGGTAGCCCATTTGTTGGAAGTGGTGGGCCTCAACCCGTTCTTTGTCAACCGATTTCCTCACGAGTTTAGTGGAGGCCAACGCCAGCGTATTGGTATCGCACGAGCCCTGGCACTTCGACCTTCATTCATTGTGGCTGATGAGCCTGTCTCAGCGCTCGATGTGTCGATACAAGCACAGGTACTGAACCTGATGGAAGACCTGCAGGAACGGTTCGGTCTGACCTACCTGTTTGTGGCACATAACCTCTCGGTAGTGAAACACATTAGTGACCGTGTAGCAGTGATGTACCTTGGACGGATTGTAGAACTGGCAAAAAGCGAAGAGTTGTACGAGATTCCGTTACATCCATATACCCAGGCGCTACTTTCGGCCATTCCAGTTCCTGATCCTGAGAAAGAAGAGCGACGTAGGCGTATCATCCTTGAAGGTGACGTACCAAGTCCGGTAAATCCGCCCCCCGGCTGCAATTTCCATCCACGCTGCTGGAAAGCGCAAGAGATCTGCCGCGAGGTCAGCCCACCCCTGGAGGAGAAGCAGCGAAATCACTGGGCAGCCTGCCACTTTCCAGGATAGGACGGATTGCTCAGTCATACTGTATTTCAAGGTGCTTCATACGCGCCAATAACCTGACGCGTGCCATTAAATGGCGCGCATCAAATGGTTCTACTACGTAATCATCTGCGCCAGCATCGAATCCTGCAATTTTATCCTGGAGCGTTGTATGAGAGGTAAGTAGCATAATGGGGAGCTGACGAAGTGATGGGGTGATTCCCCGAAAATGGTCTACTTGAAATTGTCTATGCATGCTTCTATACTTATGCTTGCATTAAGTGAATAGGAAAAAAATACTCATATGGAGGGAAGGGAAGGAAGTATGATAGATCGCGTTGGGCAACAGTTAGGTAACTATCGCCTGGTCCGTTTGCTAGGGGAGGGTGGCTTTGCTGAAGTATATCACTAAATTAGTGGATCAAATAAGCGGGTTTACACAGATCTCGCGAAAACAGAAAAGTCCAAAATTTGGACTGGTCATTGGTATCTCTCTTCTACTGCTCGCTCTGCTTGGTTGTAGTATCTTTTACACGAACGGTATTTTCCCTTTCTCTAAGAATGGTAAGGGTAGCGGTGGCGGGTCTTCAACCGCCATGCCAACCGCTGCGGCAAAAGCGCCAGCATCCCAGCAGATTTTTCGCTTGGCCCAGCCGGTTTCGGACCTTGCGACCCTCGATCCTGCGCAGTCGACCGACATCTATTCCGCCCAAGCTATTAACACACTCTACACCGGGCTGGTGGAGTTGAATGACAAGCTCGAGGTCGTGCCACAGATGGCTGCTAGCTACACGCATTCTGCTGATGCCCTGACCTGGACGTTCACCTTGAGACAGGACCTGACGTTCAGCGACGGCACGCCGATCACCTCTCACGATGTCGTTTATAGTATCGACCGCGCGCTGTCGCCCCAGGTCTCCTCGCTGAACGGTGTTTCTCTCACCTACCTGGGTCTCCTCAAAGACTCCGATAAGCGCGTCGCAGGGAAAGTTAGCACCCTCATCAATGATAGCCTGCTTACCCCCGACGACAACACGGTCGTGTTCAAGCTGAACAAGCCAGGTGCCTACTTCCTGGATGCCCTATCCTATCAAACCTCCTGGGTGGTTGAGAAGAAGCTCATCGACCAGTATGGCTTGAAATTTACCGACCACCTGGCTGATAACGGCGGGCAAGGCACCGATGGCCCCTTTGTCTTACAAAGCTGGAATCACAACAAGAACATCACCTTCGTACCTAACCCCAAGTACTATGGCCAAAAGCCCCAGTTGTCGCAACTGCAATTCGTCTTCTATAAGTCGACCAAGACACAATACGAGGTGTACCAGGCCAATCAGCTCGATGCGACGAATAATATTCCTGCCGAGAACCTCCAGCAAGCCGAACAAAGCAAAGAGTTCGTCAAGGTGCCCCAGCTTTCGATTCAATACATCGCCATGAACTACCTGGTGAAACCGTTCGACAACATCCACATTCGCCAGGCGTTCTCATTAGCACTTAACAGGGACATCATTAACACGGCCATCTTTAAGGGAGCCTATGTGCCCTCCTGCCATATCGTGCCTAACGGCATGCCTGGCTATAATCCCAACCTGGCCTGCCCTGGAGGCGCCCCCACATCAGGCGACCAGACCAAAGCCAGGCAACTATTCCAGCAGGGGATGCAGGAGGAGGGGTTAACCACTTTCCCAACCATCACCTTAACCTATGCTAACGGTGATCCAGATACAGATAATTTCATTACGGCCTCCCGACAGATGTGGCAGACAATCCTGGGCGTTGATATTAAGCCAAATGCCATCGACTACAACCAACTGGTGACAGATCTGAACACCACGATCAACGATCCCAAGGGGTTGCAGATGTGGCAAATCGGTTGGATCGCCGACTATCCCGACCCGCAGGACTGGACGACGCTTCAGTTCGACAAGGGCTCGCCCAACAACTCCACGAATTACGGTCAGAATAGTGCTACCGACGCGGCAACGCAGCAGCAGATCCAGCAGCAGTTGGAGCAGGCTGATGTCGCGACTAACCAGGCTCAGCGCTTCCAACTGTACAATCAAGCTGAGCAACAGCTGGTCAACGATGTCGCCTGGCTGCCAATTTTCCAGGAAGCTGCAACCCGCCTGGTTAAGCCCTATGTGGTTGGTCTCACGTTCAACGGTGCTGACCTGCGGCCTCCCAATGACTGGACTAATGTCTATATTGCAGCTCATTAGTTGTAGTCAGTATTATGCTGCTCTTTATTAAGAGTTGCGCAGGCGTAACCTCGAACGAACGAACAAAAGAATAAGGGGTACAGAATGGTCCAGTTTTTGGTCAAAAGACTCATTGGCCTGGTGTTTGTGGTCATCGGCGTAACCTTCATTACGTTCATCATGGGATATTTTGCCCCAGGCGATCCAATTCGAATTATGCTAGGCCTGCATCCTAATCCGGTAGAATACGTGCGGTTAAGGCATTTTTACGGTTTGGATCTTCCCTGGTATCAGCAGTATTTAAACTTTTTGAAGAATCTAGCCACGTTCAATTTAGGCTATTCGTTCGAATTCAAAAGCCGCGCGGTCTGGGATATCCTCAAAGATGGCGTGCCAGTTACGCTTGAACTGGGTTTCTGGGCATTGGTTATAGAGTTGTGCCTGGGTGTACCACTGGGCATCCTCTCAGCACTCAAAGCAAACACCTGGGTCGATATCACCAACATGTCTATAATGCTGACAATTTATGCAATCCCCGTCTTCGTAATTGGGATTCTGGCCCAGGTTATCCTCGTCTGGATAGATCAGCATACCGGCCTGAGCTGGCCTGTTGCGAACTGGGGCAATACATGGCAATACACCTGGTCCGACATCCAATTCAAGTTAGTGCCGATCCTCGTGTTCGCGGCAACAGGCTTTGCCTATTTCGCTCGGCTCTCCCGTACGAGTATGCTGGAAATCCTGCGGCAGGATTATGTACGCACTGCACGCGCCAAAGGGATGCAAGAACGTACCGTCGTTTATCGCCACGCACTGCGAAACGCGATGATTCCGCTGATTACGGTGTTTGGATACTCCATCGGCTTCCTTGTCACTGGCTCATTCTTCATCGAAACTATCTTCAACATCCCCGGTATTGCAAACATTACAATCACATCTATCAGCTTCCGGGACTATCCGGTCATTCAGGCAACCACGGTTTTGTTAGCAGTCTTCGTGGTGCTAGGCAATCTGCTGTCGGATATCCTCTATGGTGTTTTTGATCCACGCATCAAGGTCCAATAAGAGGCGGATACATACATGGATACGAAAGATAAGCGTACAGAAATTACCTCCTTTCCAGAGGTTATGGCTCCAGACAGCACTATTATTCCGCCACCACCTGAAATGACAAAATTTGTAGCTGATGCAGCAGGAGTAGAGATGACAGCGCCCGGGAAGAAACAAGAGAAATCGCTAACTCCTTTTCAAGAATCGCTGCAGCGGCTGCGACGCGATAAGCGTGCCATGGCTAGCGTGCTAATCATTGGGCTCTTTGTGTTGATTGCCATCGTTGGCCCTCCTATTTACCAGCATATTGGCTCCCTGTACAATAGCCCACTGAATGGGAAGATAGGTCCAGGTGTCTACCACACGTTCTCCTGGCAGGAACTAACGCGCCAGGATGAACTGCCATCAGGCCAATACTGGCTGGGCACAGATTATCTCGGACGCGATATTTTAGCCCGCCTCATGCAGGGTATGCTCATTTCCCTGGCGGTGGCCATTCTCGTTGAGGTAGTAGATATTGTACTTGGTCTTCTCATTGGGGTACTGGCAGGCTTCTACGGAGGGTGGATTGACCAGTTCCTGGCACGTTTCACCGATCTGATGTTCGCTTTCCCTGGACTGCTCTTCGTTATTCTGATCACCGGTATCTGGGGTCCTGTTGCCGATAATGCTCTGAGCCACGTACCAGTCATTGGACCAAATGGAAACGCGCGCTTGCTGCTTGTCTCACTTGCGCTGGCATTCACGATCTGGCCACTCATGGCACGCTATGTACGCGGGCAAACACTACAACTGAAAGAGCAACAGTTTGTGGAAGCTGCTCGTACATCAGGTACCACGAATACGCGCATCATTTTGCGCCACATCATCCCGAACCTGTTCAGCATCGTGGTCGTTGCATCGACACTGAACATAGCGAACACCATTATCAGTGAGGCAGGTATCAGCCTGCTGGGTCTTGGGGTACAGCCTCCAGGCTCGAGCATCGGTCTCATGATTTCGAATGCCGCGGGTCTAATAGACACCCACCCCTGGGAGGTGCTCGTTCCATCGATTGTGCTGGCAATCATCGTACTGGCATTCTCCTTCTTCGGCGATGGTTTGCGCGATGCCTTTGACCCTCGATCAAAAGATTAGTGAGCGGAGTGACCAATATGGCGGATTGCTCAGTCATACTGTGTTTCAAGGCGCTTCATACGCGCCAATAACCTGATGCGTGCCATTAAATGGGTCGCATCAAATGGTTTTATCACGTAATCATCAGCGCCAGCATCGAATCCAGCAATTTTATCCTGGAGCGTTGTAAGAGAGGTAAGTAGCATAATAGGAATATGTCGAAGCGAAGGTGCGCTTCGAATAATGCGACAAAGGTCCAAACCACTTTCCTGACCAAGTGAGGCTTCACAGATTATGATATCGGGCATATACTCAGAGAGCTGATGCCTGGCCTCTATTACAGAGAGCGCACTACTTAGAGAAATTCCGCTTCCCAAAGCCCGCTGCATCCTATCACATGCCCCTGGATCATTGTCTACCAAAAGAATGTGTAATCTGCGCAATCTTTGTAGTTCATGCACAACTATTCTCGTTCAGCATACGTCTTTAATAGGTAATCCATTCGACGTTGTCTCTCCGCCGGAGTCAGGCGTAAAACTCGTTCTATAGCCGCATTAAGCGCACTTGGTTTAAATGGCTTCGTGAGGTACTCATCGACACCTGAGAGCAGGCCTGTCATCTGATCTTCCTCACGCGTCATTGCGCTTAAGATGATCATGGGAATATTCGCAGTGTGAGCATCACCACGTAAGCAACGAACCAGCTTATATCCATCCATGCGGGGCATCTTCACATCGATAATAACGCAATCGGGATTATCGGAATAAACACACTGTAATCCTTGTTCCCCGTCATAGGCGACGATAACCTGGCATGTGCCCTGCAAGTTCACGGCATATTTTATCAATTCTACAATTGTCGGATTGTCATCAATAACTAATACTTTTTTCATTGGTTCCTTGCATCGAAGCTATATTGTAGAACGTACTACTGTTCTGAAAGGTTTGATCCTTTTTGCATTGTAACACAGTATTGTGTAACTGCCAACCTCATAAGCGTTTTGTGCTAGAATGGAGCAAGAAACGCATGAGAAGAAGGATCTGAACGTCAAAGCAAGGAGCTAATTTGATGCCTGGGATGCCTGCACTTGACCGCTATTCAAGGCAAACACTATTCGGACCCATCGGTAAAGAGGGACAAGAGCGGTTAGGACGCTCATCGGTCGCCATTATCGGCTGCGGAGCATTGGGAACTGTACTTGCCAACAACCTCTGTCGTGCTGGTATTGGACGGCTGGTGATTGCTGACCGTGATTATATTGAATTGAATAACCTGCAGCGGCAGATTCTTTTCGATGAGGATGATATTGTGCGACGACTACCAAAAGCTATCGCAGCCGCTGAAAAGCTTCATCGTGTGAATAGTGCAACGAAGATAGAGGCGCTGGTGGAAGACATCAACGCCGACGGTATAGAGTCCCTGGTACGGGATGTAGACCTGGTACTTGATGCCACAGATAATTTTGAGACGCGTTACTTGCTCAATGATGTATGTGTGAAATATGCGCGTCCATGGATCTACAGTGGTGTAATTACATCCTACGGGGTAACGATGAACATTGTGCCTGGAGATACGCCCTGCCTGCGCTGCATTTTTCCTGATATGCCCTTACCTGGTACTACCCCTACCTGCGATACGGCCGGCGTCCTCAACGGCATCGTAGGGGCAATCGCTGGTGTCGCATCCACCGAGGCTCTCAAACTGCTGCTGAAAAGTGAAAAGGTGAGTCGCGCAATGTTTTGGATGGATGTATGGGAAAACACGAGCGAGCGTATAGAGTTACCGCGCCAGCCAGATTGTCCCGTCTGCGGGCAGCATCACTACGAATTCCTCGATTCGCTCAGTGGAACCAGGAGTACGAGCCTCTGTGGACGCAACGCAGTACAAGTGCGAGGCGGAAGAAGGGGAGAGAAGATTAATTTGCCGGACCTTGCTGAGCGGCTACGTCCTGTTGGGCAGGTATCCTTCAATGAGTTCCTCCTGCGCTTCATGGTAGATAGCTATGAACTGACCGTGTTTCCCGATGCACGTGCGATTATCAAGGGGACCGACGATGAACAGGTCGCGCGGTCAGTATACGCAAGGTATATTGGGATGTGATGGATAGAGTCTCCTCATAACCTATGTTATAATACGCAAGGTTAACTTGAAACCTATCTTCACCTCTTTACATATAGGGAGATTCATATCGCATGAATGAACATATTCTTGTTTGTGTGGCGTGGCCGTATGCGAAAAGCTCCACTCATGTGGGTCAAATTGTCGGCGCCTATTTGCCTGCCGACACCTTCGCACGCTACCATCGTATGGCGGGGAACCATGTATTGATGGTTTCTGGCAGCGATGAACACGGCACGCCCATTCTCGTTGATGCTGAACAGGAGGGCATCAGTCCGCGTGAACTTGTCGCACGTTATCACCGGCAAATTTTAGAAGTGTGGGATAGATTGGGTATGTCCTGGGATTTATATACTGAAACAGGAACAGAAAACCACTATCGCATTACTCAAGATTTCTTTCTTACGCTCTACGATAAGGGTTATATCTTCAAAGATTCAATGGAATCTCCCTATTGCCCAACGGATCGTCGCTTTTTGCCTGACCGCTATGTTGAGGGCACCTGCCCACATTGTGGCTATACATCGGCTCGCGGGGACCAGTGCGACAATTGTGGTCGGACACTTGACCCGATCGATTTGATCAATCCCCGCTGCCGCATCTGTGGTAGCAGGGAAGCCAGCCTGCAAATTCTCTCAACGGAGCATTTTTTCCTGGACTTGCCCAAGTTGCAAGAGCCGTTGATGGCATGGTTATCCGAAGGCAAGGATTTCTGGCGTCCCAATACGCTGGCATTCGCCATGAACTGGCTCAAAGAGGGACTCCGGCCACGAGCGATTACGCGTGACCTGGAATGGGGTGTTCCTATTCCAATTGAGGGCTACGAGGATAAGCGCATCTATGTGTGGTTTGATGCAGTAATTGGCTACTTTTCTGCATCGGTCGAATGGGCCGAAAGGCGCGGTACGCCCGAGGCATGGAAAACCTGGTGGGTACCTGGCCAGGCGGAGCCTCCAGTAAAATCATACTACTTTATTGGGAAAGACAACATTCCGTTTCATGCCATTATCTGGCCTGCGATGCTGATTGGTTACGGCAATCGCAACCTGCCCTATGATGTGCCAGCGAATGAGTTTATGACGATGAGCGGGGCAAAGGCTTCGAGCAGTCGTGGCAATGTTATCTTGACACGCGACGTATTAGATCGTTTTAGCGCCGATACACTACGCTACTACCTCTCGGTGACTGCTCCCGAGGGCCGCGATACCGACTTTACATTTGAGGAGCTGATCCGGCGCAATAATGACGAACTGGTAGCAACATACGGAAACGCGGTACACCGTACTCTGACATTCTTGCAGAGCAGGTTTGGAGGCATTGTGCCACATCCTCAAGTCCTGCGGGAGGCCGATCGGGAGATTCTGGCAGAGGTGGAAGGAGGATTTGCAGTGGTAGGACATAACATAGCCAATTGCCACTTTAAAGATGGCATCAATGCGGCTATGGCTGTTGCGCGAGCGGCAAACCGTTACCTTGACGAGCAGGCGCCGTGGAAACAGATAAAGGTGGACCGCGAGGCAGCCGGGACGACGATCTATGTTATGCTGCAAGTGCTGAGTGGTCTGAGAATCCTTTTCTGCCCTTATCTGCCGTTCTCTTCACAAAAGCTGCACAATTTCCTGGGGTTTGAGGGCGATGTAAGCGCTGTAAGCTGGCGCCTTGCTACGGTACCAGAGGGCATTAAACTGCCTGTGCCTACGCCACTGTTCCCGAAGCTGGAAGAGTTGGCAGTCGTCAAGTAAACTGATCTCCTTATGATGCCTCTCGTCCACTACCATCTGAGGAGTGCTGGTGAGCTTGCGCCTCTTGAGTATGTGGGTGACTGTGGGGCACAGGCATCTTCTTTTTATGATCGGTAATGATATGCGTGATCTCGTCGAGTTTTTCAGGGGACCATTCTGCAAAGTGATCCCAGGCACTCGTCTGCCAATCATCGACTGTCTTTGTCGCCGGAATCCAGGGTGGGAGGTCCAGCAGTAGGTGCTGAGCTATTGCATTGACAAACGGTTCATAAAACCGTCGTGTATTATAGAGACGCTGTTCAGCATCCTCTTCATGTTGAAATACTAATCCTACTTCAGCTAGCGAGTCGCGCATCCGTGTATAGTCATCGGTTGAGAGGCGACTGAGTTTAGGATTCAGCGGCGGTGTTCCGTAGACCTGCGCAAGATCTACGGCGGCGTGACGCGCTAGCGCGTAAGTGAATCGCACGGTTGGGGTTGATACATCCTCGAACCCGACTATGAGTAACGCGCAGGTGTCCAGGATACATGTCAGCGCTGCCAGCCAGGACTGGCGTTCATGCTGGGAGCGGTAGTAGGTCAGGACCGGATAGGAGAGGTGGCTCTCCAGCAACTCCGCGCACCATCTTTCCCATTCACGCATAAACTGGACAAGTTCATCCATTTTCCGGTCTCGATAACTCCGGCGCAACAATTCGGCTGCGCTTGGTGGTGAGCCAGCACGCGAATCAAGGAGAGAGATATTGATCTCACGGCGCGAAAACGCCTGGTAGATCACGGGGACATAGCCAATAATCAAGGCAAGAAAGAGAAAACCCATACCAGCCTCTGCAACGGCGAGAAAGCGTCCCAACCCTGTCAGTGGTACGACATCACCGTATCCGAGTGTGACGAATGTCGTCCCACTCATGTAGAGGTAGGTCCCAAACGACAACAGCTTCTCTGGTGCTTTCAATGGGTCACTTATTCCCCATTGGAAAAGTGCGAAACCGACAATAATCATTGCTGCCCAGATAACAAGAATGCCAATAAGCGAGAGCGGGCCATAGTAACTCAGATAAAACTCGCGTCGATTCCCGGGACGCATCTTACGTGCCACCTTTGACCATAAGACCCAGGTCGAGGTGTAAAACCATCGAGATAGTCTGAAGCGACGTGATACCCTGCGTGGCAGGACGATTGCTTCAAAACTGTCTTGCAGGATTCCAATGATTAAAATTATGCTGACGATGATCGCAAGAATTCTCATAGATGCTCCTTTGTTCTCACCTGAGCTTCTTCCCCATAAAAATTGCCACCTCATGCTCAATCAAACCAGGGGGATAGAAGTGTTGATTGATGCTCCACACCTCTAATCCATTGCGCAGATAAAACTGTATAGCGGGATAATTGACATTTTGCGTTTCTAAGACGATTGCCCAGCAGCCACGGTTCCGCGCCCAATCCGAGGCGCACTTGAGCAGTAGTGAGCCGATACCATAGCGACGGAACTGACGACCAACGATAATATCCTCAATTCGCGTCACCGAACGCCATTCCTCCACGTTGAGCAATACCACGCCTGCAACCTGTTCATCTGCAAGGGCAACATACCCACCATCGATGCTGTTCAGCCTGGCCTCAAATTCGCCCAGGGTACGTTTATACTCATGGTAGCTCTTATAAAGCGGCGGCTCGACAATTGTTTCCCATAGTTCAAAAGCTAACGCTGGTCTACCTTCTATATGTGGGGTATCACCACTCTGCGCCAATACTCCACCCACGCGCAGGGTGTAAATTCGATCGGTCTCGAAACTGTAATCAAGCTGGTGTAGAGCAGGCGCATCCATGATGGTAACAGAACGCACATCAATAGCGGGTGTTGCTCCATTCATACCATCCCCCATTCCGCTCTGACGGAAAGCAAAGATTTATTTATTGGAGGGGAAATGTAAATCCCGCCGCCTCTGCTCCAAGACATGCCGCGCCCACGACGCCAGAGAAATCTCCCAGCTTTGCTCGCAGAATCTTCGTTTTGCGGGCAGGCTCCGATAATGCTACCACGCGGGCGCGATGGACTGCACGCTCATAGAGCAGATCAATGGCTTCAATAACCCCCCCACCTAAAATAATACACTCAGGATTATAGAAGTTCATCACCGACGCCAGGCCATACCCCAGGAAGTCTGCCGAATCAGTGATAATCTCAGTAACCAGCGCATCACCTTGTTTGAGGGCATTTGCCAGCAATCCGGAACGAATGATCGTTTCACCTTCCTTTAGTTGGAACTCTGCATCTCTGGCCAGCACCGATTCGCGTCCATGGTGTATTTCTCCCATGATCGCTTTCGTCATGGCGGTGCGAGAGGCATAGGCCTCTAAACAACCACGACTGCCACAAGGACACAAGCGCCCATCCGCCTGGATAGTCATGTGCCCAACCTCACCCGCAGTACCTGTAAGTCCGGCATACAAACGGCCATTCTGCACGATGCCAGAGCCAATACCCGTGCCAACAAACAAAACGACGAAGGTAGTATATCCTTGCCCTGAACCATACAGGTATTCTCCAAAAGCAGCCATTTCGACATCATTGCCGACTGCAACTGGTTTGCCAAATTGCTTAGTAAGTATGTCATGCATCGGCATATCTTTGACCCCCAGGTTTGGGGCATCCAGGATGATTCCAGCTTTACGGTCAATTTGCCCGGCCGCCCCAATACCAACCGCGACTATATTGGAATCTACCGGCAGCTTTGCAGCTTCTAGGGCACCGCTTGAAAGTTCTATGACGCGTTGTGATACAAAATTCTGTCCTTTTTCGGCACGCGTGCGTTTGCGTGTCGAAGCAATCACTTCTCCAGTTGTGATATCCACTACTGCCGCCAGGATTTTAGTTCCACCCAGGTCGATACCCAGGGCATATGCTCTTTGCCTCGACATACTACATCCTCACTTTTTCAATAAATGGCAGGCTTAATCCTGGCTCAACATCCAGGTCAAAACCATGCTGTTCGCCTCTCAGGAGATGAAAGAAAGCAGTGCTGGCAATCATTGCAGCGTTATCGGTACAGAACTCAATCGGCGGATAACTGAGACGGATATTAAGCGGGCGTAATTCCTGCTCCAGGCGCGTTCGTAGGCTGATATTAGCGGCTACTCCGCCCGCGAGTAATACTTGCTTGACATGGTACTCCTGTGCTGCAAGGCGTGTCTTGACTGCCAATACATCCACGACCGCTTCTTGAAAGCTCGCCGCAAGTAACCCAACATTGGCGCCACCCCTCTGTGCCGCTTGCTCTCCCATACGTGTGTACTGGCTGATTTGCTTTCCACCCGTGCTGCGCGAAGAAGATGCATCGTGCTGATGCTTATCTTCGCTCGCGCCCTCAGCCAGGTGAAGCACGGCTGTCTTTAAGCCACTAAAACTGAAGTCATAGGTACCACGTAACCACGCGCGTGGCAATCGATAGGCATTACGCGCCAGCGTGAGAGATTTACCCTGATGCTGCAGTTCCTCTTCTGCACTTTGAGCAGCTTGCTGGACAGATGGCCCGCCTGGATAGCTGAGCCCCAGAATGCGTGCTACTTTGTCAAAGGCTTCCCCGGCGGCATCATCGCGCGTACGTCCCAATAATTCGTATTGCCCATGACCACGTACAAGCACAAGTTCACTATGCGCTCCTGAAATCACCAGGCAGATCAAAGGAAAAATTGGGTCACCTTTTTGATATTCCCAGTCAGCATCATCCATTTCTTGAGACGAAACTGACTTCGTTTGATCACGCAGCCAGTTAGCATAAATATGCGCTTCAAGATGGTTTACGCCCAGAAACGGGAGGTTGTGCGCCAGGGCTATGGCTTTACCGACAGTCAGACCTACCAATAGAGATCCAGCCAGTCCAGGACCATAGGTGGCGGCAACAGCGTCAATGTTTTCCCAGCCGCAAGCAGCCTTGTCAAGCGTCATTTCTATTACCGGAATGATGGTGGTAAGCTGTTGACGTGAGGCAACTTCTGGTACCACTCCTCCATAGCGGTTATGAATTTCAGCTTGCGAAGCTACCACATTTGAGAGCAGATAACGGCCATCTTTAACGATAGCAGCCCCCGTTTCATCGCATGAGCTTTCGATACCTAGTATCAGCATATATCCCTACTGTGCTTCGAGTTTTCGCGTGAGTGCGAATTTCAATTCCTGGAATTTTTGCTTATAGCTGGGAGTGTTGATTTCATCCGTCCACATGATCAATGCATCTTCCTGGTTGTCGCTATAATAGCGGTGGCGCAAGCCGGCTTCGCGGAAGCCATACTTGCGGTAGAGATTTTGCGCAGTGTAGTTGGAGACACGTACTTCAAGCGTCACCCACTTCGCACCGATGCTAAAAGCAATATCAATCAAGCTCACCAGCATGAACTCTCCTAACCCCCGGCGGCGATAGTCAGGATGCATAGCAATTGTGGTGATATGAGCCTCATCAACCATTAACCATAATCCAGCAAAACCGATAATTGAGGCCAGGCTGGGAGTCGAGGTTGTGGTAGATGGGCGGCCGGGCAAAAGCGTGAGCGGGAAGAAACGACGATGTCGATCTGTCTCCTGCTCAGGAACAGTCATTTGCTCCTCGGCAATCTTTTTATCGCGCAATACAATGTAATGAGCCCAGCGATTTTCCTGTAACTCCTTACGGTAAGCACTTGGAGGCCAGGTCGATGGATAGGCTAGACGCTCGATCTCGATGACGCGAGGCACGTCTGACATTGCCATGCGATCAATGACGTAACGCACCCTCTTCCCTTTCTGTTTGACTCGCATCAGTCGACCGATGCAGTTTTTGCCCCAGGAGCGGCTGTTTACGAGTACTGGTCGTAATTGAAGGTCGCCTTAAATACAATGGTTCAAGTAACATAGGATCGTCAACTCTACCCTCATACAAGCGTTGTAGCGCAAGTTGAGCCAGGAGGGAAGCATGCCGTATCGCTTGCAAGTTACTGGCAAAAAGACTTCTTCCCGGCATTTGTGCGTACAACACTTGTCGAGTTGCTTCGCTCAATTCCCCGCAAAAGAGAAATGGTGGGAGTTGTCGCTCACCAGGTTCTCCAACCCAAAGGTTCACATGGTCCTTTAGATAGCTGATCAAACGTTGTGGTGGAAGTATAAGGTAATCACTGAGTTGACGTACATGATACGTGATCTCGCCATTATTATTTAACTCATCGAAAATATAGCAAGCGGCATAGAGATCGGACCGGCCAGCTTCCAGGATAGAACATACGAGGCCCCTCCACTGCCGCTGCTGAGCGGCAATGATTTCAAGGGTGCTCACTCCTACAAGTGGCTTTTGTAACGCAAACGCAAACGCTTTGGCCGCTGCTACTGCGACACGCACTCCATTAAAAGATCCCGGCCCTGTGGCAACTGCCACTGCATCGATAACTTGCATGCTTTCACCGCGTTCAGCTACCAGGAGCCGAACGCGATCTAGCAACTCTACGCTGTGATTGTTGCCGATTTGCCACGTATATTCACCATAAAGTGTATACTCATCGCAGAGAGCAACACTTGCCTGGCGGCTAGACGTATCAAGAGCCAGTAGTAACATAGGTGTTTTTCTGAAATTGTCGCAGTAGTTCGCAGTAGCGCTCCCCAGTTGCGATGAACAACAGACCTCGTTTCGTTTCAGTCATTATTTTCATATAGATGTTTAGATGCTCAGCCGGCCAGAACGAGTCAGCCTTCTCTGCCCACTCAACTACACAAACGCCGTCACCGAAAAAATAGTCCTCAAAACCGAGATCAATTATCTCTTCAGGATCATCCAGTCGATACAGATCAAAATGATAGAGTGCAAGCCCTCTGTGTAGGGGAGCGCCTGGTAATGTTCCAGGGCGAAGTTGACCAGTATGCTCCTTGAGCAGAGTAAAGGTTGGGCTATTGACGTTCCCAGTTATACCCATACCCTGTGCCAGCCCCTGTGTAAAGGTTGTTTTACCTGTTCCGAGTTGTCCATCGAGGAGGATAAGTTCTCCTCCTTGCAGTAGCTCTCCCAGTCGCATACCCAGTCGCTGCGTCTGAGCCGGGCTATGACTGATGCTGTCGAGGGTTAAGCTCGTATCTTCCTGAGAACGCCTGATCAATATTACACCCTTCACACTCGTTGCTTTTCCATTATGATTATGCTTATCATGCTACGCAATAAACTATTGACTTTGAGCCACGATTGACTTCAGGGGTAACAACCATTATAACACAGTTCTACAGCAATCAACGTAATTTTGTACCACAACTACGGCAATAAAGAGCATTGGAACGCACTGGAGTGCCACAGTTTGGGCATTGCTGAAGTACTCCTGCTTGCGAGGCTTGAGATGCCGATGGTGATGGCGGAGCGCCTGGCGGCGTATAATCAGGAGTTGACGCCGGAGCAAATTGATTCGCAGGGTAGGCTTCGCTCTTTATCTGCTGCAATTGAACTTCGCGGTTTTGCACATCATGATCCAGTTCTTGAATACTGGCGCATAAGCGCGAGAGTTGCTGATCGGACAATCTTCCCTGCTGGTAAAGGTTCATTGCTATCTGCACAAGTTCGTCTTGCAAATTCTGACGTTGCTCTAAAAGTTGATCGATTTCGCCCTGCTTACTGCGAACGCGCAGTTGCTTCTGAGCTTCCCAGCTTGTGCGGCTTACCGCAGCACTCACCATACTTTTTGCGGATTCTAAAAAGTCTGCCATGAACTGCCTCCCATTCAAGTTTATATATACATCTTTTACGCGTTTGATTGCTTATTCGTTATCAGTGACAGCATGCTGATAGATTCGTATCTCTTCCAGCTTGCCGCCACCACTAAACTGTATAGCGACGACATCAATTCTCCAAGAGCGATCCGAGCAGCTATGAAGGTCCAGGTAGTAAGATGCCACTTCCTGTAGCTTGCGACGTTTATAGAGCGTGATCGCATCTTCGGGGAGGCCATAGGAGGTGCCCCGGCGGGCTTTCACTTCTACAAAGATCAGATCCTGCTCATCTTCGGCCACGAGGTCAATTTCGCCATGACGGCAACGAAAGTTGCGCTCCAGGATGTGATATCCTTTTTTCATTAACGCTTCCGCTGCAAGGCGCTCACCTGTGCGGCCCAGACCTTGACGTGCAGCTTGCTTTGGCTTACCTGCGTTACCTGTACTGGCGATATTTTTCTTCAAAAAACCACGCTCTCATTAGAAAATACGTTATTTTAGGAAATGAGTTGTAATCTGCTCGCGTCTGTGTCAAGAATATATCACAGCGCACGTGATTGCAAGAGTTAAGACGATCTAGTGGAGGGAAATTCTCTTAGAGGTGGAGCCTTCATGACACTTTACATCCCCGCAGGGCGACAGCAAGGGTCCCTCTGGACCTTTAAATTGCCCCAGGTAGGTTTCGTACCCCCTCGACGCTCCGAGGGCATTCATGTTACAATGCTAGCAACAGGATTTCTCATAACGCATAAGCATTGAAGATGCACATTTTTGGGATTGTTCAGCCTTAAAATCTACTAGGGGGCGATGGTATGTCAGGTCATTCAAAATGGGCACAAATTCGCCGTGCCAAAGGTGTCAACGACGCTAGAAGGGGCCAGCTCTTTACGCGATTAGGGCGTGAAATTGTAGTGGCTGTACGCGAAGGCGGCAGCGGAGACCCCAATATAAACTTCCGACTACGTCTGGCTGTACAACGTGCTCGTGATGCCAACATGCCACTGGAGAACATCGAGCGCACAATCAAACGCGCCCTGGGAGGATCAGAAGGAGCGGCACTTGAAGAGATCACCTACGAAGGGTATGGACCGGGTGGTACCGCTGTACTGGTGCAGGCATTGACGGAGAACCGAAACCGCACTGTTGCCGAGGTACGTAACGCCTTCCATCGCAATGGCGGAAACATGGGTGAAAATGGATGTGTTGATTGGCTCTTCGAGTCAAAGGGCATAATTGAGGTGGAATTGAATGGGCATGATCCCGATGAACTCAGCCTGGAGGCTATCGACATGGGGGCAGATGATGTCGATCCGGCAAACCGTGACGACGAGGTTCTTACGATCTATACCGATCCTTCGGACCTTGAGAAAATTCGCCAGGCTTTGGAGTCAAAAAAGTACAGGGTAGTGAAAGCTGAGAGTACCCTACTGCCGAAGACAAAGATCGAATTGAACGATGAGAAGGTAGCACACCAGGTCATGCACCTCGTGGAAAGGCTCGAAGACCTGGATGATGTGCAGAATGTCTATACGAATGCCGACTTCCCGGAGGCGTTTGCGGCTTCTTACGAGGGTTGAGTGATGGGTGCTGTAACCAGCCCATCATCTGCGGCTATAACTCCCCGTGTAACCCTGGGAATAGATCCTGGCACAGCTATTGTCGGCTACGCGGTAGTTGCGGCGCAAGGGAGCGAGTTGAGTATGGTTACCTGCGATGTGATTACGACACCTGCAGGTATGCCGCTGCCCGAGCGCTTGCAACACATCTATCATCGTTTGAGCGAGATTGTTTCTACGTATCACCCAAACGAAGCGGCAATGGAAGAGCTCTTCTTCGCCAAAAATGCACGCACGGCATTATCAGTGGGGCAGGCGCGTGGAGTAGCGATGCTGGCATTGGCAAATGGGGGTCTTACAGTCGCTGAGTATACACCTAAGCAGGTCAAGCAGGCTGTGACTGGTTACGGTAGTGCCAATAAAGAGCAAGTGGGGGAGATGGTGCGTATTCTTCTACGTCTTAAAGCAATTCCTCGCCCCGATGATGCAGCAGATGCTGCTGCGGTAGCTATCTGCCATCTGCATACCGCCTCGTATCTGACACACACCCAAATCTCCTAAAGTTGATACGAATTTTCGTATCACATGTTAATCTTATTGAAGGGGTAAGGCAGGTATTCATGATTACCAGCATTCACGGTGTTCTAGAAGCGCGCCGTGCAGGTCACGCTATCATACGGGTCGGCGGCTTTAGTATCCGTGTCTTCGCTCCCACCTCCACATTAAGTCACCTGGGGGATGTTGGCTCAGAGGTATCCCTTTACACACATTTTCATGTGCGTGAGGATGGGATATCTCTCTATGGTTTCTCAAGCGAAGAGGATCGAGACGCTTTCGAGCAGCTTATCGGCATCAGCGGGGTTGGCCCAAAGATCGCATTAGCGTTGTTATCGGTGATGGACGCACGAACTTTTTACAAAGCGATTGCCGATGAGGACCAGCAACGCCTGGCGCTGGCTCCAGGCGTCGGAAAGAGGCTCGCAGCCAAGTTGGTACTTGAACTGAAAGGGAAACTTCCATCACTGGTTGCCCTGGGAGGTGCTGCGGCGCTGTCGCCGTCGGGTAAGATACAATCAGAGGTACTGGAAGCGCTGATGGGATTAGGGTTTTCCGCAGCGGAAGCGCAGGCCGCACTAAGTAAGATTCCGCAAGATCGACCCATGACGCTGGAAGAGCAGATTACCTTTGCTTTACGCTCTTTCGCACGCGAACCTTAGGCTCTTATCTTGTGAGCATGCGCTCCGCTTCGATATAAGTCGGACCTGCTTCAACGAAACCAAGTCTATGATAGAGATTAACGGCTGGTATGCCCAGCGTGACATAGAGAATCACGGTCGTATGGCCAAGTTCGTGCAGACGCTGCATAGCTCTCACCGCTAATAACTGACCAAGGCCGACATGGCGGAAAGGGGGCGCGACAGCCATATGCCGGATGCGTGGTACATTTCGCTCTACATGCACCAAAATCGCTCCCGCCAGGTGAAAGCGGTCGAGGGTATGTTCAGCAATAAAGCAACTTTCGGGTAGAAATGGACCAAAGCGTCCCTCCTGAATGGCACGAACTTCGGCGCGCCAGCCGGCCAGGTCTGGATGTAAGTCATCAGGACCACCTGCGTAAGCGTGTTGAAGCAGCGTGCCTAACTGTTCGGTATCATTTCCCCCCATTGATCGGATACGCAGCGAGCTCGGCAAAGGGGGCTGCGGGACTGATATGTCAGTTGATGCTACCATACCTGTGCGGCTGCGCAGCTCTTGGAAGCCTGCTGCTGCAAATGAAGCAATGTATGCAGCCGGGTAGGTTGCTTTGAGGTGACGCACCTGGAGCGCCGCTGCTCTGAGAAGCGCTTCGGTCACTACCTGGGCCGCTACACTACCACCTGCCTCAGGCAGGAGTACCAACCCGTCTAGTTCGGCGGTGTCGCCTGGTGCGTAGAAGCGTAAGCGGCCAACAGGAGTATCGCCCCGCCAGAGCAGGTAGCGTTGCACTTGCTGTCCGGGGTTCTCTTCTTTGTAGCGGGCAATCTGGGAATCTTCACTTTCAAAGTGCATCTGGTCGGCGCTGCTTCGAGTGACCGAGACCCAAATCGCAGCGTCTTCGGGACGGGCTGGTCTCCATTCGATGGTGTCGCGCATGGACTCCGGATCGAGCATTTGAATGTCTCCTCGTTCAGTTCTACTGTCGGGTTATAGCTGAGAGTTTTCAGACAACTCAAGGAGGACCTATCTGTTGTTACAAGTATACAAGGTGGGAGAATGATGCTCAAGGGTGTAGGGGTGATGCAGGGTGCGATTGACAAAAGCAGAGCGCTATGTCATGCTTTGTGTCGATAATCATTCTTGCCGACAAACATTGTGGAAACAGGTGAAGTATGGAATTACTGGTCGCAA
>WNFE01000901.1_pt1 | contig 21298 bp, 19 predicted proteins | sample 5400451 | NCBI WGS metagenome assembly WNFE01 (sample SAMN13153344, study PRJNA577476) | soil metagenome | isolation source: 200 cm saprolite under Douglas fir tree site 2 hole 2 | place: USA:California | collected 2015-04-18
CTAGGCGTCGTTCACTTATCGCGACGGCGCGGCAGCGGCGGAAGAAAGCAAGCGCCGCCGCGGTCTTTCCTCCGTGTCTCAAAACACGGAAGGGTTTCGTCATGCGCCGCTTTCTCATCGTGCTCGCTTGCCTGGCTTCGTTCGGCGGTCTGTCCGCATGCGGCTCGGCTCCGGCAGACTGGACCTACACGCCGCTCGAGAACTTCGACCCCTCGCAGGTGTCGATGCTGCCTGCCAATCCTTATCAGGCGGCCTCGGGCGTTGCCGCGGCGCCGATCGCGCCGCAGGCGCACGCCCAGGCCGCCGTTTCACCACGTCAGTGATCGACGCGAGAGGACAAGAAAAGGCCAGCCGTCCCGTTGTCGGGCATGGGCTCGCCTCCACCAGCTTGGCGCGGCGCCGGAACGAAGCTGATCCGCGTCAGTGACGGATCAGAACGCGACCTGCGTGCGCGCCGCGATCGCCTGGATCCGCGCGCCCGGCTGCGTCGAGCCGCCCACTGCCGTGGCGGTGGGGATCTTGTTCACGTCGGCGTAGATGTAGTCGAGCATGAAGCGGATGTTGGTGATGGGGTACCAGTTGATGCCAAAGACATAGGTTGTCTGGCGACCGCCGAAGATGCCGCCGGTCACCACCGGCGACACGCCGGGCGTGCTGTGGTTGTTGAGGTTCAGATAGCTGTAGCGCGCGGCGAATTCCCAGGCGCCCCAGCCGCCCGACCCCACGGGGCGGTCCGGCCGAACGCCGCTATAGGCGCCGGTGGTCGGGATGTACTTTCTCGACTCGCCGGTCACGATGTAGCTCGCCTCGGCGTAGCCGCCGTCGAAGGTGAGCTCGGGAGTCGGTGCGGTCGCCGACAGGCCCGTCTGGTCGACGACATAGCGATAATATTCGCCCTGGGCGAAGAAGCTGCCGAACCCGGCGGCGAGCTCGGGCCCGTAGACAATGGCATGCTTGGCCGGGATAGTGCCCGTGTTGACGAAGGTAGTCGGATCGACCCTGAGCTCCGGCCGGTCGCTGAAGCTGACTCCCTGGGTGATCGCGCCGGTCCCGCTTCCATTGTTTCGCGGCTTGAAGACGTACTCGCCGTCGAGACCGAAATGAAGCGAGTAGCGGTTGCTCTGAAGCACTTGGTAGGTGGCGCGCGCCGTGCCGCCCACCTGCTGCTGGTTCGATCCGGTATGAGTGGCGCCCGCAGTCGGCCCTGTGACATAAGCGCCGGCCCAGGCGCGATCCGTGTTCCAGCGCACGCCGAGGGCCGAGCGGGCGTCGGTCGCGGCGAGCCCAGTGGCGACTATGTTGGACGAGGACCGCTCGATGAACATGATGTCGTTCGAGCTCGTCGACTCGTCGAGCGTGAAGGGAACGTCGAGGTAGCCGAGGTCGATCGCAAACGGGCGGAAGCCGTTGTAGCTGATGAAGGCGTTCTCGATGTCGGTGCTGCGCGAGCCGGAGACGGCGTTGACATTGCTGTCCGAGGAGCCGCCGAAGTCGAGGATGAAGGCATAGTTCCAATCGCCCATGAACTTGCCGAGCACGCCGAGGCGCGCGCGCCGCGCATTGACGCCGCTGGTCAGGCTGTGCTGGCCGGTCGGTGTCTGCGGGTGGACGCTCAGATAGTCCGCGATGTCGAAATGCAGGCGGCCGGTGAGTTCGATCGTGTTCTGCCCGTCGGCGCTCGAGATGCCCGGCCGGTTGGCCGGCGACATCGTGACCCGGGCCCCGCCCGCGGGCGCCGCAGCGGCGGCTGGGGCGGCCGGCGGTGGCGCGCGCCTTGCCTGCTCGTCCACCTGGTTCTGCAGCTGCTGCAGCTGCCGTTGGAGTTGTTGTATCTGTTGCTGGAGCTGGTCGGCGGTTTGTGCCGCGGCGGGATGGACGGCGAGGAGCATCGAGCTCCCCAGTGCCCCGCCCAGGAGATGCTTTACCCTCTGTTTCATGTTCTCCCCCTCCCTTCCGGAGTGCGCGGACGCCGCGGCCCCGACCGCCGCCCGCTCGCGGCCCGAAACCTATCGAGCCACAGTTACACTCCGGCAACATCGCTATTGCCGTTTGAAGACTGTCGCAAAGAAATTGGCGCGATGCAATCTCCGGAAACGCTAAAGACAGCGTTTAGCAACCGTCGGTAATCCCGGTGCGTCGGTGTCACGACGCATCCGCCACGCCGGATTCCGGCGTTTCGCGTTGGGTGGGGGCCACCCAACCGAAGGTTGTCCGCATCAACTTGGGGGAGCACCGGCGTCCACCGGGGCGCCGGTCCTGAAGCGGTCAGCGATTGGCGATGCTGGCGGGCGCTTTGTCGAACACCGGCAAGGGCATTCGCTCCGCATCCGGCGAGGCCGGCGGCCCGGCGGCGCCGGCACTCATCTTGCGTCGTGGAAGATGATGCCGAGGGTGGTGCGCTCGCCCGAGCGCAAGCGGCTCACGCCATGCCGCTGGTTCACGCGATAGAAGCCGCGCGCCCCGCGCACCGGGCGGTGATGCACGGCAAAGACCACCGCCTCGCCCTGGCGCAGCGGCACGACCTCGCCCTTCGACTGCAGCCGCGGCCGCTGCTCGACCAGCAGGAATTCGCCGCCGGCGAAGTCGGTGGGATCGCTGAGCAGGACGGTGAGCTGCAGCGGGAACACCAGGGCGCCGTAGAGATCCTGGTGCAGGCAGTTGTAATCGCCGGCGGCGTAGCTGAGGATGAGCGGCGTCGGCCGCGTCTGGCCGGCGGCATGGCACTCCGCCAGGAAATCGTCGAGCGACGCCGGGAAACGCCCCTCCTGGCGCAGCGCCTCGCGCCAGCGATTGGCGACCGGTACGAGCAGCGGATAGAGCGCGCGGCGCAGTTCCTCCACCAAGGCGGGCAGCGGATAGCGGAGATACTTGTACTCGCCGCGACCGAAGCCGTGGCGCTGCATGACGACGCGGCTGCGGAACGCCGCCTCGTCGGTATAGAGGGCGGCGAGGGCACGGCACTCGCCCGGGCCAAGGAGCGCAGGTAGGGTGGCATACCCGCGCTCGTCGAGCGACACCGCCAGCCGCGCCGCGTCGCTGCCGGCGATCCGGGCTGCCGCGCTCGCGACAGGCTCGTTATGGTCCATGGCGGGCGAGCATAGAACGGCAGACCCGGCCGCTCTATCCGGTAACGGCCGGCGAATTCCCGTCACATCTCGTCGCCGATCAGCTCGCTGAAGGCCTGCCAGGTCTGGCCGTCGAAACGCACCAGCCGCATCTGCTTCAGTGCGCGAAAATCGGTCGGGCTCGTGTTGATGGCGATGCCCGGCAGCAGCATCGGCAGCGCGAGGTCGTGAATGTCGGCGGCCTGGCGCATGATGTTCTCGCGGCTGAGATCGTCGCCGCATTGCTTCAGCACATGCACCAGCGTCATCGCCAAATTGTAGCCGAGCACATTGTAGTAATCGTTCACGTTGGCGTCGGGATTGTACTTCTTCATCCAGGCGAGCCATTCCTGGAACGCGGGATCGTCCTTCCATTGCGGGTCGGACGGATCCTTGTAGTAGCGCGCGGTGACGATGCCGACCGATTTCTCGAGACCGGCCGGCTGCAGCACGGCGCCGACCGCGCTGCCGACGGTGTTGAGGAAATGCAGCGGCCGCCAGCCGATATCGTAGGCCTTGCGGATCGCCTGCGCCGCGAATTTCGGCCCGGCGATGTCGACGAAGACATTGGCGCCGGTCGCTTGCAGGGTGACGATCTGCGAGTCGACGGTCGGGTCGGTGACCTCGTAGCTCGCCTCGCCCACCACCATCTTCGCGTATTTGTCGCCGAGACCGTCCTTGAGCCCCGACACGTAGTCCTTGCCGTAATCGTCGTTCTGATAGAGCACGGCGATCCTGGCGTCCGGCTTGTGCTCGAGGATGTAGCGGCCGTAGATGCGCGCCTCGGTCGCGTAGCTCGGCTGCCAGCCCATGGTCCACGGGAAGTGCTTGGGGTCGGCCCATTTGCTGGCACCGGTGGCGACGAAGAGCTGCGGCACCCTGCGCTCGTTGAGGTATTTCTGGATCGCCGTATTGGTCGGCGTGCCGAGCGGGCTGAAGATGAAGGCGACTTGCTCCTGCTCGACCAGCTTGCGCGTCTGCTCGACGGTCTTGGGCGGGCTGTAGGAATCGTCGAGGCTGATGAGGCGGATCCTGCGGCCGTTCACGCCGCCGTGCTCGTTGAGCATGTTGAAATAGGCGAGCTCGGCCAAGCCATCGGCGCCCCAGGCCGAGGCGGCGCCGCTATAGGGCATGGTTTGGCCGATCTTGATCTCTGTATCGGTGATGCCCGGCGCATAGCGCTTCTCGCCGGCGAGCGCCGTGGCGGCGCCCAGCGCCGGCAATCCCATGACCAGAATGGCCGCGATCCTCGCGAACGCCGCCACGCGTGGCAAGCAACGCATGCTGCACCTCCTTCGCGCACGACCTTGATTTTTCTTCTGCTTCGTGCCCCGCTGGCGCGACGTCGACGCGTCGCGGCCAAGCGAGCACGGCCAGACTATACCGGATGGCATCGGCGGCAAAGCCTGCGTCAGCCGGCGACGACCGGCCCTAAGCAAAGGCCTCGGCCCGGCTCGTCAGCCCTAGCGTACCCGCGGTGTTCGCGACCGCGGCGAGGCACAGCGCGGCGCGATCGGGCGGCAGCCACACGGAAAAGCGCGTGACGTAGCGGCCGCCTTCCGCCTCCGACAGCTTCTGCGCGTCGAGCCGGACGATGTTCGCGCCGTTCTGGGCGAAGATCTCGGCCAGCCGCGCGATGAGGCCGAGCTGGTCGCCGCCGCTCACTTCGATGCGATGGGTGATCCGCCCCATCGGTCCCGGCTGTGCGTCGAAGCCATAGGGGACGACGCGGATCTGCGCGCCCTCGAGCTCCGGCACGAGCTCGAGATCGTCGAGCAGCGCGTCCGCGCTCACATCGTCCGGCAATTCGCACACCGAGGTGAACTCGGCGCCCTTGCCGAGCACGGCGAAGGTCGTGTCGCGCAGATTGACGCCGGCGGTGAAGAGGCAATCCGCGATCGCCGAAACGAGGCCGACACGGTCGAGACTGAGGATCGAGACCAAAGCGACCGAAGCCATCGCGTCCTCCCCTTCCCGCCCGCGGCCCGCCGCGCGTCTCAATAAAGGTGCTGGCCGCCGGTGATGAAGATCTCGGTGCCCGTGACATAAGCCGAGTCGGCGCTGCAGAGATAGAAGATGGTCGCGGCGACGTCCTCGGGCGTGCCGAGGCGGTGCAGCGGGATGCGCGGGATCAGGACCTCGGTCTCCGGCGACAGCATGGCGGTCTCGATCTCGCCGGGCGCCACCGCGTTGACACGCACGCCGAGCTGCGCGAACTCGGCGGCCATCTCGCGGGTGAGCGCCGAGAGCGCCGCCTTCGACGTCGAATAGGCCGAGCCGGCGAAGGGATGGACGGCATGGCCGGCGATCGAGGTTACGTTGACGATGGCGCCCTTGCCGCGCGCGAGCGCTGCGGCAAAGCCGCGCGACAGCGCCAGCGGCGTGAAGAAGTTGAGCTGGAACACATCGCGCCAATCGGCGAGATCGCCGTTGAGACAGCCCAAGCGCTCCCTGAACGGCGTCTTCGGCGAGACGCCGGCATTGTTGACGAGCGCCTGCAGCGCGCCTTCGCCGATGATGCCGTTCACCTCGGCGATAAACTGCTCGACCGCGCCGGCCTCGGCGAGATCGGCGGTGACGTGGTGCGTCCAATTGGGGTCGCGCTTGCATTCCGGCGGCACGCCCTCGCGCGAGGAGGTGATGACGCGCCAGCCGGCATCACTGAAGCGCCGCACCGTGGCATGCCCGATACCGCGGCTCGCGCCGGTCAGCAGCAAGGTCTTGCCCGCGGCGTCCATGGCGGAAGCTTAGGCGAGCGCCGGCAGCATGGAAAGCGGCCCTTTAGCGCGCGGGAAAGGTACGGCGCGGCTCCTCGACGCCTTCGGGGTCCTGGTGGATCATAACCTCCGCCTGCGGGAAGGCGGCGAGGATATCGGCCTCGACCGCGTCGGAGACGCGATGCGCATCCCTGAGCGTGAGATCGCCGTCCATCTCCAGGTGGATCTGCACGAAGGCGTCGGGGCCGGCCGCGCGCGTGCGCAGGTCGTGCACCGCCCGCACCTGCGGATGCGCCAGCGCGATCTCGCGGATGCGCGCGCGCGCATCGTCCGGCAGCTCCTGGTCCATGAGGTGCACGATCGCCTTCCTCGCCACCTGCCAGGCGCCATAGATGATCCAGAGGCCGATGGCGATGCCGAAGAGCGGGTCGATATAGGGCCAGCCCAGCACGTTCGTGACCACGAGCGAGGCGATGACGGCGCCGTTGAGGATGAGGTCGGCGCGGTAGTGCAGTTCGTCGGCGCTCACCACCAGCGAGCCGGTGCGCTTGATGATGCTCCGCTGATAACGCACCAGGCCGAGCGTCACGACGATGGCGAAGATCATGACCACGATGCCGATGCCGGTGTTGCTTACCGGCGCCGGCACCAGGAGATGTTGCAGACCCTGGATCAGCAACAGGACCGCCGAGCCGGTGATGAACGCGGCCTGGCCGAGGCTGGCCAGGGGCTCGGCCTTGCCGTGCCCGAAGCGGTGCTCGCGGTCGGCGGGCGTCAGCGCCTGATGGATGGCGATGAGGTTGACCAGCGAGGCGGCGGCATCGAGCAGCGAATCGAGGAGGCTCGACAGCAGGCTTACCGAATCGGTCAGGAGCCAGGCGATGAGCTTGACCAGGACCATGACGCCGGCGACGACGATCGAGGCGTAGGTCGCGCGGCGCATCAGCGCCCCCGCCGCCGCCGCCGTGGGCGTGCTGGCGAGCTCGGCGCTCATGGGTAAAGCCGCTCCGTGCGCCAGCCGGTGCCGTCGCGGATATAGACGATGCGGTCGTGCAGGCGGAACGGGCGATCCTGCCAGAACTCGATGCGCTCCGGCACGACACGATAGCCCGACCAATGGGGTGGCCGCGGGACAGGCCCGTTGCCGAAACGCTGCGCGGCCGCGGCGACACGTGCCTCGAGCACGGCGCGGTTCGCCACCGGGCGCGACTGGTCGGACGCCCAGGCGCCGATCTGCGCCTGGCGCGGGCGGGTCGCGAAATAGGCGTCGGCCTCGGCCGCGCTTACCGGCTCGGCCGCGCCTTCGATGCGCACCTGGCGCAACAGCGACTTCCAGTGGAAGCACAGCGCGATGCGCGGATCGGCAGCGATCTCGCCGCCCTTGCGGCTGTCGAGATTGGTGTAGAAGACGAAGCCGCGCTCATCGACCCCCTTGAGCAGGATCATGCGGGCCGCCGGCGCCCCCGCCGGCGTCACCGTCGCCACGGTCATGGCATCGGCGTCGCGAGGTTCGCTCGCCTGGGCCTCGGCGAACCAACGCGCGAACTCGTCGAAAGGCTCTCTATGGGAGATAGCGCTCACCTGGGTCCCTCTTCCGCCGCAACCATAGACCGAAGCGCGGTTTTTTCCATCTCTCCGCGACCCTTGCCGCGCCCCTTGCCCACGGGTTGCCGTGGCTGGGCGATCCGGTCAAGATGTGCCTGCCAAGCCAACAGCCGCGCGGTCCACATGATCGGGCATTCATTATGAGGGATCCCTATGCCGTGCTCGGCGTGTCCCGGGGCGCTTCGGAGGACGACATCAAAAAGGCCTATCGCCGGCTGGCGAAGAAGCTGCATCCTGATCTGAGCCCCGGCAATCGCGCCAACGAGCAGCAGTTCAAGGAGGTCACCGCCGCCTACGACCTCCTGTCGGACCCGGCGAAGCGGGCGCGCTTGGATCGCGGCGAGATCGACGGCGAGCGTGGCGCGGGCTTTCGCGCCGAGGGGGCCCGCGCCTATCGCCGCGCCGCGGCCGGCGGCAGCTTTTCCTTCGAGGAGATCATCGCCGAGTTGCTCGGTCGCGGCCGGGATGCTGACGCCGGCAGCGCCACCGCCGAGGGCGAGGCTGGGCCGGCGCAGAAGCTGCGCCTCGGCTTCGTCGAGGCGGCGCTCGGCGGTAAGCGGCGTGTCAGCCTGGCCGACGGGCGCGAGGTCGAGATCACCGTGCCCGCCGGCATCGACACCGGGCAGACGCTTCGCCTGCGCACGGGCGCCGGGCGCCTGCGCGCCTCGGCGCCGGACGAGATCCGGCTCGAGATCGTGGTCGAGCCGCATTCGCATTTCCGCCGCAAGGACCAGGATATTCATATCGAGCTTCCCGTCACCGTCACGGAGGCGGTGCTCGGCGCCACCGTGACGGTGCCGACCCTGCGCGGCAGTGCTGCCGTCAAAGTGCCGCGCGGCTCGAACAGCGGCTCGACCTTGCGCCTCAAGGGCCGCGGCATCACCGCGGACGGCAAGACCGGCGACCAATACGTCAAGTTGCGGATCGTCCTGCCCGACCCGCCGGACCCCGAGCTCACCGCCTTTCTCGAGCGCTGGGGCGCGACGCACGGCTACGACGTTCGCGGCAAACTGGGAACCTAACCCCGACGAGCCTGTGAAGGGCGTTACCCAGACGGCCTTACTTACGGCCGCCGGTGACGGCTCGGGTGGGGGAACGGCGCGACCGGGGCGCCGGGACCGACCAGCTCGCTCAGCGGCAGCGCCAGGGCATCGCGCTCGGCATGGGCGATGCGTTGCAGCGCCGCCGCGATCCGCCCCTGCCAGGGCAGTCCGCCCTCCTCCCGCAGGCTGGTGGCGAGCGGCAGGCCGAGCGCGCGATAGAGATCCATCAGCGTCGCGCCATCGAGCGAGCGCGCCAGCACCCAACCGCCATCCGCCGCTGCGGCGACGAAGCCGGCATGCCGCAACAGGCTCAGGTCGTCGTCGACCACCGTGGTCGGGATGCCCAACCGCTCGGCGATGGCGGCCGTCGGCAATGTCCCGCCTTGCCGCGTCTGCGCCACCAGTTCCGCCAGGAAGGCAAGACCGAGACCCAGCCGATGCGCCGCCGGCTTCACGTCCTTGGCCTGCTCGTCGATGCGCCATTGCGGCAGGGCCGCCGCCACCACGGCGCCGAAGAGCACGGCGCTCCACGCCACATACATCCACACCAGGAAGATCGGGATCGCCGCGAGCGCGCCATAGACCGCGCGATAGGTCGAGAGATAGCTCACATAAAGCACAAAGCCGCTCTTCAGCCCTTCGAGTAGCGCTGCGGCAACGAGGGCGCCGAAGAAGGCCTCGCGCCAGCGCACCGAGCAATTAGGGATGAGCTCGTAGACGAGCGTGAAGGCGATCGTCTCCAGCAGGAACGGCAGGGCGCGCAGGAAGCTGCGCATCGCCGGGTCGTTCCACAACCCGTTGGGCTCGTAAGCCGCAAGGCCGGTGTTGCGCGCGAAGAGATCGATGTAGCCTGGCAGCGAGAAGCTGACGCCGAGCAACAGCGGCCCCAGCGTCAGGACGGCCCAGTAAGTCAGGATACGCTGCACCCAGGGACGACGCGACTTGACCCGCCAGATGTGATGCAGCTGGTCCTCGATGGTGGCAAGCAGCAGCACCACGGTGACGGCCAGCGCCAGCACGCCGATCGTCGTCGTGCGCACGGAGGTGCCGGCGAAATAGCGGAACCACCATTCGACCTCGCCGCTGACCTCGGGCACGAAGGCTTGGAACAGCGTTGCCAGCAGCGCGTCGCGCCTGTCGGCGAAGACCGGGAAGGCCGAGAGCACGGCCAGCGCGATCGCCGTCACCGGCACGAGGGCGATGAGCGTGGTGTAGCTGAGCGCGCCGGCGCCGGTCAGGCAGCCGTCGCCGACAAAGGTGGCGATGGCATAGCGGATGAAGGCGGCCAACGTGCGCAGCCGGGCGAGCGCGACCTGAAGGTAGAGCGCCGGACGGGTGCTCATATCGGCCCTAAACACGCCGGCGAGAGCGCAATTCCGCGCGCGGCGGCGGCGCGCGGCGGCGGCGGCGCTTTCCGCCGCCCTCCCCCTTCGTGTAGGATGCGCGGCCTTTGCGCCCTTGGCGGGTGCGGTCCGAGGAGAAATGTAGGGATGGTGGAAGTAAAGCCGCTCATGGCCGGCAAGCGGGGCCTCATCATGGGGGTCGCCAACGAGCGCTCAATCGCCTGGGGCATCGCCAAGGCGGTGCATGCCCAGGGCGCCGAGCTCGCCTTCACCTTCCAGGGCGACGCGCTCGGCAAGCGCGTGCGCCCGCTCGCCGACAGCCTCGGCAGCAAGCTGGTGATAGAGTGCGACGTCACCAACGAGAAGAGCCTCGAAGGAATCTTCGCGACACTCGCCCGGGAGTGGCAGCGGCTGGATTTCGTCGTGCATGCGATCGCATTCTCCGATTCGAATGAACTGAAGGGCCGTTACGTCGACACCACCCGAGGCAATTTCCTGCGCAGCCTGGAGATTTCCTGCTACTCCTTCACCGATGTCTGCCGCCGGGCCGCGCCGCTGATGACTGGCGGCGGCAGCCTCCTGACGCTGAGCTATCTCGGTGCCGAGCGCGTCATGCCGCATTATAACGTCATGGGCGTCGCCAAGGCCGCGCTCGAGGCGAGCGTGCGCTACCTTGCCGTAGATCTGGGCGGCCATAACATCCGCGTCAACGCCATTTCCGCCGGCCCGATCAAGACCCTGGCTGCCTCGGGCATCGGCGATTTCCGCTACATCCTTAAGTGGAACCAATATAATTCTCCGTTAAAGCGCAATGTCACGATCGAGGAGGTCGGCGGCGCCGGCCTCTATCTGCTGAGCGATCTCGGCGCCGGGGTCACCGGCGAAGTGCATCACGTTGATTCGGGCTACCACGTGGTCGGGATGAAGGCGGTCGACGCGCCGGACATCTCCGTCGTCTAGGCCGCGGGGCTCAAGCGAGGGCGCGTGGCGGGCAGCAGCTTCGGCACCTTGTTCCGCTTCACCACCTGGGGCGAAAGCCACGGGCCGGCGATCGGCTGCGTCGTCGAGGGTGTGCCGCCGCGCCTGGCGCTCGCGGCGGCGGAGATCCAGCACTGGCTCGACCGCCGCAAGCCCGGCCAGTCGCGCTTCACGACGCAGCGCCGCGAGCCCGACCAGGTCAAGATCCTGTCCGGCGTCTTCGAGGGCCAGACGACGGGAACGCCGATTTCTCTCCTCATAGAGAACCAAGATTCGCGCGAAAAGGACTATGCGGCGATCAAGGACAGCTTCCGGCCGGGGCATGCCGACTATACCTACTGGAAGAAATACGGCATCCGCGATTACCGCGGCGGCGGCCGTGCCTCGGCGCGCGAGACGGCGCCGCGCGTCGCTGCCGGCGCCATCGCCCGCAAGATCCTCGGCCCCGCCATCGTCATCCGTGGCGCCCTCATCCAGGTCGGGCCGCATGCGATCGACCGTGCGCGCTGGGACTGGGACGCGATCGACGACAACCCGTTCTGGTGCCCGGACCGGCAGATGGTGCAGCGCTGGGAAGGCTTCCTCGACGACACCCGCAAGAATGGCTCCTCGGCGGGCGCCGTGGTCGAGGTGGTCGCCAGCGGCGTGCCCGCCGGCCTCGGCGATCCCACCTCCGACAAGCTCGACGCCGAGCTTGCCAAGGCGATGATGGGGATCAACGCGGTGAAGGGCGTCGAGATCGGCGCCGGCTTCGCCGCGGCGGCGCTGTCGGGCGAGGACAACGCCGACGAGATGCGCATGCGCGACGGCCAGGTGCAGTTCCTCTCGAACCACGCCGGCGGCATTCTGGGCGGCATCTCCACCGGCCAGGACATCGTGCTGCGCTTCGCCGTCAAGCCGACCAGCTCGATCGTGACGCCGCGCCGCTCGGTCGACCGCCACGGCAACGAGATCGAGGTCAGCACCAAGGGCCGTCACGACCCCTGCGTCGGCATCCGCGCCGTGCCCGTGGGCGAAGCCATGATGGCGGTGGTCCTCGCCGACCATCTGTTGCGTCAGCGCGCGCAGTGCGGCTGATGCCACGCCGCCATCCCCGCCGGAGCTAAGCCATGCCGCAGCCCGACCACGTCTCCGCGCTCCCCATCGCCGACGCCGCCAGGCTCGACGACGATCTCAAGGCCGCCTACGCCAAATGCATCGAGAAGCTGGGATTCGTGCCGAACGTGCTGCAGGCTTACAGCCTGCGGCCGCAGAAGCTGCGCAATTTCATGGCCATGTACAATGAGCTGATGCTCGCGCCCTCGGGCCTCAGCAAGCTCGAGCGCGAGATGGTGGCGGTGGCCGTGTCCTCGGCCAACCGCTGCTATTACTGCCTCGTGGCGCACGGCCAGGCGGTGCGCCGGCTCTCGGGCGACGCCGAGCTCGGCGAGATGATGGTGATGAACTACCGCGTCGCCAAGCTCGATGCGCGCCAGCGCGGCATGCTCGACTTCGCCTGGAAGCTGACCACGGCGCCCAACGATGTCGGCGAGCCCGATCGCGCCGCGCTGCGCGGCCTCGGATTGAGCGAAGAGGACATCTTCGATCTCGCCGAGACCGTCGGCTTCTTCAACATGTCGAACCGAATGGCCTATGCCCTCGACATGATGCCGAACCACGAATACCACCGCCTCGACCGCTGAGTTGGAGCTTCGCATGCGCCGCATCGTCGTTGGCTTCTTCGCGCTGATCGGCCTGTTCTTCTTCGCCATCATCGTCATCGCCATTGCCGTGCTGATCTGGGCGGCGCCCGGCGAGAAGAATCTGGCAGAGGCGAACATCCTCACCCTCGACCTGACCCAGTCGCTGCCCGAGGCGCCGCCCGATGGCGGCGTCGAGCGCGTCATCCTCGGCGGGCAGCGCAATTTCCGCGACGTGCTGGACGCGCTCGAGCGCGCCGGCGACGACCCGCGCATCAAGGGGCTGGTGGCGCGCCTCGGCGAGGGCGAGCTGGGCACGGCGCAGCTGCAGGAGCTGCGCGACGCCATCGCCGCCTTCCGCGCCAAGGGCAAGTTCACGCTCGGCCATGCCGACAGCTTCGGCGAGTTCGGCCCGGGCACGCGCGCCTACTACCTGGGCTCTGCCTTCGACGAGCTGTGGCTGCAGCCTTTCGGCGAAGTCGGGCTGGTGGGCCTGCGCGTCGAGACGCCGTTCTTCCGCGGCACGCTCGACAAGCTCGGCATCCAGCCGCGCTTCGATCATCGCTCCGAGTACAAGACGGCGATGAATGTCCTGACCGAGACGAAGATGACGCCGCCGCATCGCGAGGAGACCGACGCGCTGCTTCATTCTGTCTACGAGCAGATGGTGCGCGGCATCGCCGAGGGCCGCCGGCTCGAGGCGGGCCAGGTGCGCAAGCTGATCGACCGGGGCCCGTTCGCGACGCAAGAAGCGCTCGACGCGCATCTCGTCGATCATATCGGCTACCGCGAGGACGCGATCGCCGCGGCACGGTCGCGCGGGGGGGAGAACGCGCAGCTCGTGTCGCTGTCGCGCTACCTCGATCGTGCCGGCCGGCCGCATCAGAGCGGGCCGACCGTCGCCGTGATCTACGGCAGCGGCCTCATTGCGCGCGGCGGCAACTCGAACAACCCGCTGTCGGGAACGGCGATCATGGGCGCCGACGCCATGACGCGCGCCTTCCGCATGGCCGCGGAGGATTCGAGCGTGCGCGCCATCATCTTCCGCATCGACAGCCCCGGCGGGTCCGCCTCGGCCTCCGAGGCCATCTGGCGCGAGACGCTGCGCGCCAAGGAGGCGGGCAAGCCGGTGATCGTCAGCATGAGCAACGTCGCCGCGTCCGGCGGATACTACGTCGCCGCGCCCGCCGACAAGATCGTCGCCGAGCCGGGGACGCTCACCGGCTCGATCGGCGTCGTCGCCGGCAAGGTGCTGATCGGCGGCTTGTCGTCGAACCTCGGCGTCACCTGGGACGGGACGCAGGTCGGCAAGCAGGCCGACATGTACAGCGTCGTCACCGACTTCACGCCGGCCGAGCACCAGCGCTTCGAGCGCATGCTCGACGACGTCTATGCCGGCTTCAAGCAGCGCGTGGCGCAGGGGCGCAAGCTCGCCCCCGACGCGGTCGAGGCAGTGGCGAAAGGCCGTGTCTGGACCGGCGAGGACGCCAAGACGCGCGGCCTGGTCGACGAGCTCGGCGGCTTCGACAAGGCGCTGTCGCTGGCCAAGCAGGCCGCGGGGATCGCGCCCGAGCAGGACGTCACGCTGAAATGGTTCCCGCCCCCCGCCAACACGCCCGGGGCGATCCTCGCGCGGTTGACCGGCCGCGACGGCGGCGACGACGGCGAGCAGAGCAGCGGCGCGCGGCTTGGCGCCGATCGCCTGCTCGCCTCGTGGCGCCCGCTGCTGCGCTATCTCGAGCTCGCCACCGCGCCGCCTGGCGCCCTCACCATGCCGCCGATCGATCTGCGGTAGGGGCGAGCCCGGCCTGCGTCGAGCCGGACGTCCCGCGCCCGGGCCAATGCCGATCGATCGCCTGGGCGGTGAGCCGGCTCACAGTCTGGACCTAAAGGAGATGCGCAGAGTGTAATCGGGTCGATTCCAGTTGCTGTCCGGCGGCGGCCGGCTGCCAGGGAGGGGGCGATGGGCGATTTCACCAATGCCAAGCAATCGAGCGGCTTGAGCGTGAAATTGTGGCGCGGCGAGCGGATGTGCCTCGTCGGCATGGACGTGGACCAGCCGGAGCCCGACCTCGTCGGCTTCTCGATCGAAGTGAAAAGCCCCGGCAGCGCCGGTTTCGAGCCGCTGCGCAATCGCCTCGCCTTTTCCTACGACAAGCCGATCCAAAGCGCGGTCGACGGCTATCGCAACTATTCCTCGCTCGAGGCGCCGTTCCAGAAATTCCGCTGGGTGCATTTTCCCTACGAGCCGAAAGGCGGCACCTACACCTACCGGGTCACCAAGCAGCACATGCCGAGCGACGGCGTGCTCAAGGCCGGCACTGGCATCACCCTCGACATTCCGCTCGATCTGATCGTCTATGACGGCTTTCTCGATATCGGTTTCGCGCGCAATTTCGCGTCCTCCCAGGCCTATGAGGACAAGTACAAAGGCAATCCCAACGTCATCCCCGCGAATGCCGCCGACGGCCTGTCATTCCAGAAGGTGCCGGGCGACGTCTATGAGTGGCTCGGCTTCGAGGCCTACGACCTGATCATGAACTTCCTCAAGGAGGTTGCCGGCGACCGGACGCTCACGCTCGACTTCTTCGCCTATGACCTCAACGAGCCCGATATCGTGGCGCTGCTCGAGCAGACCGGCGGCAGGCTGCGCGCCATCATCGACAATTCCGACACGCATGCCGCGGCGACCAGCGCCGAGTCTCAGGCCGCCAAGCGGCTTTCCGCATCGGCCGGCGCCAACAACGTCAAGCGCATGCATTTCAAGAACCTGCAGCACAACAAGGTGCTCATCGCGAAAAAGAACGGCGCGCCCGTCAAGGTGCTGTTCGGCTCGACCAATTTCAGTTTTCGCGGCCTCTACATCCAGGCCAACAACGCCCTCGTGTGCTATGCGCCCGAAGCCGCCGCGCTGTTCGAGCGCGCCTTCGAGCTCGCCTTCGCGAATCCGACCGCGTTTGCCAAGGACCCGATCTCCACCAAATGGAACCTGGTGCAGGTGCCTGGCAAGCCCCTGGTGCATTTCTGCTTCTCGCCGCATTCGGACACCGGCCTGTCGCTGAACCCGCTCGGCGCCGCGATCGACCAGGCGACATCGTCCGTGTTCTTCTCGATCGCTTTCCTTTACCAGACCAAGTCGGGACCGACGCGAGAGGCGATCGACCGGCTGATGAACAAGGACGTGTTCAGCTACGGCATTTCCGACAAGCAGGGCGGGCTCGCGGTGAAGAAGCCCGACGGCACCTTCGGCATCGTCGACTTCAACTACCTCGCCGGCATCACGCCGGTGCCGTTCAAGGCGGAGTGGTCCGGCGGACAGGGCATCCACGAGCATCACAAATTCGTCGTCACCGATTTCAGCCTGCCGAGTGCCAAGGTGTTCACCGGCTCCTCGAACCTGTCGCCGAGCGGCGAGGCGGGGAACGGCGACAATCTCGTCATGATCGAGGATCCCCGCGTCGCGACTTCCTACGCGATCGAGGCGCTGCGCGTGTTCGACCACCTGCATTTTCGCACCCTGATGAGCGACGCCTTCGCCAGCGGCAAACAGGCCGGCGCCAAGACCGCCAAGGCCGCGAAGCCGTCCGCGAAGAAATCCAAGGCTGCCACGCCGGCGGCGCCGAGCCCGGCTACGGCGACCCGGCCAAGCAAAACCGCGGCCGTGGCGGCGCTCACGCTGAAGAAGCCCACCGCCATCAGCGGCAAGCCCGCCTGGTTCGTCGATTTCTACACAGCCGGGACCCAGCGCGAGCACGACCGCAAACTGTTCTCGCGCTAGCCGGGCGCCGCCGCCCACTCCGGTCCTGCCTCGGTTCCGCTGGCGCGCCGGGCGCACCGGCAAACGATTTGACCGGCCGGCGCGCGATCGCTCAGTTATATTTCTGCAGCTCGAGCCGGCCGATCTGGTTGCGATGGACTTCGTCGGGGCCGTCAGCCAAGCGCAAGGTGCGCGCGCCGGCATAGGCCTTGGCGAGGCCGAAATCATCCGACACGCCGGCGGCGCCATGCGCCTGGATCGCCCAATCGACGATCTGGCAGAGCATGTTGGGCGCCGCCACCTTGATCATGGCGATCTCGGCGCGCGCCGCCTTGTTGCCGGCCTTGTCCATCATGTAGGCCGCCTTGAGCGTGAGGAGCCGCGTCTGCTCGATCATGATGCGTGCCTCGGCGATGCGCTCGAGCGTGACCGTCTGCTCGGCGACGGGCTTGCCGAAGGCGACGCGCGACTTGACGCGTTTGCACATCTTCTCGAGCGCGCGCTCGGCTTGGCCGATGGTGCGCATGCAGTGGTGGATGCGGCCGGGCCCGAGGCGGCCTTGCGCGATCTCGAAGCCGCGCCCTTCGCCCAGGAGCACGTTGCTGGCGGGGACGCGCACGTTGACGAAGTCGACTTCGGCATGGCCGTGCGGCGCGTCGTCATAGCCGAACACCGGGAGCCAGCGCACGAGCTTCACGCCCGGCGCGTCCTTGGGCACCAGGATCATCGACTGCTGCAGATACTTGTTGGGGTTGTTGGGCGCGCTCTTGCCCATGAAGATGAGGATCTTGCAGCGCGGGTCGGGCGCGCCCGAGGTCCACCATTTGCGGCCGTTGACGACGTAATGGTCGCCGTCGCGCTTGATGCTCGCCTCGATGTTGGTCGCGTCCGAGGACGCCACCGCCGGCTCGGTCATGGCGAAGGCGGAGCGGATCTTGCCCTCGAGCAGCGGCTCGAGCCATTGCTTCTTCTGCTCGGGCGTGCCGTAGCGGACCAGCACCTCCATGTTGCCGGTGTCGGGCGCCGAGCAGTTGAACACCTCGGGGGCCCAGTTGACGCGGCCCATGATCTCGCAGAGCGGCGCATATTCGAGGTTGGTGAGGCCGGCGCCGTACTCCGATTCCGGCAGGAACAGGTTCCATAAGCCCGCCGCCTTGGCCTTGGGCTTGAGTTCCTCGACGATCGGCCGCGGCTGCCAACGGTTCGCTTCGCCGAGGCCCTCGTGATAGCGGTGCTCGTTGGGGTAGACGTGATCGTCCATGAAGCGTCCGAGCTTCTCCTGGAGCGCCTTCACCTTGTCGGAATACGCGAAGTCCACGGCTCTCTCCCTTGGCAGATTCTGTTCTGTACAGCTGAGCTTATCCTGCCGCGCGGGCCGCACCAAGCGGCGCCTTCCTCGGGCCACGCCGGGCCCGCGGCCGCCCCCACCGCGAGCGCGCCCAGGGTAAGTTTACTTAACCTTTTGCGTGCAAAGCTATGACAACGCGGCGGGGCATCGAGCTCGCGCCGGATGGAACGGATTTTAGATGTCTTCGCTGGCTGAAAATCGCCCGGGCACGCCGTCCGGGGCCTCGGGACCGGGTCGCGCGATGAGCGGCCAGGCAGCGGATGCGTTCGGGGATCTCATCGGCGGCCTCACCCACGATTTCAACAATCTGTTCGGGCTGATCATCGGCAATCTCGAGCTGCTGCGGGACCCGCAGACCGATCAGCAGGAGAGCCTGGATTTCTCGCGCGACGCGCTCGAGGCGGCCATGCGCGGCGCCGAGCTGACGCGCGACTTGATCGCGTTCGCGCAGCGCCAGCGGCTCGACCCCCGGCCGATCGACCTCAACAAGCTCGTCACGACGACCGCGGAGGCGCTGAGCGTCGGCTTAGGCGAGCGCATCGAGATCGTGCTCGACCTGGCGCGCGATATCTGGCCGGTGCTCGCCGATCCGGCGCAGCTCGAAGCGGCCCTCACCACGCTCGCGGCGAGCGCCGCGGAGGCAATGCCTGAGGGCGGACGACTCAAGATCGCCACCGCCAATCGCATGGCCGATCATGACGCCGATCTCGCGCCGGGCGATTACGCGACGATCGCCCTGACCGACAGCGGCAAAGGCATCCCGTCGGACCTGATCGATCGGGTTTTCGAGCCCTTCGCGACCAAGGGGCGCACGCGCGGCACCGGCCTGCGGCTCGGCGCAATCTTCGGCTTCATGAAGCAGTCGTGCGGCCACATCACCGTCAACAGCGATGTCGGCGCCGGCACGACCTTCCGCCTCTACCTGCCGCGCGTCGCTGCGGCCACCCGAAGCGAGCCGCGCCACGCACGCCCTGTCGAGAGCAAAGGCAAGACCGTGCTGGTGGTCGAAGACGACGCCGCCACGCGCCGGCTGGCGGTACGCCATCTGACGGCGTTGGGCTACGGCGTCGTCGAGGCAGGCAATGCCGCGGTCGCGATCGCCACGCTCGAGACCGAGCCGGCGATCGATCTGCTCTTCAGCGACGTGATCATGCCCGGCGAGATGGACGGGCTCGCGCTGGCGGGGATGGTGGTGCGGCGCTGGCCCAAGATGAAGATCGTCGTCACTTCGGAGGTTGCCCTCACCAAGATCGGCGACGACGACATCGGCACACGCATCAGGCTGCTCGCCAAGCCATACCGCAAGGACGACCTCGCGCGCACGCTGAACGAGGTGCTGGGCGTCCGCGAGGGCGGCGGGGCAGCGCGACGGGGCGCATGAGAGAGGGGACTTGGCATGGCATTGATTCTGGTAATTGACGATGATGAGGCGATGCGGCGCCTCATCGTGCGCACGCTGACCACGGCGAAGCACCGGCTGGTCGAGGCCCCCAACGGCCAGGAAGGCATGAAGCTCGTCGCCGAGCTCAAGCCCGACGCCGTCATCACGGACATCCTCATGCCGCAGCAGGAAGGCATACAGACCATCCGCGAGATCCGCGAGCTGGCGCCGGAGATCAAGATCATCGCGATGTCCGGCGGCGGCAGCTCGCACAATCTGATGTTCCTCGACGTCGCGCGCGCCTTCGGCGCCGACGCGGTCCTGGCCAAGCCGTTCAAGCCGGGCGAGCTCAAGGACACCGTGGACCAGGTGCTCAACGGTCACAGCCGCGCCGCCGAGTGAGACGCTTCGGCTCGCCCCCCTTGCGTTACCGTCCGGCGCGCTCGAACCACGCCACCAGCTCGACATGCGGCGACCACACGAATTGGTCGATCGGCTGCACGCGCGCCAGCCGATAGCCGCCATCAACCAATAGCCGGGCATCGCGGGCGAAGCTCGCGGGATTGCAGGAGACGGCGACGACGCGCGGCACCGCCGCCGCGGCGAGGGCGGCGCTCTGCGCCTTGGCGCCCGCGCGCGGCGGATCGAACACGACGGCGTCGAAGCCGGCGAGCTCGTCGGCTGTGAATGGGCGCGCCTCGAGATCGCGCCGCTCGCTCGTGACGCGCCCGCCGACCCCGGCGCGGGCCGCGGCCGCTGCAAGCGCCGCCGCCACTGGCCGCGCGCCCTCGACCGCGTGGACCACCGCGCGCTCAGCCAGGGCAAAAGTGAAAGTGCCGAGCCCGGCATAGAGGTCGGCGACGCGACGCGCCGCTCCGACGCCTGTCAGCACTTCGGCCGTGAGCACCGCCTCGGCCTCGGCGCTCGCCTGCAGGAAGGCGTCGTACGGCAGGTCGACCGGCACGCCGCTGAAAATCACCCGCGACGGGCGCCGCACCGCCGCCGGCGTCGCCGCCTCGTTGCCGGGCGCGCGCCACGCAAGACGCGCGAGATCTTCCGCCGCCGCGAATTCGGCGAGCGTCTCGAGCGCGGCGAGATCGGGCGCCGCGGCGAGGTCGAGCAGCACGTCGAGACCCGCATCGCAGAGCGTCGCCGTGACGGCGCCGGAAGCGCCGGGCGGCCACAGCCGCGACGCGACGGCGCGCAGCTTGGGAACCAGCGCGAAGAGCGCCGGATGCAGCACGGCGCAGACGCGCATGTCGACCACGCGGTGGGCGGCGCGGGCATTGAAACCGATGAGCGGCGCGCTCTTGGGCGGCCGCTCGACGGCGAAGCGCGCACGCCGGCGCGTGCCCGGTGCGAGCCGCAGCAGCGGCGCCATGATGGCGGCATCCAGCCCTTGCTGGCGCAGCGCCGCAGCGACCTGCTGCTCCTTCGCGCGCGCATAGGCGTCCGGCGCGAGATGCTGCAAGGCGCAGCCGCCGCAGCTGCCGAAATGCGGGCACACCGGCGGCGCGCGCGCGCCCTCGCCCAACAGCTCGACGAGCTCGCCCGTCCGACCCTCGCCGCGCGCTGCGCCGAGCCGCACGCGCACGCGGTCGCCCGGCGCGGTGAAGGGCACGTAGACGCTTCTCCCGCCGTGGCGCGCGATGCCGTCGCCGCGCGCGCCGACGCCGTCGATGATGAGCGTCACTTCTTCGACTGCTGTCCTCGACTTGCTCATGCCTGCATCCGCCGCGCGTAGACCAGGAATTCGATGTTGCCCTCGGGCCCTTGAATGGGGCTCTCGGTCAGGCCTTCCACGCGCCAGCCCGGCTGCGCCTCGAGCCAGGCGGCGATGCGCTCGCACACGTCGCGATGGAGCGCGGGATCGCGCACCACGCCACCCTTGCCGACCTTGCCCTTGCCGACTTCGAATTGCGGCTTGATGAGCGCGACGAGACGCGCGGCGGGAGCCGCGAGCGCCAGCGCGGCCGGCAGCACGACGGTGAGGCTGATGAAGCTCGCGTCGCAGACGATGAGGTCCGGCGCTTCCGGGATTTGCTCCCGCGAGAGATAGCGGGCGTTGGCGCGCTCGAGCACAGTGACCCGCGAATCCTGACGCAGCTTCCAGGCAAGCTGGCCGTGGCCGACATCGACGGCATAGACGCGCCGCGCGCCGCGCGCGAGCAGCACGTCGGTGAAGCCGCCAGTCGAGGCGCCAATGTCGAGCGCCACGGCGCCGGCGGGATCGACGGCGAAATGGTCGAGCGCATGGGCGAGCTTGATGCCGCCGCGGGACACCCAGGGATGCTCGCGCCCGCGCACTTCGAGCGGCGTGTCGGTGGCGAGGCTGGTGCCGGG
>WNFE01002514.1_pt1 | contig 21263 bp, 32 predicted proteins | sample 5400451 | NCBI WGS metagenome assembly WNFE01 (sample SAMN13153344, study PRJNA577476) | soil metagenome | isolation source: 200 cm saprolite under Douglas fir tree site 2 hole 2 | place: USA:California | collected 2015-04-18
CTCATCTGTGCTTGTACGCACTTGTCGAATAGCGACTTGTCGTGCTGCTGTGTCTTGAGGTTCGCACCTTCAAGCCGGTTCTGCTGTACTTTCAGCTTGTAGATGACTTGGCTGATTCTTTCTTTGAGGGGTTCTTGGTGGTGGACGCGCTCGGTTATTTTCGAGAGCAGTGGTTCTCTGCTCCCGCGGTCCCAGTTCTTCATGGACTTGTAGGACATGTGGGAATTTCTTCCTCTTGTTTCCCCGGTTGGTGGCGGGTTTTGCCAATTGAATTCTTGACATGGCTGGGTGTGGTTTGAACAGGTGGCGTTGTTGATCTTTCAAGGCTAGGCAATAGAGAACGTGTGTTCGACGGATTATGTCGGTGCTTGTTGTGGGGTCCACAAGACGGTTTTGGTTTATATGCGATCCTGAAAATGATGATCAAGTTTGTGTTTTGCACAATTTTGATTTATCTTTGCTAGCTTAGAATCATCTGCGATCCGTTCGATCATTGACACTGTTTTTGTTATCATGTATCGGAAATCGGACTCTCGACGGTGTTTTATCGGCTGTTTTTGCGTTGGAACGCTTTTACCATTTTACCTCATAGATGACGGAATCCTAGGTAGAAAAAATGGGTCTAAACGATCTGACCATAGAGAAATTGATCACTGAGATCAACGGCTACAAGGAGAAGATGCGGACAATACACGAGGAATATGGACGAGCTTCTTCGGATCTGCAAGACCGGATCAACGTACTCGGTTACACACTGAACGAGCACTTGAAACAGACAAAGGACCAGATGGCCACTACACCACAACGACTATTGAATCTAGAAATGAAATTCGTCACCGGTGATGTCAACGAGTCTGAGTATCGGACTCAGCGCACAGAGTTCAAAGGCCTGCTAGAGAACAATCTCAGGAGCATCGAAGAAATCAAACTGATGATCGACACTCTCAGCCACATCGAAACCAAACCACTATTCCCCGGAGAGTTCAAACAGACATACCCAGAAAACAAGCCAGCGACCGTAAGCTGGGTCGGAATAGGCGCTATCGCTCAAGCGAAGCCCCTCTCTCCAAGCCAGCCACAATGGCCCGCGGCGCAAAGCCCAGCACAGTCAATCCTTACTACTCCCAGCAATGTTGTCGAGGCGAATCCGGAATCAATAAGTCCAGCTCCGGCTATTCCACAGAGCAACGGCACCGGATCTTCTACTCCAGAAACAACCAACGCACCATCCACTACTCCATTGAACGCTCTCTCAGCCAGCACAGCTCCAGTTACTCCTCCAGTTACATCATCGGACATCGCATCCTCAAGCACTCTCGACGAATCATTCAACATAGCTCCATCACAAGACGTTGCGGAGGATGTTGCTGACGCGCTAGTCGTCAAAGTCGTCGACGATATTCCCACACTCGACGCATCCGCACAAGTAGCAACAACAGAAACCTCACAAGTCCAGTCATCGATACCAGGCACAGAATCTGTACCCGGCATACAAGGCTCACCGGACCTGTCCTCGGTCGGCCTCGCGCCCCCGAGCCAGTTCTACAAGGTGGTCTGTCCAAAGTGCGGTGCTGATGTTCCAAAGCCGGCGAAGGTCTGGGAGCTCAAGGGCGGCAAGTCGAAGAAGAACGTGCTAATCGGGCTCTTCCAGTGCCAGGACTGCAGGGTCAAGTTCAGAGAAGCTCTCACTAGAGAGATACTCTAAAAACGGCTCTCCAACAAACCCCTTCCTCTTATCCTCTTTTTTTTCTCTCCTCTCTATTACCTTGTTTTCGTCGCGATGGTAGCAAACCCTTAAGACGCAACGCCTAGCTCCGTGCTCGTTATTCGAGCATAGTCGATTGACAACTGAGACCACAACAATGAGTGAGAAAGTAGAGCACAAACCCGCACGTGAACATCATGAGCCCCGTACGGAGAGAACAGAACCCACTCCAGAAAGACGAGAAGAGAGACCACGTGAAGAGAGACCACGCGTAGAGAGGCCACGTGGCCAGATTCCGCCAGATACCGTGTTTATCGGGAAGAAGCCGTTGATGGCTTATGCGACTGCTGTTATGATGCATTTCAACAGCGGCCAGAACACTCTAACCGTCAAGGCTCGGGGCCAGTCGATCAGTCACGCGGTGGATGTTGTGGAAGTGGTGCGGCGACGGTTCTTCCAGGGAAAACTCACCATCAAAGAAGTACGAATCGCCTCTGAAGTATTGGGAGAAGAAGGAGACACACGAAACGTCTCGACTATCGAAATTGTCCTAGAGAAAGCAGCATAACAAAAACCCGTTTCTGAAACTTTCTATTAGCCATCAGGGAACTGTAGAATCACAGGCAGTTCTGCGTCGCGAGACTGGCCTGCATACCTTGTTTTTCCAGATGCTCTATTGCTAGCCGGATCTTAACAGGGACCCATCAACGATCCCGTTCGCATCCTCTCAAATGTCACGCCGATCTTATCACCGACCCGGACCCTCAGGCGTTTTCCAGGCGACTTCCTTGGCACCCTCAGGGGTCAGGATTTTTCGCGATCATGTTTTTCGCGGACAAACGGCTTGAGCCTAGGTAAGGTTGCCCTTTTCGGACTTTCTCGGGGGCTCACTCTCTTTGATAACCTCGCCGGGGGTCCGGACCTCTATCGCGAGATAGTTCCTGAAATCCTCCGGCTTCCAAGTAACAAGCTGGGATGCGTAGACTTCCGCATGTGCGCCTATCAAGGAATCTGGCAGTATCCTTCTGACACCTTCCCCCCGCTTTCTCAGATAGCTTGAATAAAGTTGGCCGGCTCTCTTCGCAATATCTAGTGTTTCCGGAAGGCGGCTCTCGATTCTGTTCACGGCAAGAGTCTCTGGACGCGACGTTCTTCACGCGACGGGTCTTGAGATAGATGGATTCCTGCGTAAAGCTCTCCTTAGCTGATGTCGGACATGAAGAGGTCTTGGCGGGTTCTACGTGCCCATTGGAGAAATCTTGTCGTGGGCTGGGAGAAATCGTCGCCTCTCAAATGACTGATGAGAACGCTCGTGTCGAGGGCGAGCCTCAGCGTTCGGACCTCAGCCAGTGAACGATCTCAACACTGTTCTTCATCTTACCGAACACCGGATGATCGGCCCAGCTGCCCTTCGTCTCCTTCATCACTTTTTCCCAATTGTCCTCTAGTTTTTCGAGGAGGATCCTACCGTCCTCGTATCGGACGTCCACATCGTCTCCGACCGAAATCTTCGCCTTCTCCCGAACCTCTTCGGGTATGGTTACTTGGTATCTTCGTGCGACCTTTACCATCAAGCCTGTAACCACAATCCTATTAGGCGAATAGGATAGATTAACCATCCGGAGCCCTATCTGAGACCGCGATGATTCAGTCTCAGCTCGACACATTTTCCTTGGCACCCTCAGGACCTTACGACTCACCAGATTCTCTTCAATCCCTTGAGCTTGTCGAAGACCCTGTCATTCGAGACGACTATCCCATCGAAGCTCTCCGCCTCGGCCGCAACTCCAGCGTCAAAATAGTCTGTTCCCTCCTCTCCTTCGATCCTGGCTGAAAGATAGAGGACTGTTGGCGAGACGGGCCTTACCTTTACCGTGGAGTCAGGATAGTCTTTCGCGAGCAGTGCGTGCTGCAGCATCCTCTGCCCATGGCTGAAACCCCTACTCTTCATGACGATGTCGAATTCGAGCATTGCAAAACCCGCCAGATAATAATCAGGCTCGGCGAGACGGGCTAGAAACCGCTTGGACTTGTCGTGAACAGCATCCTTGGGGTCCACGGCCCCAAAGAGCACAACGGTATCAAGAATAGGCAAGAGACCCTAGTTCTTCTTAAACAAGAAGCGAGAAGCCTCATGATCCCGCTCCTTGTAGCGAAACCCAGGGAGAGAAGTGTTGAAGCTCTTCCCCTTAAGAGAGACCATCAAGACCCCTTCCGACGACGGAATCGCCAACACCTTGTCTCCGGGCTCAACCTTCAAGAATTCTCGAACCTCCTTGTCCAAGACAACCCGATACCGATCATCCACCCTCAGCACCGCCATTACTCATCCCACAATACTAACGTTTCTCCCACGATTAAATCTTTCCTATCGCGGCCAGCTAGGGCCATACAACCAGATAGGAATATGGTTGACTCAGGAATATACTTGGAGCGCGGGCCTCTCGACCCTCGCTATTAGAACCATCCCAGGATTCAGCATGTCAATCTTCGCGTAGAGACCTTTCATCGTCGCACTGGCCGCAAGTACTCGCTTGTTCCTTACCGCAACATACTTCCCACGATATCTACGCAGGACGACCGCCTTTGCAGAGCCAAGCCAATCTCCATCCCGCTCTCTCAAGCGAGCCTCTCTCAACAGATGGGGAGAAATCCTCTCGCCAAGCCGTCGTCTATCCTGAACCAAATTCCTTCACCAACATCTGATCGACACGACTATTTACGCATGGACGACTATCTCAGAAGACACTGGTACTGAGAAGCTTTCGCAGTCTCGGATAACTGAGAAAACGCCCAGACGATCCCGCCCTTGTCCAAGAGAATCTTGTTCAGCTAACCAACCGCACCGGACACCGCTTCTTTGGCACCTTCAGGGTCATTAGCGTTGGAAGCCTCAGAGGTCTCTGCATTCTGCGCCTTCTGCGCCTCCTCCGCTTTCCTCTCCTCTGGCTTGCGAAAGACTATTGTCTGATAATTCCTGGACATGCTCTGACGCTGTCTCCCCTCTTCTGATTCTTCCATCCTCTTCTGTAGAGCCTCAAGCTGAATCGTCAGAGCCTCAAGACTGAAATTCTTCAAGATCTGATCCTTATACCAGATCAACTGACCAGCCAGCTTAGTCCACCTGACCCGCTGCGCATTAGGAGTATACTGCGACTTTGCATACTTGTGAGAAGTCTGGATTAGATCCTGAACCGTCTCGATCATGACCTTCCGCTCAGACTGACGCCAAGCATCGATACTCTTCCTAACCTCAGACCCCTCACCAACCTCATCCTCGCCCATCGTAACCTGCAGAGTCGTACGAGCTGGTCGAATATGTCCAAGAGAGCAGAACGAAAAACGCCCATGGAACTACGTGCAAACTACCCGAACACTTTCAGCAAGCACTTTCACCTGAATATTCAGGGTCCTCCCTCGTCTTTCCACTAGGCAGCGTATCTCTTGTCCCAAGCAGAGCTTCGATTGCAGGAGCCCAGTGTGGGGTTCGGTCCTTAACTCAATGCTTTCTTCACGAGCGCGGCGATCCTTGCCTCTTCGGTGGCAGTCAACCCCTTCAGCGCGAAGGCGGATGGCCACATGTTGCCTTCGTCGAGGTTTGCCTTGTCGCTGAAGCCGAACGTCGCGTACCTCGTCTTGAACTTCGCTGCTGCTTGGAAGTGGCAGACGACCTTGTCGTCCTTGGCATACGCGGGCATCCCGTACCAGAGTCTCGGCGAGAGGCTGGGCGCGGTTTCTTTGATGATAATATGCAGACGTTTGGCCATGGTGCGATCCGGTTCCCGCATCTCGGCGATCTTCGCCAGCACGACGCTCTCTCCCTCCCCCTTGCCGACCTTCATCTCTTGGACGCGGTCCCTTATCGCGCCTCGTTCCTCCTCAGTGAATGCCTTGCTGGTCGCGGTGATGCTCTTGGCGGACTGCTTCGAGCCCTTCTGCGTAGGCTTCACGGAATTCGATTCGTCTTTTCAGAGCTTAAGTATTTTTTCAAGAGTTCATTCCTTGCATTTCAACTAGCTTCGTTGAGCCCCTTTGCATGGACTGCTCGCAACCGTCAGAGCCAGCATTCTCTATGGCATTCGAATCCTTTTCCATTCGAGCCCCCTTCCGGCCCATCCTAGACACATCCTTTAGCTTCCTAAGGACGCCCAGCGAGGCGATAAAGAAGAGTGGTTACCAGAGGGTCGAACCTGCATCTCGACTGATAGACGCTAGAATCCACGAGCTAGGCGACTGCGGAGAGATGCTTTCTCAGAGCTAAGAACAGGCCTCTAGTTGAGAGGAGAGCACCCCCAGCAAAGACAAACACACCAAGCTCCGCTAGAAGAAGACCGAAGAACGAAACGCACCCTGTGCAAGTCGCTCCCTGATAGCCAACGCTGAACACGACGAAACCTGTCGTCCCAACTCCGAGCCCGGAAACGAATAGTAGCAATCCATCGGCCTTGAGGTGTGGTAACCAACGCCCAAGCAGGTAGGTTGCGTATGAGCCTCCAGTGAAAACTGCCACCAATACCAGAAAGCTCGCCGCCATGAGACAAATCAAACCAGAAGACTGCTAAGACCGAGATGTTACTCCTACAACTCGTACGAAGTTGCTGGCGACTAATCATACAAGGAAAGCGTCCCTATCCTTCCTTCCGCGGATGAAGGGCCTTCCTGAAAACCCTCTTATGCAGACTGGTTGTCCGACGGAGAATGGGGCGAGGATAGATGGTTGAGCGACCGCGTACGCACGAGCACTAATTCCCATTGCACTGATGCCATCAGAGCAACCAGAAGCTTTGCTCTCAGCATCGTCTCACCTTCATTTCTCCAGGACTGCTTTCGCCCATGTGTTCGAGATATGTTGCATGCCGAAGTTCCATCCCGGATACTGGGCACATTTCAGAGATGCTGTCTATGCTGGAGCAGATGGTGGATTTCATTCCCCAGGGGCGCCTCGTTGGACGACCCCTGAGGTCTCTTCAATTCTAGCCTCGAGGGTAGAGCGAGGCGTGCCATCGACTTCCGCGAAGGCGACAAGGTTAACGAGAAGGCTCTGAAAAACTCTTATTCGCGCCACGATGGCCCTGAACACGTCCTCGGCCTCAGAGGGCTGAGGGACTTCTACCTCGGCTACTTCGTCGTTATGTTTACGTGTGAACCTTGATAACGCCCTCGGGCGAACACTGAAACGTTATCTCTGAAACTAGTTGCAACCCAACTTGGAGAAGTAAACAACATGATAGCGACAATGGAACTCGAGTCTGAACTAAAGAAGCGCTTGAAGGGCATACAGTGGCAGAACGGAAACTGTCTATCCTGCATCTGGTTTGCCACAAGAGATCCGCTCAACGCTGATCTGTTTGACAGGGCAAAGTGCATTCATCCGAAGCTCAAAGTCTACCAGCTCGTCGTCTCTGGCCGCGACTGGTGCAACCTCTACGAGGAGATAAAACAGAAACAGATCGAACACAAACAGGAAATGGCTCTGAAGGCAGAAGAAAAATCCGGATAACCAGTTCTGCGTCGCGAGACTAGCACGCATACCGAAATTTTCTGGAGGGTCCCGAGCTGACCAGATTATTGCACAGACCCGTCAACGTTCCCGTATCACGGAAGCCCATCTCAACCGGACCTTAACATTATCCTGGACCCTCAGTCGACTCTGTAGGCAATTCCTAGGGACAATCAGGTCGTTCAGCCATATTGTCTGCAATCAATGGGTCATAGAATTTTTCCAAACATGAACTCTGCGTCGCGAGACTCAACTGCAACTGACATTTCATGATTGGTAACGGATCTGGTAACCATAAATGGTAACAGATCTGATCCTCAGAAATCCAACAGGTAATCCAACATAATAGGCCGCCCTGCGGGCCTGAGACCCTCCCTTGTGTCAACCCGACATCTGCTAAACGCTTTAGAGCAAGCACAGAGAGAAGTCTAGCATGGTATTCCTATCCGGACCGGGCCAGGTAGTCTTCTACTCTGTTGGTCTTCTTGGCTTCTTTCTCCAACCGGTAGCCAGACAGTTGATTGTGCGTAGGCATCTGCCGCCTGTGAAGGCCAAGTTCAACGGGGCATCCGCCGTATTCTTACTACTCCTTGTTAACCTGTTCGTTGTCGCGTGGTTTGGCTATGCTGAAATCGGGCTCCTCGCAGACTGGGCATACTATCTGGGGCTATCGCTCTCGATTCTAGCCAGTGCTACATACTTTTGGGGGCACCAGTCTCTAGGCCGGTATTTCTCCAGCATGGTGGTCGTCTACCAAGGCCATCAATTGGTTGAAAGGGGTCCCTACAGGTTCGTCCGGCATCCTATGTACGCGAGCATTCTTCTCGGGTCTATCGGTGTAGGATTGATGGCTCAGTCTTGGGCCGCCCTCGCCTACATTCTCATCTCAACCGCCACAATTGTTGCGTACCGCACCTCGGTCGAGGAGAAGGCCTCATCTCCGAGCTTGGCGAACAATACATCTCATACACCAGGCGCGTCAAACGGCTCATACCATTCATCTTCTAAGACCTACATACGACCGACTCCGCAACGCGGATGGGAAACTTCAGATCTGACGAATCCGTAGGGCGATTCTTCCGAGCCCACTCAAGCGACCCCTCACATCAGTTTCTGTCTGGAATATCCCTGGAATACTATTTCGAGCTGTTCCCGGAAATGTCACGGATCGTACAAGGGTCAGCCCCCGTTATTGGCGTCGCCATTTCGAGGGGAAAATGGGAATGCACTTCCATGATTCTCCCGGCCTTGAAATTCACCACCAAGGGATAGGTCCCACGTGGCTTGCTGGGGTGAATGCAGCCTACCTTGCCCCCTCAGAAGTGAATTATCAGGCTACGATTCCAGATGTATATCTGAGAGAAACATGCGGCTGTTCGAACTCAGTCTCCGGCAAAAACGAATTTATTACTGGAAACAGGAAGAGTTGCACACAACCTTGTCGCAGGGGCGACGAAGATTGGCCGCGATAATGTTCACAGATATGGTCGGTTATACAGCTCTTGGACAGAAGAACGAGTCGCTCTCGCTTGCCCTCGTGGAAGAACAGCGGAAATTGATCAGGCCCGTTCTCAGCAGACACGAAGGGAGAGAGGTTAAGACCATGGGGGATGCGTTCCTGGTTGAGTTTCCTAGCGCACTCGACGCTGTTAGATGCGCCTATGATATTCAACGCGCGACGAGAGAATTCAACATTTCACAGCCTCTGGAGAAAAGGGTCCATCTTCGAATAGGAGTTCACCTCGGCGACGTTCTAGAGTCCGGGGGCGACATTTCAGGCGATGCGGTGAACGTAGCCTCAAGAATCGAACAATTCGCAGAAGATGGAGGCGTCTGCCTCACCCGCCAAGTCTTTGACCACGTCCAGAACAAGTTCCAGCTTCCACTGACAAGCCTCGGGACGAAGCATCTGAAGAACGTAAAGGTCCCATTGAAGGTATACAAGATGTTGATGCCATGGGAACCAAGTGCAGTTCAAGAGGAGGAGGCTCCAACAAATTCGATCAACCGTATGGCTGTCCTTCCATTTGCAAACATGAGCCCCGATCCGAATGATGAGTTTTTTGCCGATGGGCTCACTGAAGAGATGATCACTGAGCTGTCGGGACTCCCAGGGGTTGGCGTGATAGCTAGAACCTCGGTGATGCATTACAAGAATTCCAAAAAGAGTATTAGGGAAATTGCCAGAGACCTCAGAGTAGGCTCGGTCCTGGAGGGAAGCGTCAGAAAGGCCGGAAACAGAATTAGGATAACTGCCCAATTGATTAATGGAAAGAACGAGGAACACTTATGGGCTCAGCGATTTGATAGAGACCTTAACGACATCTTCGCAGTGCAGTCGGAGATAGCAGGGAATGTTGCCAAGGCACTGGAACTGAAACTGATTCCGAGAGACCAGCCAGCCAAGCCATCCCCAGAGAATCTGGATGTCTATACTCTATGCTTGAAGGCCCGCTTCCTTTGGAACAAAAGAACAAAGGAAGGAATCGAGCACGCAATTTCGCTATTTGAGGAGGCGTTGAAGCTGGATCCAGATTCGGCAAGAGTGAATGCTGGCCTGGCAGATTGCTACTATATTGCTGCCGACAGGAGATACATGGACAGGGATGAGGGAGAAATGAAGGCGATGGAGTTCGTAACGAAGGCGCTTGAACTGGACCCGTCTCTGGCAGATGCCCATGCTACTTTGGGCTTGATTCTTGATGGGCAGCAGAAATACGGTGATGCAGAGAAGGAATACGGAACGTCAATCTCACTTAATCCCAACTACGCTCCAGCACATCAATGGTATCACTTTCTGTTAATGGGAACTGGGAGGCCCAGGGAGGGATTGGACGAGATTATAAAGGCAGCCGAACTAGACCCACTCTCCCCCATAATCAATCAGAACTTGGCTGTCGCGTACTACGCGGCAGGTAGACCTGATGACGCGATGTCCGTAATTAACAAGGTTATTCAGATTGAACCTGGGTCTCCTGACCCTTACGCGATCCGTTCCTACGGTCACGCCGTGAGGGGTTTAAGGAACGAGGCCCTTGCGGACGTCGAAATGTTCTACAAGCTGACCGGAGATGAGTGCAGATACAAAGTCACGAAGGCGGAATGCGAGGCGTTACTCGAGAACAAGGAAGAGGCTCTAAGACTCATCGAAGAAGTGACGCCACTGCTTGAAACGATTCATCATCCGAGAATGGTTTCTCTGCATTGGTTCTGGGCCATTATGGGAGACAAAGAGCAATTCTTCAAGTGGGTGAACTGGGCTATTGAACGAAAGCTTGCGCCTGCGGTCGTGCTTGCAGCAGACTTACGGTACTTCCCTTACTTTAGAGCAATGAGCGAAGACCCACGATTCCCCGAACTCTTCAAGAAGCTCAATCTCTCTCAGTAGGCAACAGGTCGCCGAACGGCCGAACCTGATGAACCAAACTCCTCCCTAGTGACGCCCACATTTGTCCGCTCGATCCGATTGTCATGCTTCGGGAAACTGCAGCTCGCACTGTGAGGAAGCCCTGGAACCCTCTACACGTGGAGCGGAACTTTGGAATCTTCAGTAGCGCGAAGTTGTAGTTGAAGCTCACAATTTCCGAATACCTTCCCTCTGCTGTACTCCGGCATCCTCTCCCCGACTACAACACCCTCCACGCCTACCATCTAGTCTGATCCGAGACTCTAGCGTAAATCACGACAGAGAGAATGGCAAGTTTCTTGAGAATTGTGCGGAAGCCACGTCTTGTACTTGCCAGCCTTGACCGGAAACCCTTGTTCGGGCCATCGGGTTGTAGGCTATCTCGGCTATGCGCGGCTTCCTCAGTTATGAAGGGTCACGATATTGGTCATGAGAGTCGCCGGGCGGCCCATATCTTGACTCTTCGACAGAACCTCGGATTAGTTTTCAGTCTGCGCCAACAGAAATTGCTACCTTCTTCCAAGGGTGTCGAGGATTGCCTCGTATAGCTGGTCTCTTTTCTTGTCAGAATAACTATCGTAGTATAATTCTAGGATTCTGTACCCCTTTTTTCCGTAATAGTGATCGCAGCTCATCGTCCTTCGCCATCTGCACTACTCCAAGATGGACCCGGCCATCTACAAACACGAGCAACGGTCTAGACTCCAGAGAGAAGTAAAAGTCGGCCGTGGTTACTGGTATCTCGACCTGTGTCTGGTAGCGTATTCCGTCAGCTTGTAGTTTGATTGCTAGTTCTTGTTCCATTCGTGAGGGGTTGACGTGTAGTCGTTCGCGCCAGTCGCTCCGCTGACTCGACATCTGTGAGGTTGAGTCGTTGATCGGCTATTGCTCGGACACGAGAATGAAACTGTTGATCGGCAGAATTGAGGGATCCGTTACGAAAGGGGGACCTTGACTAAAGAGCCAGGTGAGAGACCCAGCGCCTTCCTTTTTTGGGGGTTTTGAATTCATCTCTGGAGGAATTGATAGGCTTCCGTTGCGGTCACAAAATTTGTGAATCCGTGGTTTGAGCAGACAACATGACGTCCTCGCACACCAGCTTCGCTAAGTTTCGTGTAGACGCAATTTGCTCCTTCGATGCTGCTAGACACTATCATTATTTCGGGATTAGCAGCTACGTTCCTGGCTAGCGAGTTGACAAAGCGGTCCTCGGTACCGCGCCAGCCAATGATCAGAAGTTTCGTGAGGTTAGGCAGGAACGGCTCCATCGCGTCAACATGCTCCTTGGGGCACTCATAGGTGGTTTTGGTCTTGACAGGTATTGCGATTGCCGGAAATAACGCTCGTGCTCCGGACGCTACCGGATGATCGTTGACTACTTGGTAGGACGTGAGAATCTCAAGTTCTGATATCCTCTCAACTATATCTTTGGCAAATGCGATATTGGTGCGCAGTCGCGGGTTGGTATCCCCGACTTCACCGCGGACTGGGTGTGCCCAGTTTATCGATCCATGTAGTTTGATAACCTTGTAAGAGGTTGAGATATAGTCAGGCAGTGCCGAGAGATTGAGGCCTAAAGCTGGTAGAGCGTCTTCGAGAAGAGTATCATAGTTGAATGTTACCATGCAGATCTCATCGTTGGGTTTCTTCAATTTCCATTTGCGGATTTGGTTGAGTAAAGTTCTGTAGTTTGAAACACCCTGAATCCTAGACTTCCATCTCTCTTGACATTGTGCAAGCATGGTTTCAAGATAGTATCGTATGGCTGCGAGCTGTTTGGGAACCTCTGGATCGTCGTTTTCGTCGGCTTTGAGTTTGCCCAGTTCTCGCTCCACATCTACCGTTCGAGAAATGGTCTGGAAATTTGCGACAACGTCGAGACACTTCGGAAACTGGGCCCTTATGGCCGCGAAAGAAGGTCTCTCTCTTCGAATAGTTGGTCTGCTAAGGGAGGCCGACCGATGTCGTTGAGCGGGTTGGGTGGGTATCTGGTTAATGGGAATGACGAACTGGAGTCAAAGGACGCGCCGGCTCCAAAGACGACCATCAGCATGCGTAGAACAGTCCGGTTTCTAGGATTTTCAGTTTAATTAGGAAGTGCGATTGGACAGTGTTTGAGAGACTTCGAATTCGCGGGGCGGGAAAGGGGGACCAGCTGGTCGGCCTAGTTGCTGGATACGCTCTATGGCCGTGACTCCCCCTCTTCCCACTTTCCCGACGCTTCAATGACGCTATCCTTTGACCAATCCCGCGATCTTGAGGGTGTAGTTTTCGACAATGGTAGCGCTGGAAATGAGTCCATAGACCTGGAGTTTCAGCCACATCTGGACTTTTGGATTGTACAGGACCTCGACTAGTTTTCTGCTCGCGGTTATGTCGATTATTTCAGGCTTGATGATCTCAGTGTCTGGTAACCCGAGTCTGAATGATAGTGAGGTTTCCAAAAATGCATCCCAAAAGTCATCGACATCACCGACAGCGATTGTCTCCACGACTAGTTGCACGATGCGTGCTAATTGAGGAATGACTGGTTCCAGTAGGCGAGGGGTCTGCTGCCTTTGTATGGAGGCGAGTTGACGTCTTTCCGCATCGGTTAGGCGAAGTCGTCTAAGTGATTGTGGAGTTCGATCGACATCGAAAAGCATATCGTGAAGTAATGGTTCTTGAAGAAGGACGGAAGCGGTAAGCGCCTCCTCGTCTGCCTCCCATATCCAAAAAGTTGTGAATACGTCCCAATCGATCTTGTATGACTGTTTAACTCCGTCTCCCGAAGAACTAAGGAGGTCAGTGCGCGCGAGTTCCTGGAGTTGTCGAGAGATTATGGACTTGTTCTTGCTTAGAACTCTAGCTATTGCGGTAGCGTAGTTGTTCCCTTTTACGACTTCTTGAAATGTGTCCCAGTACGACCTACTATGGACGATGTGCTCATCGCTGTGCATATAAACGTTGACGTCAGGTCAACGATTGATGGCAAACTGGCTCACCCTTGATTAGTCGAGGGGTTTCTGATCTGATATTGGAGTGCTTTTCTCAGTTCGGATCGTAGGTTTTCTTTTTCGGTGGGCTGGCTAAGTTCCGGGTGTGTGCTTTCCGGTCTGTGGAGAGTTCAAGGTGTGCTTCGAAATAGGATCACATTGCAGTGTCAATGTTGTCGCAGGTCTGGGTATCTGGCATTGGTCAAGGGCTTCGAAGACGTGTTGGACTATCTTCATTGAGTGGGTGTATTCCGCTATGGTCGCGGTTCTCGGTGGCTGTCGGGCTTTGCAGGATTGCGATCATTCCGGTGTCAGCTTTGTGCGAGCGTTGAACCGTCCGTACGGGTCATTGTATGCGTTGATTCTACTTTGCTGGCGTTGATGCGTAGTGCGCCTCGTGCTGAGTGATATTCAACGGAAAGATCGTCGGAGAACGCCTTCGAGGGTCCTCCCAACGCTATCACTGCTCTTGCGGATAGTTTGGGTGAGAATGCGGGGTGGTCGAGGATCATTGTGATCGGTTCGAAGTATCCGATTGTTCTTGCGTGGTCTCTCTCAAGTCGTCGTAGGGCGTTGGCGGTTCTGTTACGTGTAACGTGGTGTAGTAGTTTCCATCCGAAGCGCTGGTATGAGACGAAACTCTCCGGGTCCGGGCGTAGTTTGTATGTGTTCCTGACTATTGCTTGGTCCCAGAGCATGACGGTTTCGGGGAGGAAGAAATGGAGTGCTTTACCAAGTGTGGTTGGGGGCGCGCCGCAGTCTCGGAAGCTCGTACCGATTTCAAGAATGTGCTGAAAGTCCACAGGGGCAAGGCCGTAGAGGACCCTGCCTTGAAGACGTTCTAGGATGGTCAGATTCTTTCTCAGCCAAGTGGTGCAGATCCTTCTGAACGCAATTTCCCACCCTTGAAACGGAGAGCTTTCCATTTGCCCAGGAACTCTACAGCGTCATCTAGCCTCGCTACTGGGGACTCGTTTCTCCGTTCCCATACGAGCCTCGGCCAGACCCGTGTGTTCCAGCGTCATGGTAGGTGTACTTCTCGGCTGCCTCCCTCAGTTGCTTCAGTTCGAAGCGATTAAGCATCTGGAAGCCTTGGGTCCCAAGTTTCGTACACCATGTCATGGCCGAACGCAGGATGTGGCTTCGAGGCGGAATCCGGCGAACTTTGCTATGCGCTCGGACGATCCAGTCCACATCACTGGTCTTTGTGCCATGCATTTTCTTCAGAAACGTTAACAATACTCCGTCAGACAGGCTTGAAGCGCCCGTCGAATAAGCGGTTTTGGTGTCGAACATGCCTCGTAGTCCTCGCGACTCATATGCTCACGGGCAGGGAACAGAGCCCAAGACGCCTAGGAGACCTGTCCCGAAGGTCGTTCGTATCCCACCGCCTCAACTTTTTCGTTGCCCACGCTGCTCCAGAATGAGTTTTCAAGTGTTATTCCATGAAAGGGATGTGGCGGGATTCTGCGCGGAGTGCAATTTGCGGCTACGCACTGATAAGACGATTGGCAGGAGGACTCCGGAATACTACACTGAATTTACTCGTCAAGTCGAAGCTAGTTACCCTGATCGAATTCAGAGGATTTTCTTGAAGATGAATTCCGTGTCAGAAGCAAAAAGGGTCTACCCGGTGGTTCGTCGACTCGGATACAGAACGAAACAGAGCAGTCCGATGCTTCACGCTCGTCTAGTAATGGTTGAGACAACACGCGACCAGGCGGTGGCCTTGGTTGAGAAGTTAAGAGATCAGGGCATGCAAGTTGCACTGCAAAACGACCTTCACTCTCCCCCGCCTTAGACATGCTTTTGTCCGCCGAGCTAATTCAGAAATCGTGATGCGGGCACAGGAACTTGAGGTTTTGGCGAGAAGCCCCAGATTGTTTCTTCGCTCCAACTCGAACCTCATTCTTTATACCGAGCGAGGTTCTCGCCGTGCCCATGTTCGCCCCTGGCATCATTTCACTCGCATTCTACAAACGAAGGCCGAGCCGGGGCCAAGTCATTCTGGGTCTGGTCGCCACAGTTGTGCTGTCGGCCTTGCTCGGATATATCTCACCAGGAGGTCCGCTCGGCCAAGTAGGCTCGGTCATAGTCGCGGTGATCGGCGGCGTGATCCTTTATGTTGTGATCTTGGCGGTCATACTTTATTGGTACCAACCGAGGCACGCCAAGCCGCGTACGCAGACACCGCCGGCGCCTGCCCCCTGAGTCGGGAACGCCGCAAGAAATCTTTTTCGCTACGAAGGAGAAACGAAAGAGGAAATCCAACTACAAGACTGTAAGGCAATCGTAGACAAGTTATTGTTTGATCCGAAGTTGTGTTCGATTTTCGAAGCCCAGGGAAGCGGCCAGACCCCGTGTATGTCAGCGTCGTGATCTGGGTTCTTCTCCGCTGCCTCTCGCAGCTGCTCTAGTTCGAAGCTCATTCTGGGTCTGCTCTGTATACAACGTATCTGGGAGCCTTTCCACTCCAGATAAGCTCGGGCAGTACTGATTCAGATAACATATGCCCGAATCGAGTGAGAGGGACCCAGGGTCCTGGAGCCGGGATCCATAAACGGTCACGGCTGCCTTCGTCCTGAGTCGTTATTCGAAAAAGCGCTGCGAAATCGAGTGATGGTCGATTTCCTACTACGACGATAGTAACATTTTTATCGATCTAGCGAGAGGCATCGTCAACCGCGAGGCGATAAGCGAGATGACTTTCAGTAAGAAACTCTTCTTGGCGGTCGCGGTTCTAGCTCTCGCAGTAGTCCCACTACTGGCAGTCCCCGTCAAAGCTGACACCAACACCGGCACAGCAGGCCAACCCAGCCAGAGCTGCCAGAACTTCTTCCCCGTAAACGGGCTACAACCGAGCGGCTTCAACACAAACGGCTTCAACAACATAGCAACAAGCGTCTACGCTGGCTCGGGCCAGACGACAAACACTCCAGCAAACGGAGCAGCTGTCTCCCAGTACGACGTCGCATGCTTCCAAGTCTCGTCACACTAGACCGCCAAACCCTTCTTTTTCCGGCATTCGTTCTAGCTAACACTTCAGTACGGTTGACATGATCCATGTTCCTATTACGGAAAACTAGAATGAAGAATGCGGCAGCTATCTGAGTCTCGCAAGGCGTCACGTGGCCTTGGTATCAGTGGCGCCCATTACCAGCAACACATTTTTGTCAGTTTTGGCCGATACGCCAGCGTGAAATTATACAAGCCATTGGCGGCCGTACTCTCCTTGACTTTTTGAAAGAAGGCGAAGCCGAGAGAAACTTGGGACAAGACGATCTTGGAGACCCGTCGGCAAGAAGCAAGTGACTGGTTCATTGCCCATGTGAAGAAAGACGAGAGTGAGGAGTAGGATGCATCGTCTCCAAAAAAGGAGACTGCTCCGTTAGGTCTGCCTGGGCTTCATCCCGGAGACTATGTACAGGGCATCAATAACGATAGCTGGGTCCCGACGGAGTTTCTGATCGTCCGCGAGCAAGCCCTCAGTCTTGGACACGTATGTCTTGTTGTACTCTGATACTTTTGGGTTTGAGAGACCGCCCGCAACCTGATACTTTCGGTCGCCCTTCATCCTCTCCTTGAAGAATGCGAGATAGAATCGAAGCTCTTCTTTGACATCGTTCAGCGGCTATCGTGGGTCAGAGCCGAGGAGGACGTTATTCTGAATCTCCGCCTTCATGTCGACCAGTCCAGCCTCCTGGAAGATGCCGGGTAGTTTCTCGCCGATCCTGAACTCCTTTCCTTCCAGCCTATGTATTCCTCGTAGCTGTGCTTCCCATACTTGGTCGGATAGGCGGGAGAAGCGCTTGTCGTTCGGGTCATAGTAGATGCCCATCTTTCCCTGCTCCACCGCGACGACGTGTCCACCTGGCTTCGTGATGCGCGCCATCTCTCTGACCGCCTTCAACGGGTCGTTGAGATGCATGAGCAATGTACGACAACAGGTTAGATCGGCATATTCGTCGTCTATGGGAATCTTGTAGGCGTCACCGAGCCTGTAAGATACAACATGAGACAAATGAGCCTTCTTGGTATCTGCGATTCCAGCCTTTATGGACTTCGGGTTAGAGTCTATCCCCAGAATCTTCGAATTTCCCCCTGATAGTCTGGCGAGGTAGCGGGTAAAATCTCCCGGACCACAACCGACATCAACGATCTTCTGGCCGGGCCTAATGTCTAGGAATGATTCGTAGAGCTGGTCCACCCACGGCCTGGAGTTGAGATGTCGATTCCATAGCTTCCGTCTCCGTCGCAGGTATTTGACTCGAAAATCCGACTTGGAAAGACTCTCTCTGCGCTTTCGCCTTTTCCCCTGAATTCGCACTGTCCTGGTTGCCGACAAATGCAAAGGTCTGCAATAGACCAGACACGGCTTAAGCTTTCCATCAAGTTGGAGCAGTTTCCATCAAAGAACGAGAGGTATATGGAAGACGGTTGATACCTAGTCGTGTTGACGGAGAAACACTCCGGGTGCTCATTGGAAGCCGAGTCGAGAGACGCGCGGCGTCAGCGGTGGCTGTTCAATGTAGCTGTGTGCTTTCTCCTGATACCATTTACCATTCTCATCAGCTATATGACAGGCTCGCTTATCGGAGTGGGATTTGGCGCTGCACTGGCAGCGTGGCGTGTCGCGGCAACCCCCGAGATCACGAACCGTATCTCGTCGAGGATCCGTGGTCGACCTCGCCAATTTCTCCGGGACCTAGTCATTAGTCTTGTAGGAGGATTCACCCTCTTAGGAGTCAGTGACTTCGTCTCTCTGAGTACCGTTAGGAATGCTCAAGTCGGATATCCTCTGTCCTACACTAAACCAGATTCCAGCTGTTTCAGCCCGGGATGGCCTCTTGGATGTCCCATTCTTTACCACCCTGCATACATCATACTAGACTATCTCTACTGGGCCGTGGTCGCGTTTGCCCTTGTTTCCATTTTTCGAGTTGACTGGGTTCGACTCGTCCACTCTACAGGAAAAAGATGAGCGATTAGTTCTCAGCCAAGTCGTGCAGCCGCGAGTTATATGATGCAACTATTATATAACAGTGCGAACATATGCTACGCCATGATTGAGAGGCTAACTCATGCACCTCTTGTCGTCAGCGACCAAGAAGACGCACTCAAATTCTATACGGATGTCTTAGGATTCGAGAAGCGGGCAGACTACCAACGGCCTGGGAAGCCCCGCTGGCTCACGATCGGCCTCAAGGGTCAAGATCTCGAGTTCATCCTAGTCCAGGGAGAATTCAAGATCGAATCTCATCTGGGTCCAGAGGCTGGAACAGGCGGAATCCACTTCGCGTTCACGACAGACGACTGTCAAGGAGACTATGAGAAGCTGAAGGCTCGGGGCGTGAATTTCCGTGTCGGAGCCTACACTAAGCCCGTGAAGCAATCATGGGGCACGTCTGTCACCTTCAAGGATCCCGACGGCAACCAGTTCGCGCTCGTCCAGCCCAACATCGTCGGCAAAGTGTACACTGCGGTCAGCCGCCTCAAGAGATAGAAGATTTCGAAGAAGATTAGGAGGATGAATTGATGATAGAGAAAGCAACTCACGTGCCGATTATCGTGAGTGATCAGGATAGAGCTCTGCAGTTCTACACGGAAGTTCTTGGGTTCGAAAAACGCCAGGACTACCAACAGCAAGGCCGCCCTCGCTACCTTACTGTCTCGCCCAAGGGGGAAGAGATCGAATTCATCGTAGTCAAGGCGGAATACGTGGTCGATCCACGCGCATCACCCTTGGCTGACAGCGGAGGCAATCACTGGGTATTCAGAACGAACGATTGTCGCAAAGACTTCGAAACGCTCAGGGCACGCGGAGTCAAGTTCAAGGACCCGGCGCCGATAGAATCGCCATACGGTATTACTGCGTACTTCACAGACTCGGACGGGAACCATCTGTCACTGCTCCAGCCTGCACAGAAGACAACCTGGAAGGGAGAAGCGTAAAGACGAAGAAAGCCACCCCCTTGATTCTCTTGATTCCCACAGCCCTCCTCGCGTCCGTCGAACCCTACCCGTAGAGGAATCATAGAAGAATGGACGTTTTCTCAGCCATCGCAGACCAATCGCGACGACAGATGCTAGACATGCTGGCTATTGGAGATCTGCCTGCTGGAGACCTAGTCAAGGCATTTCCGAAACTGACTCAGCCCGGGGTTTCTCGACACCTAAGGGTCCTGAGAGAGACCGGGCTCGTCGACGTACGCGTGAACGCGCAGCAACGAATCTATGCCTTGCATCCAGGTAGTCTGCGCGAGCTGGATCGGTGGCTCGAGACCTACCGGCACTTCTGGCCTCAACGACTGGATGCGCTTGCCAAACACCTCAACCCCAACCGAGGACCCGGAAAGACACGAAAGGCAACGTGAATACATGACAACCCTAGACCCATCCCAAATCGGCCAAGTATCATACGACGGCAAACACGCGACACTTACGTTCCAACGTCGCCTTCCGCATCCACCTGAAGCCGTTTGGGCCGCCATAACGGACCCGAAGCAGCTTGCCATGTGGTACGTGCAGGAAGTTACAATCGACGGTCGACTGGGCGGTTCAGTACACTTCGTGAGCGGCGGGGGAAAACTACTCGCGACAGGACGAATCCTAGCTTGGGACCCACCCCGCCTATTGGAGTATGAATGGAAGGTCAAGCCTCGGCCTGAAATGCCATCCGGCGAAGACTCAGTTGTGCGTTGGGAACTCGGACGTGAGGGCGACGCGACAGTATTGACTCTCACACACAGGAACCTGACACGGGGAAAGGCGATTGGAGCCGCTCCGTTTGCTCATGTGGTTTTGGAGCGCCTTGCCTCACACCTCGACGGCCAGCCATTCGAAGACTTCGTGCAGCGAGTCGCGGAAATGCGGCCGCAATACGCTCCGCGACGCGCATCGCTTGGATAAAATCCGGTGTGGAGACGATGTCATTGACTGTGAACGACTTTTCGCATCACCATCACCCGGTTGCTTGTGCCGAAGGAACCGAGTGGACGGAATCCTAGGTCTAGGTACATTGACTCGGTTCCGCCCCAGATGAATGAGCTCGAGTATTTTTTCCCTTGGGGAATGGCGATTGGATATCCGTCGACCGTCCCGCCTCCTTTCGCAACGATCATGCGAAGTGCGCCTTCCAGCGCGGCCCTCGCAACTCCCTCGCGTCTATGGTCGCGGTCGACGAAGAAGCATGTAGTCCTCCAGTCGGGCAGACCGATGTCCATCTTGTCATACGCCCTCATCCGACCCGGGAGTTCGACAACGGGTCCGAACTGACACCAGCCAACAACATCGGCCCCGTCGTAGACCAGGGCCGCGTGGGACCGGTTGGCTCGGACAAGCTTCTCCTTGTATTCCTTGTGCTTCCCAGACCACTGATTCGCCTCACTAGGCGCGAGGTGGAAGAAGGTGCACCAGCAACCACCCCACACCCCATTGTGTTTTTCGACCATCCGCTCAAAGTCGGGCCATGTCGCAGGCCCTAGCTCACGGACTGAGAATCGCGCCGCGGACTGTCCTCGGTGCTTCGTGCGAGACTCCGAGCCGCCCTCCGAGTCTACACCCAAGGAGGTCAATTTCCTCAAGCCCCTGGATATCCACGACCTCTCAAATTTGTGAGCATGACTCAGCCAAGAGACTTCTTCCAAGACTTCGGGACGCGAGCTGTGTACGCGACTT
>WNFE01001335.1_pt1 | contig 21239 bp, 20 predicted proteins | sample 5400451 | NCBI WGS metagenome assembly WNFE01 (sample SAMN13153344, study PRJNA577476) | soil metagenome | isolation source: 200 cm saprolite under Douglas fir tree site 2 hole 2 | place: USA:California | collected 2015-04-18
GCAACCCGGCCGACCTTCCGGTAATCTCCACCGGCAGGCCCCGTAGCTTTGCGCCCCCAGGTCACCCTGGGTTAGCCTTTATCGTGAGGACTGGTTTCGAATTCTAACAAACTGCTGAGCAATTTGCAAGATACGACACAGTCCTCAAGACTCCTGCTAAACCAGGGCTTCTTCCCTCTTTTTCTGGCAAAGGCCCCCGCTTTTTGTGGCAAAGGCCCCCGCTGGTTCTATGGAGATTTGCAGCAACTTACGTGCCAAAACCTACAACCAGGCATGAAAGTGAGCGGAGTAGGACCTGAATGTGTATTTTCTTAACTCGCGCACGGACGTGGTTTACTCGGTGGGGCTAACGCCCGTCACCTGCCCCAAACTAAATCGGCCACCGGGTGATATTCGCCAAAGCGCGAGGGATGTTGAGGAGGGGCCTGAGTTCGCCGGCAGAGCGCACGGGGTCTAACTGCCGCCGAGGCGACGATACAGCGTCATCACGTTGTAGACGTACCACTGGGTCTCGGAGAACGGTGGAATCCCATTGTACTTGCTGACCGCATGGTGTCCCGCGTTGTAGGCGGCGAGGGCTAATTGGGGATCTCCCCCGAACCGGTCGAGAGCGGCGCGCAAGACCCGCACCGTCGCGTACACATTCCCCACCGGATCGGCGGGGTTGATACCCATCCCTTGCGAGGTCTCGGGCATCAATTGGCCCAGACCGTAGGCCCCTGCCGGAGATCGCACATCGGTCTGAAACCCCGATTCCACAATGATCAGCGCCATGACCAGCCGCGGATCCACGCGGTATGCCGCGGAGTAGTGCAGCACACTGCGGGCGATTGCCTCGACTTGAGTACTCTCCAGACGAGGATTGTACCAGCGGATCACGTACGCGTACGCATCCAGATTGGGCTCGCCGGTGAGGATGGCGTCTTTGTGGACGGACGCGGCCCGGAGCCACTGTCGGGCGAGTAGCACCGTTTGTGGCCTGGAACTTTGGCTCGCTCGGATGAAGGCTACGCGCGCTTCCTCGGCATTTCCCGCTTGAGCGTAGGCTGCTCCCAACCAGAGTGCCACCTCCCCGGACGGGTGTAATGCCATCGTGCGTTCGAACGCGGCAATCGCGCTCCCGAGGGAGCCCAGCTGGAAGTAGGACGCTCCCAGCCACCCCCACGCGTCGGCGTCTTTCGGATGTTGTGCGAGGTAGGTGCGAAACGCAGCAACGGCGTCTTGGTAGTGCCCGGCTAAGTGGGCCTCTCGCCCCATCTCAAACTGCGACGCCGCCCCAGCCGCAGGAACGTTCCCCACCACAGCGGCAACCAGAGCTAGCGCCGCGATGAAATGGACGTATGGCCCGAATTCCTTCCCCCCCGTGATGGTGCGCATTACGGGCTCCGAGTTCGCTATGCCCGCCTGTACCTCTCGTAGTCGCCTTCGGAGCGTCCGACACAGTGGAGCCGAGCAGTCGCGGGCCCTCCTGACCTCCTATCCAAACCCTCTAGCGGGCGCGGATCCGGTCGATCACGCGAGCGCGCACCAACCGCTCGAGTCGGCGCACCAATTTGGTCGTGGGGAACTCCTGCGAGGAGAGCGGGTCTACCAGAATCGTATACATCCCCACCAGATTCCCGCCCAGGATATCGGTGAACAGCTGGTCACCAATCAGCGCGGTCTGGCGGGCGGGGATCCCCATGATGGTCATCGCCCTCCGAAACGCCCACGGAATCGGTTTCACCGCCGCGAGGACAACGGGGATGCCCAACGCTTCGGCGATGGCCCGAGGGCGACCCCGGAAGTTGTTTGAGACGATGCATGCTTTCAAACCCGCGCGGCGCAGCCGATCCACCCACTGCCGGACAGGTTCAGTGGGAGCAGACGCATTCCAGGCGACCACGGTATTGTCCAGATCGAGAACGACGCCACGAATCCCATCACGGATTAAACGGTCGGGATCGACCCTCTCTACGGAGGTGACGTGCCACGCCGGCGTGAGCCAGCGGAGGATCATGGAAGCGATCGCTGGCGGCGGACTGCGGCTAGGTGTTCCTGATAGGTGCGGCTGAACACGTGAGAGCCATCCGCGCGCGCCACGTAGTACAGGTAGTCTGTCACCGCGGGCGTCAAGGCCGCCTCGATAGCAGCCACGCCAGGATTCGCGATCGGTCCGGGCGGCAACCCGATATGCCGGTAGGTGTTGTAAGGTGATACGACTTCCAGATCCTTGTACGTCACAACAGACTTGTGCCGCCCCAATGCGTAGAGGACGGTTGCATCGACTTCGAGGAGCATGCGGCGGTGCAGACGGTTGTATAACACCCCCGCGATCAGCGCGCGCTCGTCGGACAAACGGGCTTCACGTTCCACCAGCGACGCCATGGTGATAATCTCGCGCAGCGATCGCCCGCCCCCGCGCTCCTCCCACAGGGGCACAATCACCCGGCCAAACCGCCCCAAGAAGACTCCGACAACGTCGCGTGCCGGCAAGCCGCGGGGGACCTGGTAGGTGTCGGGGAGCAGAAAGCCTTCGAGCGATCCCCCCACCGCGCCGTCGAGAAATGCGAGCGTGTAGAGATCGGCCCCGTGGCGGACGACTGTCGTCAGCGGCTCTCGCTCGCCGAGCCCTCTGTCCACCAAGACGTCGACGACCTCCGTAGCGGTGAGTCCCTCCGGAATCGTGACCGCATGCAGGAGGACCTGGCCGCGTGAAACGAAATCGACGACGGCCAACAAGCTCATCGTAGGCGACAGGCGGTACTCTCCCCCTTGCAAGGAGTGACTGAGGCCACGGATTCTAACCGTGAGGACGAAATCGGAAGCGCTGCGGATGATCCCCGCCTCACGCAGGATTTGGCCGATTGCACTCGATGGTGCCCCGGACGGGATGACGACCACGCGGGGAGCACCAGACAAACTCACCGGTCGAATTGCGGCGGCGACGACCAGGATGGACAGTGCCAGCACAAAGAGGCCAACACGGATGGCAGGGCGAGAGAGATCAGGAGGGAACAGGGGGGACTGGCTCACAAGCTGCGGCGGCAGCTACATGACCCGCCGGCCGCCATTCTGCTTCCCGCCGCCGAGACGTTTGTCAGATACCTCATCCCCAACGATCTCGACGTCGTCGTACTCCTCAGTTTCTTCGATCGCGGCGGCCACACGGCGAAACTCAACCTCATCTTCCACCGCAACCAAGGTGTCCCCCTCGACACGGAACACTTCCGCGGGTTCTTCATTCTCCGGCTGCAAGATCGCGTATCGCTGGCCATCGACCTCCACAATATCGACGAGATTGAATTCATGAGTTGTCCCGTTCTCGTCGAGCAAGGTGATCGCCTCGCCACGTTCTGTCACGTGTACACCCCGCGTCGGGAACTCATCTCGACTTCTGCACCAACCTTCGTAGCGCGATCACAGCGATGTCGACTGAGACGCCACGCATCGCCCGTGAGCGTAGCACCGGCTCCTGGGAGGTGTCAACGCCTGCGGTCGAGGTAGGTTTGCAGCATGATCGCGGCCGCGACGGCATCACGCACCGCCCGACGCCGCCGTCGGCGCATGTCCGCGGCAATCAGTCTTGCACGTCAACGGGCACGGACACTGTCGCCTGCAAACGCTGGACAAACTTTCGTGCGGCAACTGCTGCCGGGCCCTCCGTTCCGTCCATGCGCAGGGGCAGCCCGACCACGATCCGATCCGCCTGCACCGCATCCAGCCGCGCCCGAATCTCCCCCATGACCTGCTCCCAGTTCCGACGGGTAATGACCCCGTCGGGGAGAGCGAGTGCGCCTCCGAGTTGAGAAACGGCCACGCCGATGCGTTTGTCTCCGAGGTCCAGAGCGAGAATCCTCACGGGGTCGGCAGGCTGAGGATGAGAGATGTCACGACGCGTTTGCGCGTTGCAGCAGCGATCGCAGGAAGGCCGGATCGCGACCGCGGCGCACGAGATCGGCGATGCGGGAGGCTTCCCCTACTCCACCCTGCCCGAATGTCGGGCGGCCGCCGCCACTCCCCCCGAACTCGGCCGCCAGTACACGGACCAAACGCCCGGCATCAAGCGAGGAGGCCGCCGCGGTTCGAGTCACCACCACCGCCCCCGTCACGGGCGAGCCCACCACGACGGCGCCGACCTTGTGATCCTGGTCTAGTAGAGTCCGAAGGCGGTCGGCCTCCGCCCGCAGCTCCTCCGGGGTTGTCGTAGAAACCTCGGCAAACGCAAACGTGACCCCGTCGACTTCAACCACCGGCACGCTCTCCGCGCTGGCGCGCGTGCGTGCGCGAGTGGCGCGGAGCTCCCGGTCGAGCGCGTCCACCCGCTCAATCAACTGCCGCACGCGATCCGGCACATCGTCTGGGGCAGCGCGGAGCCGCTCGCCGGCGGCACGGAGTGTGTTGTCCAACCACTCCAGCAGCGAGGCAGTCCCCCGGCCGGTGACTCCCTCGATGCGTCGGATACCGGCGGCCACGCTGCCTTCTGTGGTGATCTTGAACAGCCCCGCTTGGCTGGTGTGCGACAGATGCGTGCCGCCGCATAGCTCTTTGCTGTAGTCCCCAATCATGATCACGCGCACCCGCTCTCCGTATTTCTCACCAAACAGAGCCATGGCGCCCAGCGTCAGGGCCTCCTTGTAGCCCATCCAGCGGGCGCGCACGGGCAAGTCAGCGAGAATGTGCTCGTTGACCTGGCGCTCAACCTCCATACGTTGATCGACAGACAACGGGCTAGGATGGGCGAAGTCGAAGCGCAGCCTGTCGGGGGCAACCAGCGAGCCCGCTTGGCGGGCGTGTTCTCCGAGAACATCTTGCAGAGCCCGGTGCAGCAAGTGGGTCGCCGTGTGATTCCGCATGATGTCCTGTCGGCGCGGGATGTCGATTTCCGCGCGCACCGGCTGTCCGACGCGGACGCTCGTCCCGCGGACCTGACCCCGGTGCACGATTAGCCCTGCGACGGGTCGCTGGGTATCCGTAATCTCGATCATCCCGCGAGGCACGGTGAGACGCCCGGTATCCGCCACCTGGCCGCCGCCTTCGGGGTAGAAGGGTGTCCGGTCCAAGATCACCTCAACCTGGGCGCCATCGGCGGCTTGGTCCACGCGGCCGCCGTCCACGAGCAGAGCGAGGATCCGCGCACGCGCCGCGTACTTCGCATATCCCACGAACTCGCTACTCAGCCCCTCTCGAACGAGCTGGGTATACAAGCGGTCGTCAGGTCGAGGCCCGAACTTTTGCGCTGAACGGGATAGTTCACGTTGCGCGGCAAGCGCACGCGCAAACCCCTCCTCGTCGACAATCAGTCCCCGCTCGCGTGCCATGTCACGCGTCATCTCGAGCGGAAAGCCAAACGTGTCGTACAGACGGAAGACGTCCTCGCCAGACAACACGGTGCGGGATGCCTTCTGCGCTCTGGCGATGAGTTCTTCCAGCCGCTCCATCCCGGCAGTCAGCGTCTGCGCGAACTGCTCTTCCTCCTGGCCCGCCGCGGATTGAATGAACGTGCGCTGGCGCACCAATTCCGGATACGCGTCCCCCATCTCGTCGACCACAGCACCGGACAGGTCGGCCAAGAACTTGCGGCGTACGCCGGCGGACCGGCCAAAGCGCATCGAACGCCGCATGATCATGCGCAAGACGTAACTCCGGCCTTCGTTGCCCGGCGTGACGCCATCGGCCATCAACATCGTCATGGCGCGTCCGTGATCAACCATCACCCGATAGGGAATGCTGTGTTTCTCACGTTCCTGGTCGGACTGGCCGAGGATGTGCTGGAGGCGATCCAGCAGCGGCGTAAACAGATCGGTGCGGTAGTCATCCGCGACCCCGTGTAGGACCGCCGTGAGGCGCTCTAGACCCATTCCCGTGTCCACGCCGGGACGGGGCAATTTCACTCGCGTGCCGCCGGGCTGCTGATCAAACTGCATGAACACGAGGTTCCACAACTCCAGCCACCTGGCGCAACCGTTGTCCAAGGCGACGCCGCAGTCCGCCCGCTTGCACGTACAGGTTTCGGGACCCCAGTCGTAATGCAGCTCGGAGGTCGGGCCGCAGGGTCCCACATCGGCCATCATCCAGAAGTTCGTCGCGTCTCCCATCCGGAGGATGCGTGATGCGGGCACCTTCACGGCGCGCCAGGCAGCTTCGGCCTCATCGTCATCGGTGTGCACGGTGATGATCAGACGCTGGGGCGGAAGAGCGTATTCCCGCGTGAGGAGATCCCAGGCGTAGGCGATCGCATCCCGCTTGAAGTAGTCTCCGAAACTGAAATTTCCAAGCATTTGGAAGAACGTGTGATGCCAGGGGCTGGGGCCTACGTTGTCCAGGTCATTGTGCTTACCTTGCACCCGCATGCACTTCTGCAGCGTCGCCGCCCGGCGGTATGAGCGCTCCTCCCGTCCCAAAAACACATCTTTGAACTGCACCATCCCCGCGTTGGTGAACAGCAGCGTCGGATCTCCGGCCGGCACCAACGATGAACTTGGCACCACGGTGTGTTCTCGGGTGTGAAAGTAGTCCAGAAACTGTTCTGCAATGCGCTGCCAGGTGTGCCCCGGTTGACTCATCAGCTCATCTCACAAAAAGTAAAACACCTCTCATCGCCAGGGACGAGAGGTGCGCTCCCGCGGTACCACCCTCATTCCAGCCGTCGCTCGCAATCTTGGGTACGCTCGGGCCGGCTCTTGTGTGCCGATCACGGTGGCAACCGACCTGCTTCGGAATGGCGAGTTCCGTCATCGCAGGTGCTGTAATTCTATCGCTCCCAATGTAACCTCGAGCCTCGGTTATGTCAAACTGCTTGCGATCACGAGTGTGCTTTCACGTCCTCTGCGACCTCGGCCAGCAGCGCCTCCGCCACGCTGACGGATTCCTCCAACGCCATAACGGCCCGGTCCAGCTGCGCTTTCGTAATGATCAGCGGCGGCGCGATGCGGAAGGTCGCCGGGTTATTGAGGCTGTAGAACACGATGACGCCGCGCTGCAAAGCCTCCGCAGTCACGAGCAGCACGATATCCGGGTCTGTAAACTCCATACCCACCAGCAACCCCTTGCCTCGGACCTGTCGGATGATCCCTGGGTGCCGGCGGGCCACCTCAGTCAGGCGGTCCAGGAGATATCTTCCGAGTTCGGTGGCGCGCTCAGCCAAGTGCTCGTCCTGAATGACTCGGATCGTCGCGATCCCCGCTGCACAAGCCAGTGGATTTCCGCCGAACGTGGACGAGTGCAAGTACGGGTTCGACTCTAGCGCCTTCCACACAGAGGGACGTCCGGTGAACGCGCCGATCGGCACGACGCCCCCGCCGAGGGCTTTGGCCATTGTGAGGATATCGGGTACCACGCCCCAGTGCTCGCAGGCGAACATCCTGCCCGTGCGGCCCAGTCCGGTTTGGACTTCGTCAAGGATCAGCAGCGCGCCGCGGCGGGTGCAGATCTCCCGCACGGCGGGGAGGTAGGTATCCGGAGGGATAATCACCCCATTCTCCCCCTGGATGGGTTCCAAGATCACCGCGGCGGTGTGTGTGGTGACCGCGCGGTCCATGGCGTCGATATCGCCGAATGGGACGTGGCGAAACCCCGGGACTAATGGTTGAAATGGGGTCTTGTACTTATCCCGCCCCGACGCCGACAGCGCCCCCATAGTTTTGCCGTGAAACGCGCCTTCCGCCGCCACGATCTCTGTCCGCCCGGTCGCGAGACGGGCGAGTTTTAAGGCCCCTTCATTCGCCTCCGCGCCGCTATTCGCAAAGAAAGTGTACTGCAGGTCGCCGGGAGTAATCTGGGCGAGTAGCTCAGCGAGATCCGCTTCGCCCTGACGGGGCATGGCCCGCACCGACATCGGCATGCGGTCCAGCTGCTCTTGCACAGCGGCGATCACGCGGGGATGGCGGTGCCCCACGTTGAACACCGCAGGGCCTCCGGAACAGTCGAGGTATTCCTTCCCATAGATATCGCGGATGACGGCCCCGCTCGCCTCCCACTCCGTCGTCATCACGTCGGCAAACCGATACAGCTTCGCCAGCCCGGCGTTGATGTAGCGAGCGTACTTGTCCAACGTGGCCTGGACGATCTGATCAGGATGCTCCGGGCGCATTCGACCCTCCGCTCAGATACTCTTGGGCGCGGCGTACGACCTCCCGCGTCTCTTTGTACTTAATGCGGGCGATCGCCTCGTCAATAGGCACCCACTCACAGGCCACGAACCCTTCCTCTGCTTGCGGCCGGGGCTCTTCGCCCCCGAGGAACTCCAGGAGAAAGTAGTGGACGGTCTTATCGTAGTACGTGTTCTCGGACTTCCAGTAGAAGTGGTAGTGCTCCATGCCTAGGTCGGCGACGACTCGGACTCGGGAGATACCGGTCTCCTCTTGCACCTCGCGCAGGGCGACCCCCTCCGGAGTTTCGCCTTCCTCAATGGTTCCTTTGGGCAACATCCATTTGCCGCTGGTGTGCTGCAGCAACAGCACTAGTGGCCGGCCATTCTCGCGGCGAAACACGACCCCCCCGGCGCTGCGGGCGCGCTTTACGAGTTTCCGGGTGCCGGTCCCTGTAGTCTTCACGCGACGCGCACTCCCCAGTTCCCCTGCCGGAGAAGAGACATCACTGCCCTGCTCCCAGCAGCTCTCGCACGAGTTGACTCACTGTGTTCCCATCGGCGCGGCCCTTCACTTTAGGCATGACGACCGCCATGACTCGCCCAACATCTCGGGGGTCTTTCGCGTGGGCCTGAGCGATAGCATCGGCCACGATCTTCCGGAGCTCATCGGTTGATAGGGGAGCCGGGACATACTCGGTTAGAATTGCCAATTCCAGGGACTCCTTGCGGACCAGGTCGTCACGACGGCCTTTCGTGTAGGCTTCAATCGCCTCCCGCCGCCGTTTCATCTCGTGGCTCAGCACCTCGACAATTTCCTCGTCGGTCGGGGGGCGACCGCGTTCGATCGCCAGGTTGTGGATCGCCGCCCGCGCGAGGCGAATGGTTGACACGCGCACGGCATCCCCGGCGCGCATCGCCTTCTTGAGGTCGGCCTCGAGCCGATCAGCAAGCGTCATCAGCACGTCACCAGTCCTGTGGCTCCGTCCCGGTAATCCAGAACGACAGAAGGGGGACCATTGTCCCCCTTCTCCCTCACGGGTCTACTGCCGCGTACCTGGACACCGAGAGAAATAAGACAGCGGCATCGGCCAGATTCCCGGGACGACTTGCTACGCGCCGCCGCCGGAGGTGCCACCGCGCCGCTTCCGGCGGGCCAGCTTCCGCCGCCGTTTGGCACTGGGGGATTCGTAATGCTCGTGCCGTCTCGCGTCCGTAAGAATGCCTGACCGCTTCACCTGCCTCTTGAATCTCCGGAGGGCACTATCCAAACTCTCGTCCTTGCCCACCCGTACTTCCGTCATCTCCCCACCTCCTATATCGCCACCCTGCCCATTGAGCGCAGGAGACGTAGGAAACATGAGCCATTATAACACTCGACAACAGGGGCAATTCAAAGCCGCCGCATTTTGGGGATCACGAATTTGTGTGCGGTGTGCGTCTCTGAGAACCGCACCACTTTGACATCCACCAGCCCGGCTTTCCGTCCTCCGGCCAAAACATCGGCTTCGGTGATCTCCTTGACGCCTTTGGGCGCGACCACCCACAAACCGCCCGCCGGGGCCAAGGCGCGTCTGAGAGGGTCTAGGCGCGACAGGACTGATCGGCGATCAGCTTGCACGAAGATCGCGTCGTGGCCCGTGGTCACTCGGCCTCGCACGTCCGTCCGCGCGCGCAGTTTGTCCAGAAAATCCGCATCCTTGATGCCCACAGCGGCCACTTTGTCTCCCGGTTTGACCCCGAGCTTGTCGATCAGAGACTTCGGATGCAGGATCTTCTCCGCCCACTTCGGGGCATGGGCCCCCAACGCGAAAGTCGCCGTCCCACCTGAGAATTGCACCGTGAGGCGACCGCCTCTTACCCGCACGGCGGTCATGCCCGTAAAGGGAATTGCGAGGCGGAATGCACCGCGGAAGATCAAGTTGTCGGTTTCGAAGTAGGCCCTTCCCCCCGACTTCCGCCCGCCGTGGGTCGCGGTGCAATCAGCTTCCAGTCCCACCGTGACTCAGCCCCTCCCCATGCCCCGGGTGCGACCACCCAGTTCCGATTCGCCCCTTTCGACGCTGCACTGCCTCCATCACTCCCACTTCCGACGATCGACCAGTCGCTTCTCCGTTGACCCCAGCGTGCCAGGGGACACCACCTCCACGACCGCGCGCAGCCGAGTGGCTTCCCGGATGCTCTGGCCGACTGCTTCAGCGAGGTGCGATAGCAACTCAGCCTCCACCTGCACGGTTAGTTCGTCATTGTGATCGGCTCGGGTCACCACCGCCTGGTAGCGAGTTACCTCCGGGTGGCGCGCGATCGCTCGGTCGAGGTCATGAGGATGCAAGAAGATCCCCCGTACCTTCACCGCGTCGCCCACGCGTCCCAGGATGCGCTCCAACCGCAGCGACGTCCGCCCGCACGCACACTCACCGGGGACAAGCCGCGACAGATCGCCGGTCGCGAAGCGCAGCAGCGGATACAACTCGCTCAAGAAGGTTACGACCACCTCCCCGATCTCACCAGGGACCACAGGGGCCCCCGTCGCTGGATCGACCACTTCTCCAATGACGCGCTCCGCCAAGTGCAGCCCGCTGCGCTGGGGACATTCATAGGCGACGAGCCCGATGTCACCAATCCCATATGCCTGGCTGATCCGCAACCTGTGGCGCCCCTCGACATCACGGCGCAATGTCTCCGGCAGCATTTCCCCTGACACGCACGCTACCTCCACTGAAGACGGCGCAGCCTGCTCGCGGACTCTGTCTAGCACGGCAGCCAAAAAGCTGGGCGTGCCGATGAACCCGCGCGCCCGCAGTTCGACCAGCGCTTTCACCTGTGTCTCGATGTTGCCAACGCCCGTGGGCACGACGACGCACCCGAGGGCCTGCAGCGCCCCGTCAAACATCGCTCCGGCCGGGGTGAAGTGATAGGAGAAGGTATTCACGACCACATCTCCACGACGGAACCCCGCAGCCACTAACGCGGGCGCAAATCCCCAGTAGTCCTCCCCAAAACCCTCGGGGTCATATATTGGCCCAGGCGACACGAAGATCCGTCGCACCTCCGCGAGTGGTTTCGCCAACCATCCGCCAAACGGCGGCACCGCAGCCTGCTGGAGGGGGAGCGTGTCTTTCTTCAATAGGGGAATCCGAGGTAAGTCAGCCAGCGTCAGCGTCTGAGGACTGAGGGCGGCGGCGGCCAGGGCGGCCCGCAAGGGGGGCGATCCCGCCAAGGCGCGTTCGGCGACCCTCCGCAGAGTCGCCTCCTGCGCCGCGGCCCGCTGGGAAAGCGGCTGCACTTCGGCGGCATCGTACACGTCGGAGGGGGTCTTCATCTCCCGCATGCTCCGGAGTTCAAGTTCCGTTCCCAGCCAAGGCGCTCCTCTGAAGGAAGGAATCCCACAGACAGGAAATAGTCGGCAATGCTCCCCGACGAGCCGGTCCTGCGTGTCGAGGATCTCCACCTCAGATTCCACGGGATCCAGGCGATCGCGGGTGCGGGTCTTACGCTGGCTCCGCGTGAGATTCTGGGAGTTATTGGCCCCAACGGCGCCGGGAAGACCAGCCTCCTCAACTGCATCAACGGTTTCTACCGGCCGCAACGCGGCCGCATCCTCTTCCGTGATCGCAACATTACATACCTCCCCCCGCATGCGCGGGCGGCGTTGGGCATCGCGCGGACGTTTCAGAACATCGCGCTCTACCCCGGTATGACCGTCCTCAACAACATCATGACCGGCCGGGTCATCCACATGCACGCGGGAGTGCTGTCCTGCGGGATGTATACCGGGTCGGCCGTGCGCGAACACGTGGCCCACCGCGCGATCGTGGAAGAGATCATCGACTTCCTGGAAATCGAAGACGTCCGGACCCACCTCGTCGCTGACCTCCCGTACGGCATCCAGAAGAAGGTCGAGCTCGGCCGCGCCCTGGCGCTAGACCCGAAAGTGTTGGTACTGGATGAGCCGATGGCGGGGATGAGCATGGATGAAAAGGCCGACATGGCCCGCTACGTTCTCGAACTGAAAGAGGTCCGCGCGGTCCCGATTGTGCTCGTCGAACATGACATGGGTGTGGTGATGGACTTGTGTGATCGCCTGGTCGTCATGGACTACGGCAAGAAGATCGCCGAAGGCTCACCTCCACAAATACAACAGCATCCCGATGTTATTCGGGCCTACCTCGGCGAGGCCGGGCCCCTCCCCGTCGCCTAACAGCATGGCGATCCTCGAGAAGGACCTCACTCCCCTCGCCGTCCGGCAACGCGTCGGAGGCGCGGTCGACACCTTCCCCAAGCTGCTGCGCCACAACGCGCAGCGATTCGGCGACCGTGTGGCCTTCCGCGAAAAAGACATGGGGATCTGGCAATCGATCACATGGCGCGAGTACTTCGGTCGCGCTCGCGCGTTTGGTCTGGGTCTCGTGGCGCTAGGGGTGGAGCGTGGCCAGGTGTTGGCGATCGCTGGCGATAACCGCCCCGAGCTGTTCTATACCGCCATAGGTGCGCAGAGTGTGGGCGCGATTACCTTCGGCGTGTACCAGGACAGCCTCGCCGAGCAGATGGCGCAGCTGGTCGACTTCTCGGATGCGCGTTTTGTCTTTTGCGAAAATCAAGAACAAGCCGACAAGATCCTGCAGACTGTGGGGCTGGTGCCCAAGATCCAGAGGATCATCGTGGAGGATTGGCGGGGAATGTGGCAATACGACCACCCCGAACTGATCAGCTTCGAGGAAGTGGAACGGCTGGGCCGGGCGCTTGACACCCAGGAGCCCGGCCTGTTTGACCGCCTGATCGACGCGACGCGCGGCGACGACGTGGCGATCTTCTGCCAGACCTCGGGAACCACCGGTCTCCCGAAGCTGGCCATGCTATCGCATCGCAACCTCATCACGCAGGGCATGAACTTCCACACCGTGGAACGCAGCCTCTCCCCTACAGATGAGTTTGTGTCGTTTCTCCCTTTCGCCTGGATCGGGGAGCAGATGCTGGCCGCCACGCTCCACCACCTGGTGGGGTTCACCGTGAACTTCCCTGAGGAACCTGAAACAGCGCCCCGGGACTTCCGGGAAATCAGCCCGCAGTTCACCTTTGCCCCGGCGCGGATCTACGAGAGCCTCCACACCACCGTCACGGTGCGCATGCTGGACTCGGGCTGGCTGCGCCGTCGCATCTTCGAATGGGCCTTGGGCGTGGGAGGGCGCGTCGTGGACCTTCAGGCCGCCGGGCACGCGATTCCCTGGAGGCTCCGCGCCCTGCGCGCCCTGGCGCACTGGCTGGTGTACCGCCCTGTGCTGGACAAAATCGGCTTCTTGCGCATGCGGGTAGCCTGGAATGGCGGCTCCCCCCTCGGCCCCGATTACTTTCGATTCTTCCACTCACTTGGGGTGAACCTCAAGCAGATCTACGGGCAGACGGAAATCGCGGGCATCTCCTGTGTCCACCGGGACGGACACGTTCACTTCTGGACGATGGGCTACCCCATCGCCAACACGGAGGTGCGGCTCACGAACGAGGGGGAAATCCTCAGCCGCAGCCCCAGCGTGTTTCTCGGCTACCACAGGAATCCCGACGCATCCGAGACGGCGCTGCGGGATGGCTGGCTGCACACCGGGGACTACGGCACGCTGGATCCGACAGGCGACGTCATCATGTTTGACCGCATGTCAGATGTCATTACGCTGGCGGATGGCAGCAAGATGAGCCCCTGGGTGGTTGAAGCCATGCTGAAATTTACCCCATACATCCAGGAAGCAATGGTGACGAACTGCCCCGGGAGTGCGTCACTGGTCGCCGTCCTTAACATCGACCTCCGCAGCGTGGGGAAGTGGGCCGAGGATCGCGGAATCGCCTACACGTCCTATGCTGATCTGTCCCAGAAACCCTCGGTCCTGGATCTGCTCTCCGGCATTGTCCACGAGGTGAATGGACGGCTGCGTGCCGAGTGGCGCGTCCGACGATTTGTTTCCTTATATAAGGAGTTTCACCCGGATGACGATGAACTTACCCGCACTCGCAAACTGCGGCGCCACTTCATCGCCGACCGCTATCAGGACCTGATTCGCGCGTTGTGCGGAGACCAACGCACGTTCGACGCCACCCTCCACATCCGCTATGAGGACGGGACTACGCGAGAGGTGCGTACCACCCTCCAACTTCGGGACCTGGCCTGACCCTGTGGCGGTGTCTGCGCCCCTGAGCCCCCGTAAGCGCACCAGACGCGAACATGCGCTCGTCTGTACCTTTGTCCCCGGTACCGGGGAATGACCGCGGAGTTTCTCCTCAGCGGACTCGTGAACGGGATCGCGGTCGGCAGCATTTACGCGCTGATCGCGCTGGGCTTTGCGCTCCTGTATAAGTCTACCAAAATCCTCAATCTCGCCCACGGGGAACTTGTGCTGCTCGGAGGCTACGTGGCGATCGCGCTCACCCAGGTGGTACCCTTCCCCATCGCGGTCGCGCTCACCCTGGGCCTCGCGGCGCTGCTAGGGTTTGCGATCGAACGTGTCGTCATGCGGCCCCTGTTCGGACAGCCCTTGCTGTCACTCATCATTGTCACGCTGGCTCTCGGCTACATTGTCCGCGGCACCATGGTGGGGATTTGGGGAGGCAGCACGCGCAATTTTCCGGCGGTCCTCCCCGGCGGTCTTGTGCGCATTGCCGGAATCCCTATGCAGACGGTGGGGGCCTTCAGCGCGGCCACAGCCGCGGTGCTCCTGGTGGTGTTCTGGCTGTTTTTCCGGTACTCGCTTGCGGGCATCGCGATGCGGGCTGCCGCCAACGAGCAGCTAACTGCGAGCACGCTAGGGGTCAGTTTACGGCGCGTCTTTGCCTACGCGTGGGCATTCGCCTCGGCCGCCGCCGCCATCGGCGGCATCCTGCTCGGCCTGTGGCTCGGCGTCAACTTTGCGCTGGCCTCTGTCGGCTTGAAGGCCCTGGCCGCCGGGATATTGGGCGGGCTCGATAGCATCCCGGGGACGATCCTGGGCGGCGTGGCTATCGGGGTCATCGAAACGGTCGTCGGCGGCTACATCGACACCAACGTCATCTATGGATTGTACGGGTTCAAAGACATCATCGCGTTCGTCGTGATCCTTCTCGTCCTGCTTGTGCGTCCTTATGGCCTGTTTGGGACTGAGTACATCGAACGCCTGTAACCTGGTCGCCGCCTCCCCCGGCGATCCGGCGGACACACGAGTGGCGCACGAATGAGCGACCGACCCGCCGGTGACTTCAAGACGACGTACGTCCAGGACATGGCGATCCTGGACACCCGTTTCTATCGTGTCGGGTTCGTGTGCCTGCTCGGCACACTGGCCCTGGCTCCGCTGTGGCTGGGGCGATTCATCTTCGTGCTCAATGCGATCGGGATTTTTGCAATCGGCGCGTGCGGTCTGATGTTACTCACGGGATTCACGGGACAGATCTCTCTCGGGCACGCGGCGTTCATGGCCATCGGGGCGTACGCGTCAGCCCTCCTCACACAGGCGTGGCGGCTGCCCTTCATTGTGGCGCTACCGCTGGCGACGGCCATCACGTTCGTCTGCGGGATCGTCGTCGGCCTCCCGTCTCTGCGGATCAAAGGCCTTTATTTAGCGATCGCGACTCTCGCCTTCCAGTTCCTCACCGAATACGCGATCATTCACGCCACAGGAGGCATTGGGGCCATCTCTGTTGCTCCGGCCTCGATTTTCGGCTGGACGATCCGGACCGAGCGGCAATTCTACTACCTCCTGCTTGTAGTCTGGGTCACCTCCGCGGTCTTTGCGGCCAATCTCGTGCGCAGTCGGGTCGGGCTGACCTTGATGGCGGTGCGAGACCGCGACTACGCGGCGCAAGTCTTAGGGATCAACCTGCTGTTCTATAAAACCCTCGCCTTTGGCCTCGCGGCCAGCTATGCGGGGATTGCCGGGAGTCTATGGGCACATTACAGCCGCCTGCTCACCACGGAGCAGTTTACCATCGGGCAATCCATCGACTACGTGGCGATGGTCGTGATCGGAGGCCTGACCAGCATCTGGGGACCCCATCTGGGCGCCACCGTGGTGGTGTTGCTCTCACAGGGGTTGAAGATCATGACGCCCGTGTTGGTGAGGGTCGTACCCGCCTTTGGGCAGATCGCGACCCCGCTGCGAGAAATCGCGTTCGGCGTGACGCTGATTGGCTTACTGATCTGGGAACCCGGCGGAGTCGCGATGCTGTTCAAGAAGTTAAAACGCCTGCTAAACCTGTGGCCGTTCGCATACTAATTGGGACCGGGGCGGATCCTCGGGGCGGTCCCCCGCCACGGCGGGGACGCGGGTCTTTAGAGAAAGAGGCCTAGAAGCTAGGCCAGCCACCGCTTCCGGCGCTTGTAGCTTTTGACCTCGAGAAACCGACGCCGATCTGATCCCCGGATTCCGAGATAGAACTCCCTGACATCGGCATCTTCGCGGAGCTTGGCCGTCGGCCCATCGAGAACAAGCTTCCCGTTTTCCATCACGTAACCATAGGACGCGAGCTGGAGGGCCATCTTCGCATTCTGCTCCACCAAGAGGATCGTCATGCCTTCCTCGCTATGCAGGCGGTGGATCAGCTCAAAGATTTCATGGGCGACCAGCGGGGCGAGACCCAAGCTGGGTTCATCGAGGAGCAATAGTGTTGGGTGGGCCATCATCGCACAGCCGAGGGCAAGCATCTGCTGCTCGCCGCCGGACAGATACCCCGCGCGCGTCTTCCGGCGGGTGGCCAACGGCGGAAAGTACTGATAGACGAGCCCGAGACGTTCGCGCCGATCCTTTCCGCCATTCCGGTGCAGCGCTGCTCCAACCAGCAAATTCTCCTCGGCGGTCAACTCTTCAAAGAGCCGGCGCCCCTCACGCACCATGACGATTCCGGCTCTCGCAGTTTCCTCCGGCAACTTATTCTCGATCCGCCGACCGGCAAACTCGATGCTGCCCCGAGTGACCTCGCCGCGCTCGAGACGGATCAATCCCGTAATGGCCTTCAGTGTCGTCGTCTTCCCCGCCCCGTTGGCCCCAATCAGGGCCGTGATCTTCCCCTCAGGCACCTGCAACGAGACGCCCTTGAGGACCAGAATCGACCCCCAGTACATGACTTCGACGTTGTTGACGGTCAGCATGAAGCTTTGCTCGCGGGGGAGGAGACGATGAAAATAGTGTGCAAGCCCATCAGCACGATGGCGGTTCTTGTGTCGCGGTAAGAGTTGTGCAGGGGGAGGATGGTACCCTCCCCCTGCACAGGATCTAGAACCCCAGCCAGTCCTTCCGCCTCTCGACGGTTACAGACTTCAACACGACGATCCGGGCATTGCGGACAGTCACTATCCGGGTCGTGGTGGAGGGGCGGTGATCATCGCGTGTCAAGGTGATCGGGGCCGCCGCCAACCCATCTGGATCCCAATTCTTCAGGGTCTCTAGCGCTGAGCGGACGGAAGGACCGCTGAACCCCCCCAGCCGCGAGTACGTCTCCCAGTTGTCGACAATAATCTCCAGACCTTTCTTCAAAAGGTACACGTTCAACCAGCCGCGCACGTAGGACGCGATATAGGGTGTTGAAGTGGTTCCCCATGTGAAGCTGGGTTGCTTGTTGTAAAAGCGCGCGAGAGCGTCAAACATCTTGGCGGTGCCCGCCGCCGGCTCGCCGTACAAGACGTGGGGGGTGGTGGCAAAGACTCCCTCCGCGTCCTTGCCGATCAGCTTGATCATATTCTCATCAAAGCCCCAGACGTTGATGGCAAACCGCGTCGTCAGCCCGGCCGCTCGACCATCGCGCACGATGACAGAGGCCGAGTTCGTTGTCCCCCCGGCCCACGCGAAATCAGCGCCGAAGGCTTTCACAGCTGCCACCTGCGAGCGCGCTTCCAGCGCGTTGAGGGCAACGATCTGATCCGGCCCGACGTCAAAGTTCAGCTCCTGTGCGTACGCCTTGCCCGCCGGGATGGGCGCGCGGCCGTACGGGTGATCGGGATACATGAAGACGATCTTCGGACGGCTGATCTTTTCCTGATCGGCAACGTCCCGGAGGTACCGCAAGACTGCGCGTAGCTGGTCGGAGTAGCTGGACACGGGGTAGAAATTGTACGGCGTCTTCGCGGGATTATCGAGATGCGAAGAGTAGCTCGCCGAGATATAGGGAATCTGGTCTTCGCTCACGGTGTCCTTGAGGGCCTCGGTATCCCCCGTGCCCCACCCGACGATGGCGTCGACGCGATCGATGTCGCGATACTTGCGATACAGCGAGAGGGCATCGGGGATTCGGTAGCCATAATCGGACCAGATGAAATCGATCTTAACCTTCCCCCGGATCCCGCCTTCGACCTCGTTGATGTACCGCATGTGGTCCAGCACACCTTTAGAGTAGTCCACGCCCACGTCAGACGTGGGACCGGTAGTGTCAAAAAGTCCGCCGACCTTGATGGACGCGGGAATCGGTTGCTGTGCGACCGCTCGTGCGGATCGGGCGAACAGCCCCCCCGCAACAACCGCGAGGACTAGCACCAACGCGGCGAGCCTGCGTGTACCCGTGCGCATGGCTATCCCTCCTATGTCCTGTGGGTTGGCCCGGGTGGGAATGTTCGGGAGGCAGGGCGGCGACTTCCTCCCCCGGGCGAGCATCTCGCCGCCCAGGTCACCTACCCTCGTGGCGCGAGATTGGGATGCGGTCAGGCGAGGTCGAAGTTAGGGTGCGACCTTCTTGACGGTGACGCTATGGACGATAAGATTTTCGCTCCGGTTTCCCACTGCATTGATCGCAAAGTCCCAACCCCAGGTATCGGCAAAAGCGGCATCAGGGAGGCGGAATGTGTAGCTTACCCATCCCGGGGTCGCCTCCACCCACTGCCAGGGGGTGAACCGGTACCCGCTGATCGAGTCGTACCAGAGATTGAAGCCGAGCTGCTGCGCCGCGGAAGCCCCGCGGACTTCCACAGTGATCTCAACACCCACTCGGCCATCCACAAAGAACAGAAACGTATCATCCACATCAAACCGCAGATACACGCGTTCCTTGGAGTTGTCGCTGCGCACGGCTTCGACGCCGTCGACCTCGATGACCTCCGTGGCCTCGTTCAGCGCCGTGCGAAAGCGCTGATTGTATAAGCCGCGTTCGGCATTCGCGCGGCCCAACGTGGCAGACACCTGCGCCGCTCCGCTGAAATCGACCGCGGGTAGAAGGACGGGCAGCGAGCCTGCTTGGCGTGCTTTTTGCGCTTCCTCAACCCACGCCTGCGGGGCGCCGGTGAAAACGACGGGCTCGTTGCTCACCGCCACGCGGCGCGCGTCACCCTCGGTGACTACCGGACGCGCATCCCCGGTAGCGGTGTATGCCTGGGCACTAGGACCCTCGACGGGCACGATTTCTTCGCCTGCTCCGGTCCACGCAACGGCCGCGGGGTCCCGGTCGCCGAACACCAGAACCAGCGCCCGCTGCCTCATTAGGTAGCCGGCATACGGTCTGCGCCCGACCCTCAACGCAAGACCGCCCAGGACCACCTGAGTAATGGCGCTCGCGTCGCCTCTCCAAATAAGCTGCTCAATGCCAAATGCCTTGGCTAGCGCCTGCAGCTTGACCAGTTGCCCCGGCCAACTGGACCGGAGACCGTAGGAGTACGGATCCCACTCAAGCCACACTGCCTTGGACGATCCTCCCAAGACGCGTTCCCGGAGCGTGCCCAACGGGCGAAGCAGCGCGTCCGGGGAGACCCCGCGTGGGGCTAACAATATTACGTCGAAATCATCGGGTGCATCAGTCAGGAGGTTCCGCAGATCTACGAGATCCATCCCAAATGGGGTGGAGAGAATCACCCGCGCCCCCGGGTCAGCCGCCCTGATGAAGACCCGCGCCGCCCGAAGCAGCGCGATGTACTCCCGCGTCGTGCCCCGGAATAGGGAAAGGCCACGTCCCGGCCAGATCTGCCAGTCCCGGACGCGATCCTTGTACCGCTCGGCCGCCGCCATCACGAAAGCTTCCCAATCCTCTAGCCTCCGTGGTGGTTGGCGCGCATAGATAGATGGGTCATTCAGTTCCTCGCCGGTCGCCGGGGATGCCCACCGCGGGGTACCAAACAGGACCAGGACGACACGCAGCCCCACGGCGCGTGCTGCGTTAACCGCATCGTCCAGTCCACCCCACGTTCGAGTTCCCTGGCGAGATTCGATCTCCGACCAGTCTGCGGTCAGCTTGACCACGGAGGCCCCGACGTCCCGGAGCATGGGAAAATCGGCGCCTTCGCCCGCCGAAAAGCCGATGGGAACCGGAAGGATCGCAGGAGCGGCCACAAGTGCCGGTTGCGCCGTGACCACCACGATGAGTGCAAGTACCACTACTGAAGAGCGCCTCACGCACATCACCTGCGCTACGATGACCTCTTTCTCCTCGCTCCCACTATCTACCCACAGGCCCGCTCATGTAGTACGGCGGGTGCGGGAGGAGCGCTTGGCACTGGATGGAATAGCCTTTGACGTCCACGCGCGACCTCGTGCCGGCGGCACCACCCAGGAACCAGATGCGGGCGAGTGTCGGTATCAAGCCCGGCGCGGGACGCGGTTGCGAGAACCGGAGGTGTTTCCTGGATGTGGGATCGGCCCCGGGCCGTCTCTGTGGTCAGCGGGAGCAGTGAGGGCCTAACCGAGCTGACGGCTTTCGATCGAGCGCTCATGGACGCGGGAATTGCGAATCTGAATTTCCTCCGAGTGAGCAGCATCTTGCCTGCGGACGTGACGGTCGTCCCTGTGCGGACGTTTATCCCGGGGACATTGGTGCCAGCCGTATACGCCCGCATCGCCAGCAAGACACCTGGCGAGAGGATCGTCGCGGCCCTGGGGCTGGGTTTTTCCCGCGGGCAGTACGGCGTCATCATGGAGTACGAGCATGCGGGGACGGCTGCGCACGCGGAGGCCGCAGTGCGCCGGATGGTGGAAGAAGCCATGGCGATCCGCGAACTCCCGATCAAAGAAGTGCAGGTAGCCCTCAAAGAACACGTCGTCCAGCGCATCGGCTGCGCCATCGCCGCGGTTGTCTTCTGGCCCTGACGCTCCCGTGGTTGATTCCACTTCCAGGCCCGCTCTTCAGTACCGCTGACGGCGGGGCAAGTAGGCTCTAGACCGGTGCTGTCTTCTGCGTAAGGCACGGAGGATCCCATGGAGTGGATCGTTGATATCGTAGGCCCAGGGTTTGCCCAGGCGAC
>WNFE01001489.1_pt1 | contig 21232 bp, 30 predicted proteins | sample 5400451 | NCBI WGS metagenome assembly WNFE01 (sample SAMN13153344, study PRJNA577476) | soil metagenome | isolation source: 200 cm saprolite under Douglas fir tree site 2 hole 2 | place: USA:California | collected 2015-04-18
TTGCCGATCGTTGGCATCTGATGGAAAACGCCAGCGCCGCCTTCCTGGAGGCAGTGCGCCGACAGATGCGACCCATCAAAACGGCGCTCGGCACCACGGTGATCGATCCGGCCCTGCTGCCCCATGCAGAGCGCTTGCAACACGAGGGCTATCTGCGGCGCGAGGAGGCCTATAGTGTGATCCGTACCCTTGCCGAGACTGGCACCCCGATCAAAGAGATCGTGCGCCGGACCGGGCGCAGCCGAAAGCTGGTGCGCGACATCGTGCGCGGTGGCGGGGGCGACGTATTCCGCTGCCGAACGAGTATCCTTGAGCCGCATCTCGCTTGGCTCGACACCGAATGGTCGGCGGGCTGCCGCAACGGTGCCGAGCTTTGGCGACGGCTTCGCGCCAACGGTTTCAGGTGCGGATTGCGCGTCGTCACGGAATGGGCGTCACGACGACGCCGTGCCGAACGTGCCGGTAACGAGAGCCTTCGCAAGATACCGCCGGCTCGGGCGCTTATACCGACCTGATTAGGGACTGACCCGTCGGCGCCAAGGAGGGCCTGCCTCACGAAAGCCAACCCGAGTCAGCGCCAAGTCAGGCCGGTATAAGCGATCCGCGCCGACGCGCGCGCTGAAGGCGTCACCCGCAACAGCAACAAACACCCGCTTTGCTGATCGCCGTAATACGTTCACGACGCCGGCATAAACGAGGCTTCGGGTCAAAACAGAATCAGGCTATAAAGCAACAGGGTGTTGTTGTGCGGATTCTGGTCATTGAACGTGTATTGCAGGCCGATGCGCGCGTTCAACCACGGCCAGAACGAGGGCCCGCCGCGCATGAACGGCAGATAGGCAATCTCGGCGGTCCATCCGCTGTTGCTCGGGGTGCCGGTCGGGTTACGGTAAAGCCCCGCATCGTGAGTACCGCCGAACGAGAAGCGCTCGGCCGTCAGGCTCCATGTGCTGTCGAAGATATAGGAAGCGGAGACATGCAGGCTGCGCAGGATATTGTGCGAATTGTCGGCGAGCCTGAGCGCCCTGCTCGCCTTTAATCCGCGGTCCTCGTGAATCCAGCTGCCGCGGATGGTGACGGCGTTCTCGTCGCCGAGCCATTGATACTGGGTGTCGACACCGAGATCGGTCGTCGAGTCGGTGCCGGCGCCCGACATCTGCGATGGAAACGTATTCGACTTGAACCCGAACGTCCCGACCTCGATCGCGTGATTGCCAAACATCGGCTCGATCGCGAGGCGCCAATACGGCGCAAAACCGTCGATCGCGTTCGCGCCCATCGGGTCGATGCCGAGCGCGCGCTGCGTGCTACTCGTTAAGCTGCGATACCCCGACAGCTCGACATACAAAAGGTCGTCGAGGAACGCGTAGCTGCCAATGCCGACGGAGCGTTTCCCGAAATCGCCCTCGATCGAGGTGGCGGTCATCGCCCCGCCGCCTTCGCGCTTTACATGATAGGGGAAGCGCCACGTGGCGATCGTGTTCCAGACGTCCTGAACAGTCGGGTTGTTGTTGAGAGACATTCCCCAGATCAGGTCATGACCGGCGAGCTTGCCGGAAGCGGCATAGCGCAGATCGGTGTTGTCCCAGGCCGCGTGGCCTGAGGCGTGGTCATAGGTCGCCCGCACGAAAGCGCCGAGCGTGTCCGAGATTCCGCCGCCCGTGAACACTGCCCCTTGTTCCAGGACCAGCTCGTCGTTCGGCGCCACACTCGGCGCCGCCCCGCCACCGCCGCGCCGCCGGCCGCCGGATCTCCTCCCGGCTTGCATGTTTGCCGCACCGGCTTGCGGCGCCGCATTGGTCGGCTGACTGGCATCGCTGTGAGGGAAACTCGGCTGCAGCAATACCGAAAAGGGCAGAGAGGAATCTCCGCCGCCCAGGGTATAACCGCCGAGCTTGAACCGACGCCCGAACGGCGTGAGTTCGGGGAACGCTGTATGGCAAGCCGCACAAGGTTGCCCGGTTTGCCGGGCGTAAAGCGGCAGCGCATTGGCCGGTCGGCCCGACAGGTCGGCGTCGGCGAGCCAAGCGACCACCGCACCGAAGAGCAGAACAATTGCGAGGCACCACCACCCGGTGATACAGGCCGGCGCTGGGGCCGAGTCGTTCCGATAGAACGGGGGCAGAGAACCGGCTCTATCGTCGAAAAGTCTTCCCTGATCCTTCGCCATAGAGACCCCCACAGCTCGTAACGGGAGTTACCGCGGAGCCGGTGCGAACACCCGGCACCAGCCCAGCGGGCTGATCGTGCCCTCGATAATCTTGCAAGCGTTCGGCGGCAGGAACTGAACGCACTTGTCACAGCGTTTGTCGCCGTTCGGCTGCGGCTGGTAAGCGACCGCCGCCTGGGAAATCTTTGCGGTAGCCCGGTTCGCGGTCGACCCGAGGATCGCGGCGGCACCGGCGGCCCTGGCCGCGCCGCGCAATAGTATCCGTCGAGAAAATTGGGTCGATCGGGCTTGCGGCTTGTCGGCCATGGAAACGCTATCTCGACGAGCGGTAACCGGACTTTGCCGCACGCCCGAGTTGTCGGCAAGGGAGCCACATCCCTGGGTGCGCGGACGCCGCAGTAGGTGAACCCTCCCCAGCGTCACGCTCAGTGATGTGAATGGTGTGAATGGTCGTCGGCAAGGTCTTCGTCAGGCCCGACCACTCTGACAAAGCCGAACATCCCGTTAAGGAAATGCTGCCTGACGTTACAAATCACCAGATAGGTCCCCGGTTCTGAGAAAGAGACCGACTCTTGCCGATTGGAACCATTGAGGGGATTAGTGGTCGCTGGCGTGCCGAGTGGCCCACCTTGAGGATTGATCCCGAAGTAAAAGACTTCTGTCGGTGGAGTTTTTGTAGGGTCGAGGATAAATGTGCCAGATGCAGGAATAATAATATGTTCAGGGTCCGTCCCTGGCTTGTACACGACTACCATATGGAAGCCGCTCACCAAAAAGTGTACGACACCGTCTTGCCGGACCTTGATTTCCGGCGGCAAAACGTGGTGATTGGCCGCGCTGGGCGTGTTCAATCCAGAACCGAACGCTGCGGTGACACTCAGCCCATCATTGCCCTGTGCACCTGTCTCCTCTGCACGCAGACTACATATACTTATGCCGAGGCTGGCGAATACGAAAAGGCCCAGGCCAATCCATCGCGGCATCGAGACCTTCATTGTCTTCCTCCCTTCGTTAATCGAGATTCCCCGGTTCCGAGGATTATTGAGCCGAGATTCGCCCTGTTTTGGCCTCCAGGCAAGTAACGGAGCTGTGATTGGTCTCATACCGAAACGGATTGATCGATTCGAGGCGTCGTGATTCTCTGTCGTCCTACCAGTGTGGGGGCTGGGGGATGATCGGCGGGAAGATGTTGGTACCGCACTGGGATGCGGCGACGGCACTGGAAGCGTATCGGGGCGATCGGGACGGGGTTCGTCGTGCTCATCTGCAGGTGATTTGGCTGCTGCTGTCGGGGGAGGCGGCATCGGCGGTGGCGCGGGTCAAAGGGTCAGCCTGCGCTGGGTGGAAAAGCTGGTGGCGCGATGGAACGCCGCCCTCCACCGATAGCGGCGGACATCGTCGAGCCTCTCGAACGGCATGACATGGACCGCATATCCGGCGGCGCGCAGCGCCTCGGCCATATTGAAAACCCAGTAGCGCTTCGGCGTGCCAGTCGTACGCAGCCGGGCGACGATCGCGCGCGCTTCGTCGAGCCGCCCCATATGGGCGCAGCACGCGGCGAGAAAGCGGTATGAGCCGGGATGGCCTGGCTGGTCTTGAATGGACAAGAGCAGCTTCGCCGCGGCTTCGTCAAACCGACGTTTTGAGAAATAGGCCGTGCCCAGCCCGAGTAGGGGCGTAGACACGCGGTCTCGCGGGCTCAGGCGCAGCGAGGTCTCTATATGCTCGATCGCGAGATCGTGTTGACCGGCAAAGGTCCTGATAAAACCGCTCAGAAGCCAGCCGCGGGCATAGCTTGGGTTGAGCGCCAGCGCGCGCTCAACCAGCCCGATCATGGCGCCGATATCCTCGCCGAAAAAGGCCAGCACCAGGGCGGCGTTGGCGAGGACGCCCGCGTCGTTCTCCGCCACCTGAAGCGCCTGCCGGGCAAGATCAGTGGCCTTATGGCGGTTTGTCTCCAGCGCTGCGGCCCAACCGTTGGTGACGAGCAGCTGGTGGCAGGTCGCCGCCCAGGCAAGCGCCGGCCCGTAATGCCGATCGATCGCGATCGCCTGCTCGAACAACCCGAGAGCCGTGAAAACCCGCTCTTTCGTTACCGGATAGAAAGCCGCAAACGCACGCAGATAGAGATCGTAGGCGGTGAGGTCGGTCGTTGGCCGCGCGGGCGCATCTCGGCCGCCTGCAATGCCGGCTCGATCACGCCGGCAACGCTTATCGCCACCTTGTCCTGCAGGTCGAACACCTTCAAGCGATCTTCGCTCAAGGCTCCCCCTGGAGGGCGACAGGCCCTAGGCCGGGCCGCCGAGCGATCAGTCTGCTCTTTGAGTGGAAACCGATCAACGGTGTAGCGTCTCTCTCGCTACTCTCGCTACGGCTTCATCTGGGACAGCAGTTAGACGGCCGCCGGACCGTGATCATCCACCAGACGCTCGACACGATACGCGTCTTCTACCATTCTGCTGAAGAACAATATAGGAACACCTTCCACACCGCGAGGCATGCCATGTTCTTCAGCTTTCCCGAGGATGCCCGCTGGAACCCCGACCGGCAGGTCGTCGAGTTCGGCGTCGGCATAGGTGAGTATGAGGGCGTCGTCCGCATTCCGCGGGCCTTGTTCCGCCGGTTTATCGACGGCGCCGTCACGCCCGAGCGGTGCGTCGAGGCTTACCACCTCCAAAGGACCCATTTCGAGCGTATAGTCGAGCGGAGATTGCGGCGTCGCCAACTGACGGACGATGGCAACGTCGAGATCACCGGCCGCGACCTGTGGGAGCGCGAAGTCGCCGGCAGTGCACGCGCACGTGTCACTGCATTCCGCCAGAGCGCGTAATAACGTCCACGCCCCGCGGGACATCCGGCCGGTTCTGGCGAGGGCAAATCTTAAACTGCAAGGATGATGCTATTGGGCGCCGGGTCGACGCGAAACGATCCGTTGCGTGGCCACGTTTAACAAGCCGCTGCCGTAGGGGATGCGCTGGGTTATTGCCTCGACGCGATGATACCGGTATTTGGCGACAAGACCGGTAACCCACTCCTGATCATCCCGGTAGAAGCTTCAAGGTCCGCCGGTGGTGGGTGAAGCTTGAGAATGAGAGGTCGGGTGGCTGACCGGATAGCTTGACGTCTGGAACAATACGGATGGCAAGATCAGGCGTGAGCGGAATAATCCAGTTTGGTATCCGGCTGCCTCTTACCTCTTCAAGCGCAACTGGATAATCGCTGGTAAAGAACGGGCTATGTTCGTCATTATTGACGAGAATTTCCCAATGTGAATTTCCATAGATGGACACGCGTGAGACAATCGTATCGATACCGATCGCCTGTGGAAATTTTGTATCAACCTCAAAGTGGACGGTTCCGTCGTCTAACAGTTCGCTCAAAGTTTTCGAGCCAAGAACAGCTGGTGCCTTTGGCAACAAGCCCTGTCTATCGAGGATCGCCGCCTCCGCCTGCAGCTGGCTTTTTAACGGTCCGGTATGAATGCGCATCGCGGCCGGGGCACAGCTGGCAACATAGCCTACAAACCCTGCCACCGCATAAATGCACTCTGGATCAATCTGGCCATCTCGCAGCTTGGCAACCGAGGCATTGTATTTGGGCTCCACGGCCATAAGGAATTCTTCAATGGCACGATTGTTTCTCAGGTAAGCGTTGGTGTTTCCTTCCTCAATCCGACAAACACTCTCGGAGTTACACGGAAAACGTTTCAGGTCGGATTTCCTGATTGCGTGCATGAGGCCGTCGGGCGTCGGCGAATAAAAATTTCTGAGGTGCACCTGGGAAACGTAGTGGTCGAGGGGCACGGGCGTAGGTCCGGGGCTATCTAGCTACACGGCCCGGCTCACCACGGGATTGACTGTCGGCTCGCCGCTCCAGATCGCCCCGACGGTGAAGAGGCCGCCCGGGACCCGCGACCTCCCGACGATCGAATGGGCGTGGGCGCGCATGATGATGCCGACGGCCCAGCCCACGAACTGTTTGGCCGCGTCGAATTCGCGCCGGTCGGAATGCCGGAGAGCCTCAAGCTCAGACTTGACGAGGGAAAGCACCGCCGTGACCGCTGGGAAGCCCTCACGCGAGAAAGCACGATATTCGGCGTATTGGGCGGGGGCGTTGATAATTGCCGCAAGCCGCTGTCCCCGAGGGGTGTGGCCGTAGACTTCGGAAGGTGTCGTCATCTCTTGGGTTCCAGGACATCAGATATTGCTACATCACAAAATAAGATCTCCTCTGTTCAGTACACCTGGCTGCGCAGCACTCCTGTCATGCAGGCGAGGGGGTTCACCCTAGTGAAAAGAACCCGGCGCGTCGGCGCGTCGTCCAATGCAGCAATGCGAACCGCGCTCGCTTGGTAGGGCGGAGAACCCGGCCGACCCGGCGCCGATGACGGCGAGGTCGTAAGCCCTGGTATCGCGTGGCGCGGGCGCACAGCAATCGTGCAAGGTCATGTAACTCCCCTTTGCGTCAATTCAAAGTGTTGCTGCCGCCGATCCCACCGGCCAGCGGTGGTTTATTTCCCCTTCAAACTAAAGCATGTAGCCGATATCGGATGCGGCGGTCGGATAGGCAAAGATCGTCTGCTTGAGATCATCGGCGGTAAGTCCGTGGCGTACCGCGAGAGCAAAGAGGTTGATGACTTCGTCAGCATGCGGGCCGACGAGATGGGCGCCGAGAATACGCCCACTGCCCTCCTCGATGAGGGTCTTAAACCCGTAAACCGTCTCGGCTACGCGCCGCGCCGTGTACCAATCCGGCACCTTCTGGCTTTTGGTCTGAAATTTGAGGCCCGCCGCGCGTGCCTCCGCCTCGCCTAAACCCACCGCAGCGATCGGCGGCAGCGTGAAAGCGACGCTCGGCACGCCCCGATAGTCCGGCCGGTGGCGGTTGCCGTCGAGGAGATTGCCGGCGACGACCTTGCCGTCATGGCTCGACACCGGGGTCAGTGGCGGCCCTTTGGCGGCAGCATCACCGGCCGCATACACAGCCGGGTTGGACACGCTTTGCAGAAATTCGTTGAGCACGAGGCGGCCGTTGTCGACCGCGACCCCGGCCGCAGCCAGATTGAGCGCGTCGAGATCGGGCGCGCGGCCGGCGGCATGCACCACGAGATCGGCCTCGACTATGACCGCCTGGCTTCCCGCGCGCCCGCACACGCGGAAACCATCGCCGACGCGCTCGACCGCCTCAACCGCCGTGGCAGTTCGTACCTCGATGCCGATTTCCGCGAACTTCTCCATCAGCCAGCCGACGAGCTCGGGATCGAATTGCGTGAGCATGCGATCGGCTCTTTGCAGCACGGTGACCTTCGCACCGGCGCGCGCGGCGATATGCGAGAACTCGGCCGCAATGTAGCCGCCGCCAACCATGGCGATGCGTTCGGGGAGCTGCGCGAGCTCAAGGAACTGGTCACTAGGGATCAGGTGCTCGGCACCGGGAAATGTGAGCGGCACGGGCCGCGCCCCGGTCGCGATCAGCACATGCCGGGGCTCTAGGATTTGCCCGTCAACCTCGATCGTCTTCCGCCCGGTGAAGCGTGCCCTGCCGTGAAATGCCTCTATGCCGCGTTCGGCGTATCGCCGCGCGTGATTAGCCGGGACGGGATCAGTGAAGCTGCGCTTGAATGCAATAAGATCAGGCCAGCCAATCCCGATTTCACCCGTCACGCCCCGGCCACGCATCCGCCGAGCCATGTCGATCGCCTCGGCCCCGCTGATCAGCATTTTCTTCGGGTCGCAGCCGCGCAGGGCGCAGGTGCCGCCGAACGGCAGGTGATCGATGACCGCGACCAACCATCCGGCCGCCCGCACACGGAAGCTTACTACCTGTGCGGCCGTGCCGCTGCCAATGACGGCGAGATCATATGCTTTGCCATCGCTCATGTGCGGTCTCCCTCTTTTGCGCTCGTATCGCAGCACGTCATCGCCGCCTGCCGGCGGTAAAACCCGAGACCCACCAGGGCGACGCCTAAGAGCAGCGCCGGCATGACGACGTAATCGGCCTTGGCCAGCCAGGCGGTAAGGCCGATGCCCCCGAGCACGACCGCGAGCAACGGCGTGGCGCAGCAGATCGCCGCGAGTGCTGCGCCGATGGCCCCGGTGGTGATGAGCGCGCGGCCGGCCATGCCTTGCTCAATTCACGGGGGTTGAAGGGTAGCCGGCATTGGTCGTCGCGGCGATAAGCGCCGGGACGGCGGTCTTGGCATCATCAAAGGTCACGATCGCCGTCTTCTTTGCCAGGGAAACAACGACCTTGGCGACGCCCGGCAGGGCCACGAGGCTCCCTTTCACCGTGATCGGGCAGGTTGCGCAGTACATGCCGGGTACCGAAAGGGTGACTGTCTTCTGAGCGGCGAGCCCGGCGGACGACCCGGCGAGGGTGATCCCAAGCAGCGCAGCAGCAAGGAATTTATACATGTCGTCTTCCTACTTCAGTGGTAGAAGAGCGACGCGAGGAAATCGACCGCCAGCGCGGCGATGACAAGGACGGTCGCCGACACCAAACCCATCTCGACGATCCGGTTCGGCAGTGGTCGGGCGCAGGCGTCATCCTCGGCGCAGGCCCGTTTCGCTGAGCGGTAGACCAGCCAATAGCCGCCGCCGAGACAGGCTGCGGTGGCGCCGATGAAATAGAACTGATAGGGCGCGAGCTGCGTCAGGCTGCCGATCCAGGCGCCGCTGATGCCGAGCCCAAACAGCACGAGCGGCAGGATGCAGCATGTCGAAGCCGCGAGCGCCCCGACGATACCGCCCAGGGTGAGGAGCCTTTGGGTGCGCTCTTCACTGACTCTCCCGGCTTCGGGCCGCTTGAGGTTGGCCAGGTTTTCGGCTTGATTGGTCATGTCGACACCTCTACATCCTGTAGCAGCTACAGGATCAAGGGGAAATTTTGATGCGTTCGGCCGAACCGCCCGCCGGCCTCTCGATCGGCGAATTGTCCCGCCGGAGCGGCGTCAATATCGAGACCATCCGCTATTACGAGCGCGTGCGGATCTTGCCGGCCCCGCCTCGCACCGCCAATGGGCGGCGGGTCTATGGCCCGGCCGAAAGCCGCACGCTCACCTTCGTCCGCCGCGCCCGCGAACTCGGTTTCACGCTCGACGAAATCCGCACGATGCTTGCGCTGTCCGCCGAAGACGGCGGGGGAACCTGCCCCGAGGTGCGCGCGGTAGCGGCTCGCCACCTTGCCGAGATCCGGTCGAAAATTGCCGATCTGCGCGCCATGGAGCAGGTCCTGGCGGAGACCGTAGCGCTTTGCGACACCGGCAAACTGTCCGGGTGCCCGGTGATCGAAACCCTGTCGGCCCGTTAAAAGCACCTCCGGTCGCCAGTTATTTGAGAGCCCTTACGTCATTTACGGTCTTCTCGGGTTCGGGCCGGTAGCGGTAATCGGGGTCGACATCGACCACGCGCACGATGCCCTTGCTGTCGATGACGAACCGACCCGGCATCGGCAGGGTCCAGCTGTCCTCGCCATTGCGCACCGCCAGATCGTTGCCGAAGCTCAGATAGACCTGCTTCAGATCGTCCGTCAGCTTGAACCGCAAGCCGAGCTTTGCGGTGTAATCGTTGCCTCGGTCCGAGAGCAGATCGAAGCCGATCTTGTGCTTTTCGACCAGCGGAAGGCTCGCCTCCGGCGGTTGCGGCGTAATGGCGCAAATCGTCGCGCTCAGTTCCTTCAACGTACCCGTCACTTGCTGCAAAGCATACAGCTCTGCGTTGCAGTAGGGTCACCAGCTGCCGCGAAAGAAGGTCAGGACCAGCGGCCCTTTCGCGAGCAGATCCGCCGAGCCTACCTTATGCCCGGATGCGTTCGGCAGCGCGAAAGGCGGCAACGGGTCGCCGACCTTGATCACCCGGTCCATGATCCCCGAACCGCGCAGCTCTTCGGTGGCGCGGTGCATGATCGCGGCTCTGTCGGCCGGGATTCGCTTTGCCGAGGCTTCTCTGATCCCCTCCAATGTCTTCGCCAGCGTCATTCGTCTCCTTCTCCAGTCTGAAGCGTTCCGGGCTGCGGGACGGCCGATCCAGCGAGCTCCCCAAGAACTCGCGCTCGCGTCGTCGCACCCAGCCGTTGTGATGCTCTGAGAATAACACGCCCACGCTGCTGGCGCGAGCGGAGCGCCGCTCCGAGCACGACGCCCCGCAGCCGCTTACTTTTTGCCAGGGGCGCAGGGATTTGTCGCCGCGCAAGGATTGGCCGTTGCCGCCGCACCCTTGGCTGCGCACGGATTTGCCTTGCCGGCACACGGGTTGGCCTGCGCGATCTGCTGATAGCCTGGACCCGCTACGGCGGCCGGCGCAATAGCGGTCGCGGTGGCCAAAGCGGCGACCGTCAACGCGGTAAGACCGATCTTCATCACTTGTCTCCTTCTGAAGCGCAAAGACCTCATCCCCTCGCGCCACCGGTCGCTTCCCCAGCGCGACGGAGCAAGCCCGACAGTCCTCCGTAGAGGGCCTCGGTGGTAAGCTTCGCCGTGGCGCTGCCAAAGGTTACGGAGCAATCGACCAATGCGGACGAGTGCGGTTTCCACCTCGCCGATTTGCCGGTCGATATCGATCTCGGTCATCGACGTCACTTCGAGAGACCGGTCATCGTAGACGCTATGCGCCGCGCCACCTTTCGATCGCCGAGCCGCAATGGTGCGATCGCGGGCGTGCAACAACTCGACCATCTGTGGCCGGAAGAATGTGAACATCGCGCTGATCCACCGGTTGAGTGCCCAGGAGGAGACGCGTGTGATCGACGACAAAATAGCCGAGCATCGCGCACACATCCGCGGCCTGATACCACGTCTCGCCAGTGACCCACCGATTGGTGGTAAACATCCGTATCGGAAGGCCGGTCGGAGCCATCGAGATTGCGATCAAATGACTGAGCGCAAGGTTGTCTGCGGGCATCGGCTTCTCACTGGGCAACGCCTCAACAAGCTCGCTGGACGGCGGCACGTCGGCGGGTTTCGCTCCCCGCGGCATGCCGCGGGGCCGCAAGAACGTGTGAAAGTGACCGTGCTCGGCCCAGCCTCGCTGGCCCGCCGGATGCGCATGATAATAAAACTGCGCGTGAGTGACAGGATCGTAGACATCGTCGCGCGGGTAATGGTCCCACTCGCGGAAGAGGCCTTGATCACGCAGCACCTCGCCGACGATATTGTCGCCGGTCTTCGCCAGCGCGCGGTAACATTCGCGGACCTCGCGGCCCGCGGCGGACATGACCTGTAATTGGGTCAGGCTGAGTCTCGAGAAGTCGATCGGCGCCGGACGACCGATGCGTCGTCGCGAGCGAGGTGGCCGCACCTTGGCGCGTGAAGGCGGATGTGTCAGTCCAGAGCGGTGGATCGACCCGTTATTCCGCATGGATCATAGCATCGGGGTGGAACGCCCGGAACGCGAATGCGAAGTTCACATCACACACCGCATCCTTCAGGCCGCACACACCGCATCCTTCAGGCCGCCCGGGGTACGGCGCTGCACAACGACGTTTCCGATGTCGCGGCCGGCATCAAGGTTGGCTCATCGAGCGCCGAGGATTGGCCTGCCTCCCAGGTCAGCACCAGATCGCCCTCCTCGATCCGCCGGCGCTGCATCAAGAGATTGAGCGTCCAGGCGCTATCGCCGACCGCGACGACACGAGCCAGCGGCGGCACCGGGTCGTCATAGCGGCCATGGTAGAGGAAGGGCTTGGCGGCCGGTCCTAGCCGGCATAGGGGTTGGTGCCGTAGGCGCGCCCGCTCGTTTTCGGCGGCGCAAGGACGTTCCCGTTCGGGAAGCGCTCGGCAAAGCGCTCAACGGACTCGACCCGCGATGCGACCAGCGGAAGTTGTTTTCCGACCAATTCCCCGACAAAGCATTCGCCGAGAAACTGCTGCCACCAACTCTCGGTCTGGCGGTCATACATGACAAGATCGGAGTTGCGCAGCTTACCGGTCGTGCCGAAGCTTAGCACCCGGCCATCGACCCGCCGATCGTAAACCACCGCCGAGTTGCACAGCGGGCAGAAGGTGACGGCGATCGGCAGCCCATTCACCGTGTCGTTGACGATCTCGTGCCAGATCAGGATGCGCAGCGGGTAGGCGCGGGCCTGATCGCCGAGGTGGACCGATATGACCGGCTCGTGAGGCGATAGGCCATGGCTCGCCTTCACCACGACGAATTCCGGCGTATCGATCGCCGGGATACCGTCCTTCGGTGGCCCGCCCGAGACGATTTCGTCGAGCGGCACGGTGCTGTTCGAGAAATCGGTTCGGGGCCAATCGCGCGACCAGTCGGGCGGCCCCGCGATACTTGGACCCGTCAAGGCGAGCAGCAGCGCCATGGTCCCAACCAGCCAACGTTGCCACGCCAAGGGACGCGCTACCACCTTGCCCCGCCCGTTTCAGAACGACCGTTATCACCGGTTCGCCCGGGACTCCGAACAGGTTACGCCGCATCGTCGATCCGAGCGGTGCGACCCGAGGTCGGGCACCGCCCGGTTGGACAGGTGACTTTCCCCGCGCGTCAGCCGGCGTGCTTGCCGACCGTCCAACCCTTCTCGGCAAGGAAGCGCCTCCCGGCTTCGATCGGGGACGACTCAAGCTCGGTCGCCATCGTGTCGTTGAACCGGTTGAGAAAGCCGAACAGCGCGATCACCGCCACGATGTCGACGATCTGGGTGTCGCTGTAGTAGCGCTTCAGCTCGGTGAAGTCCTCGTCGGTCGCCGCATTCGGCACCTGCGCCGCGCCCTGGGCGACGCGCAATGCCGCGCGCTCGGCCGTGGTGAAGAGCGGGCTCGTCTCGTATTCCCAAAGCGCGTCTTCCTTGGCATCGGAGATGCCGACGCGGCCGGCGCTGTGCGCGGTGTGCGCCATGCAATAGCCGCACCCCGATGCGCGGCTCGCCATCTGGGAGACCAGGTTGCGCAATTGCGGATCGATCGTCGAACTCGGGCCGTTGATCGCCGCGGCGAGCTGGACGAACCCGCGCAGGATCTCTGGGCGGCGCGCCATAATGAGCTGCGAGTTGGGAAGAAAGCCCATCCGGCTTTTCGATGTTTCCAGGATATTGCCGAGTTCGGGAAGCGTGTCGGATGGAAGCGGCTGGATGCGTGGCATGTTTCCTCTCCTTTGGCTGGCAGCGAATTATCGGCAGACGGCTTCGGTCGAGATAGACAGGAGGTTAAGGATGCAAGCAGGTCGTCATATCACCGCGTTGTGTTGCGCTGGGTCGGCTTTGCTGGCCGCAGGCTTTGTTCTGGGGCAGCAGAGCGCGCCGACCGACTATAAATCCGTCAGCGAGGAGGTGCTTGCCTCGATCGATCTCGCCAAGGAAATCGACAGTGGCGCCAACCGCGAACTGCGTCTCAGCCGCGCGGTGGTGGCGCCGGGCGGTCATATCGGTGTGCATAGCCATCACGGCGACCCCACCATCGTCTACCTGCTGTCCGGGGTCTTGACGAACCACCATGACGATGGAACGACCGCAGAGTTTCGGTCCGGTCAGGTCTTCCCTGAATTCGGCCCGCGGGCGCACTGGGTCGAAAACCAGGGTTCCTCGCCGGTGACGTTCATTGTCGCGAATATCCATCGGCGGAAATAGCAGACCCGCAGCGCCGGCCCCGATAACGCACATGTCCACGGCGAGATCGCTCATGCTCGCTTTCCCGGCGCGCGTCACGTCGATCGATCGCCGATGCCAGCTTCCTCCAGCTTGGCCTTGGCATTTAGAGCGACGAGGATGGCAACGATCACGGTGGCGACGAGCCCCGCTGCGTGCGGCCCACCTCACCGAGCCGCCGGCGCCGGTCGCGTTTTCGAGCACGCCGAGATAGACGTAGAGCGCCGTGCCAGGAAAGATCCCGGCAAAGGTCGCCGCGACGAAATGAGGGAACGGGATGGCCGTAACGCCGAACAGGTAGTTCTGAAGATTGAACGGTATCAGCGGGCTGAGCCGCAGCAACCCGACGATCTTCCAGCCCTCCTCGGCGACCGCCTTGTCGATCGCCGCTAGATTGCGCCGTCTTTCGAGCAGCAGCCGAACCTTGTCCCGCGCGAGGTAGCGGGCGATCAGGAAAGCAAGCGAGGCCCCGATCGTCGCCGCGACGAGCACGATCGGGAAGGCCCAAAACCCATAAGCAAACCCGGCGGCGATCGTCAGCACCGCCTCGGGCGCGAGGACAATCGCACCGACCGCATAGATCACAGCGAAGATTACGACGCCCCAGAACCCGAGATTCACGATCCAAACCCGCAACGCGCTCAACCAGTCGCTAACCGGCAGCAAGTACCAGCCGATGCCGACCGCGACCAGGAATACGCCGGCTCCGATCCACGGCAACGATGCACTGCGGCGCGCGCTTGCCGACATGCGGGCCTTCTTGATTGGAATATCGGTCATCCGGGAATAGCGGTGCTGATCGGGTTTAGTCGCAGTCCCCGCGCCAGGTCTCCCGAACATCGCCGTCCGCAGGATGTAACAGGACGGATACGGGCAGCGATCCCGCAACTCCTGCTGGATCGGGGATAGGTCATCGGGCGCGCCTTTTATCGTCCAATCTATATCGAGGTGGACGGGGAAAGACGTTGGTGACCGTGGCGGCCTCGTCGATCCCTCGTCTGTCAAGGTAGCCGACACCTTCACATTGACCCCTGACGGTGATGCCGTGCTCGGCGCCGATCCGGTTGAGGATCACGTTGGTGCATCCTCCGAGCAGGGTTTCCAGCGGGCTCGGACGGCGCGGTCGGGTCCATGGCGCGGCGCGGGTTCGTCAATAACGATGCTGTGGCGCCGGACATGTACGATGCATCGCGTCGCGGAGGTGGCCTCCGCGGAAATCGCGATCGGCACGATTGTCTTGAGTTCAGTCGGCATTATCATGCTCCGCGGCCGGGGTAGGCCCGACCCTTCTCGCGTGATGCAAAACTCTGAGGTGGTAGGACACGGCGCCATAGGTGCTGACGCCGTATGGAACGGCAAAGGTAAGAAGGATCTTGGCCCAGTCGATCGGACCGCCGGCCAGCAACGCATCGCCCTGGTTGATCAGGTTGAGGATGGTTCCGACAACAAGCGCGACGACAAAGGAACGCCGCGGCACGCCGTCAGATACGCAGCACCGGCAAGCAGCGCGCCAGGCCGGCACGCCATTCATGCCCCGACCAGCCCCGGCAATTCGACCAGCGAGCGGATCTCGCGATCGGGGACGCCTGGCAGGCGCTCGCGACCCTGGCTATAGCGATTGCACCAGACGACGCGCAGGCCGAATGCCGAGGCCGCATAAGCATCCCACGCATTCGACGACAGGAACAGGATCGCGCCCGGCGCCAGCGAAAGGCGATCGACGGCGACCTGATAGACCTTTGGGTGCGGCTTATAGATCCCCACTTCCTCGACCGAGAGCACGCGATCGAGAACATCGCGGATGCCAGCATTCTCGACGGCCGCTTGCAGCATCGCCGGCGAGCCGTTCGACAGGATCGCGGTGGCCAGCCCCACCCCCTTCAGGCGACGCAAGACGTGCAGCACCTCGGGAAAGGCGGTCAGCGTCAGATAGAGGTTCATCAGCCGGTCGCGCAGCCCTCCCTCCTGCAGTTGCAGCGCCTCCAGCGCGAAGTCGAGGGCATCGCCGGTCACCTGCCAGAAATCAGCGTGGCGATCCTGCACGGCGCGCAGCCAGGTATATTGGAGCTGCTTTTCGCGCCACAGCGCGGTCAGCCTGTCCGATCCGTCGCCGAGCACGTCCCGGCAGGCCGACGCAGCCGACGCGAAATCGAAGAGGGTACCGTAGGAGTCAAACACGCAAGCGCGGATCCCAGTGAGCGTTCGGTCAGCCACGAGCTCCTCCCTGTCGATAGCGGCACCCTGTCCGGCGGATCAATCTGCGGTGCCCCGGATTGGATAGCCTCTTTCGCGAATGAATTTCCTCCGGTTCAGCACGCCTTGCAGATCGGGTCGCGCGAATGGTGCGTGCGACAGGGTCGATGATCTGCGCCTTGGCCTCGTGGTTCACGACACACAGGCCGGGCTCGGGATGCGGCACTGGTGGAAGGCGGACGGGCGGCTGTAGAACATCGAGACCTCACGAACTTGCGAGCGGCGGGCCTAGCCGAGCCGCGGCTCCAGCCAGCGCCACAGCAGATGATCGAGCGACAGTTTCCCTCCGCCGCGGGAGAACAGGACCAGCATCATCGCCAACCATTGAAGATGGGTTGGCCACGCTTCGGGGTAGACGAAAATCTGGATCACTGCCACCATCCCGAACAGAACGAGAATGGTCGGCCGGGTGAACAGCCCGAGCACCAACAGAACGGGAGCGGTCAACTCGATTGTCAACGCCATGTTAGCGGCCAGTTCCGGCGGGAGGAGCGGGACCTGATACTCGTCGCGGAACATTGTCAGGGTGGTCTCCCAGTTCATCAGCTTTACCTGACCGGCGCTCCAGAAGATCCAGGCCAGGGCCAGGCGGAGCGGCACGGCCAGCACCCAGTAGGGGATGGCGTCCAGTCGCTCCAGAACGAGCAGCGTTAACTTGGCGACATTCGATCGCGCACGGGTCGCGACCACATTCGCACTACTCATCGCTGTTATCTCGTTCAAAGTCGGACACAGCAAAGCCGGTCAATCGATCGCTCAGGAAATGGTCGGCCAGCAACACCGCTCCCTCGGCTCCGGCATATTCCGGAATCTCGCCGAGACTTCCCCCGCGGAAGAGCCTGCGGGCGAAAGCATAACCGGCGGGCGTCAGGCGGTGGGCAGCGACGCCGTTCGGACCGCGATTGACGACGAGATCGGCCGGATAGTCCAATTCAAGGAGCCGCACCGAGGGATGCGGCTCAAACCGCAACTGGTCGTGCCGCTCGGGATCGACCGCGGAGAGGGTCGCCAAATCCAGCACTGGGGCGTCATCGGCATTGGCGGCGACGTTCAACGCCCATTCGAACCGTGCCACATCGGGCAAGTAGCAAAGCGCCGCCGCGGCGGCGGGCAGGGCCGCCAGAAAATCCGCGAACCCGCCGCCATACTCGTTCAAATATCCGCTGCTCGGGGGGGACACTGCGCAGAACTGCTCGGCAGCCATTTCAAAGAAGTCGCGGCCGACCAGCCGGTCGACCGCGGGATAGGTCATCCGCAGCACCTCGATCAGCACGGATCGGCAGCTGTTCCGATAGATTCCCAGGCGCTCGGGTGGCGAGAAATCATCTTCTACAATGTGCGCCGCCACCGCCAAGTCCTTGTCGGAAAGGTTCGCCGCGAACATGCGCTGAAGCTCATGCAACCTCAGCATGCGTTGCCTCCTCGCTCAGAATGCGCTCCGCTCGATCAGCCTCGCCGAGCAGCACCGGAAGCGGCGGGATCTCGGTATCCCACTCGATCAGGGTCGGCACGCGCCCAAAGCGGGCGACAGCTTCGCGATAGAGCCCCCACACTTCGGCGCAGACGCGCGAGCCGTGGTCGTCGATCCGGATCATGCGGCCGTCGTCGAACCGGCGGATCTTGTGTCCGGCCAGGTGGATTTCGCCGATGCTTTCCGCCGGTAGCGCCTGAAGATATCGGCGAGGATCGAAGCCGTGATTGCAGGCGCTGACGAAGATGTTGTTGGCATCGCACAGAATGCCGCAGCCGGTGTCCCGCGCGACGGCGCTGATGAACTCCCATTCGGGGATCGTCGAATGGCGGAACCGCAGATACGAGCTCGGGTTCTCGACCAGGACCCGCCGGCCGAGAAAATTCTGCATCGTCTCGACGTTTCGGCAAACAACAGCGAGCGCCTCCTCCGTCATCGGCAGCGGCAGCAGATCGGCGAAGTGAATGCCCGAAACGGCGCTCCACGAAAGATGCTCCGAGACAAGGCCCGGGTGACGCGCTCAATTAGGCGCCGCAACCGCTTCAGATGTTCGCTGTCGAGCCCGTCGGCGCTGCCCAGCGACAGCCCGACACCTTGCGGCGAAATCGGGTAGTCGCGGCGAATACTGCCGAGATAGGCAAACGGCTTGCCGCCGCCCATGTAGTTTTCCGGGTGGACTTCGAGCCAGGCCACTCGCGGCTTTTCGTCCCTTACCGCGTCATGATGCTGGAAGCGCAACCCGATCCCCGCCGAAGCGGAGATCGGGCCGGGCTGCCGTGCGGGGGGAAGCTCACGGGCGCTCTCGCTCAGGAGGGCGTCAGGCTGCCGCCGGCGAGCTTCTGGCAATCCCCTTTCGGGAGGGCCACGAAGGACGCCTTTTCGCGGTCGTGGGTCACTCGGCCGACGCAGGAATGGGCGCCCTCGGCGCAATCGTTCTTGGCGCGCGCCGCGACGCCGTAGCACTTCTCGAGGTTATTCTTCATCATCCGTTCCATGGTCGCCTGCTGCTGTGGGTTCATCGGCTTCGCGGCCTGTTGCGCCTGGGCCGTGCCCAATGCGGCGATCGCCAAACCGATTGCAGCGGCCAGCGTGGTGGTCGCAATCTTGTGCTTCATCGGAAAACCCTCTCGCCAAGTGGTCCCCGCTATCGGGGCTGCATCAGGGAGTTCGCAGTTCCGCCGAGAAAGGTTACGTTGGCAACTGATCGAGCCGTGCCATGGTTGCCTGCCGCGCTCGCGGGATGGCGAGCGACCGAAGATCGAGGAATGGTGCCGAAGGAGGATTTGTCAGAGCGAGAGCCAGGGAAAGGCGACCGTCTGGCATGGTCGTCGCTAATGGCGCGCGCCCAGGACGGCGACCAGGCGGCGTATCGGCAGTTGCTTTACGAGATCGCCGGGTATCTCCGCTCCTTGGTGGCGCAGCACCATCGTAACCCGACCGATGTAGAGGACACGGTTCAGGATGTTCTCCTGACCATTCATACCATCCGCCACACCTACGACCCGAGCCGCCCCTTCGGACCTTGGCTTGTCACTATCGCCCGTCGCCTCATTATCGACACCATCGTTCAGTTTGTTGAGCATGCCCATCGCGGTCGCCACGATCGCCACCTCGACCCGCTCCCTCGGCGTGAATTCCCGGATAAAATCGGCATAGACATCTGCGGGGATGCCGCCGGCGTCCATCGTGATCGCCTGCGCGAACCGGACGGCGGCCCGCTCGCGCGGGCTGAGTTCATCGCTATCGGGTTTCCACTGATGGCGGCGATCAGGACCTGATTGCCTCGCTCAAGCCGCACGCGACAATCGATCAACGGGCGTCTCGACCGTCACGGCCGAGAAACACAGGGCGCCGCCCACGTCGCATGACACGTTTTCCCACGGCCTCGGTCGCAAACCGCCGATGTCGCGATGCGCCGGCAAGCCGGGTCGAGGATCCTAGTCGTCGGCTAGATGTAACCACGGCAGGCGCTCCTCCGGGAATATGTGCCTCGTCGGTTGAAGTCGCGTGGCTTGATCGAATGCACCGACATGAAAATGCGTTTCAGTCTGCAAGCCCTCGCTTTCGCAGGTCAACGTCGACCCGCACCTGACGCAGAACCCACGCAACCTGCCGGGCGACGACTTGAACTTGGTTACCTCGCCTTTGGTAACGACATAAGCCGCGCGCTTGAACGCCACAAAGACGGAGACAGGTGCCCCGCTGTGTTTTCGACAACTTTGGCAATGGCACCACGCGACCGATTCCGGTTGACCGGTCGCCACGAAGCGCACCGCGCCGCATAGGCAGCCACCCTCAAATTGATCGCTCATTCTATGGAGCCTTCGCAAGTTGACATCGCAAGGATACTATACGCGCTTCTGGTCCCGTCTTCCCTGTATTAGCGGCTTGGCCAACTGACGGGGCGGTGCCTGGCTACGCCGGCTCGAACTGGGTGCCGTGTCGCAGCATTGTCTGCTTGATGATGGTTGGACGACGCGCGAGCGCAATCCGCGCCTTCCGCATCGGGGCACCTCGAAGGATACTTGGATGCCCGCTGCAACTATAAAAGCCGACCTCGGCCCAGCTGGCCGGCCCGGCGCAGGCGGGTGGAACTGAGCCGTATGATATCGAGACCGCGAACGGCGGCTCATGGCGGATGGTGTTGAAAAACTCCAGCATTGCGTCGACTTTGTTGGGACCGGTTCCCGATAACGTGCGACGAGCTGCGCATCTCTCGGTCATGGCCGATGTGAAGCCGATCGTCTCATTTGCTACGGATCTGGCGTTAGGGGCTTCACTCTTCTCGGACGCGCCAATCTTTTCAAAAATTCATAACCAAACTAACCGTTACAATTTCGGCGCAGAAATCATGCGGACCCACTACTACTTTCGTGCCGCGTTGCCCCGCCAAGCCCGGCTTGCACTGCGCCATTGATATTGACCGTTTGGCACAGGCAAGATGCTAATCAGGCGCATCAGTGTTCCGGCTGTCAATATCCTCCGAGCCCTCTCCGAAAATCTCAGCACGGTCGGGCTCGATTGCGCCACCGACCCGCTGGGGCAGCCACCCACTATTCGGGGAAGATAGGCCGCGTAAGCGCGCTGTTCGAAGAAATTGATTAATTGGCGAGACCCCCCATCATAAAGCGTTCCGGACTCCGGCGGCGGCGTCCGTCGGCGGAGCGGCGCTAAACAGGACCGGTTATGTGAGGCTGCGTGCAGTTCTTTTCTGGATACTCGCCTTGGGAATGCTGGGCGTGGCGATATGGTTCGTTCCCTGGCCCGCCAGTGAGCCCGATTCGTCGGACGGCGCTGGCGCTAGAAGCGGCGCCGGTGGCGGTGGCGGCGGTGGTGGTGGGGGCGGAGGCGGACGCCGCTTCTTGAACACCGGCCCGATGCCGGTCGGGGTGGCGCCGGTTGTCAAGGGCGATATGCTGGTCACGCTGAAGGCGCTCGGTACAGTCACGCCGATCGCAACGTTAACCGTCCGAACCCAAATCGCGGGCCAGCTGAAGGAGGTCGCCTTCCAGGAAGGGCGGCTGGTCAAGGCGGGTGATTTCCTCGCGCAGATCGATCCGCGCCCCTATCAGGTGGCGCTCGAACAGGCCGAGGCCCAATTGGCCAAAGACCGGGCCGCATTGAGTAACGCGCAACGCGACTTGGAGCGCTACAACACGCTCGTAGCGCAAAACTCCCTCGCCCGCCAGAAGCGAGACTCGCAGATCGCGCTCGTGGCTCAATCCAAGGGGACCGTCCAATCCGACGAG
>WNFE01000904.1_pt1 | contig 21213 bp, 20 predicted proteins | sample 5400451 | NCBI WGS metagenome assembly WNFE01 (sample SAMN13153344, study PRJNA577476) | soil metagenome | isolation source: 200 cm saprolite under Douglas fir tree site 2 hole 2 | place: USA:California | collected 2015-04-18
ACCGAGGTTCTTGGCCGAAGACAATACTCGCAGGCTGCCCTCTATCGTGCAGCAATCCGTGACACACGATTCTCATCCGGATTCGGAATGTATCCTCCAGTCGCCAAACCGAGCAGATGGAGACCCGCGGCATGGCTCGTCTTCAAGTTCGGATTTGTAGGAGGACTGGGCCTATTCCTTAACGTATACCTCATGTACGTTCTGAGCCAAATCACAGCATTGACCAGTTTACTCGCCGGCTTCCTTGGAGGCTCCTCCTACCTTGTGTACGCGATCATCAGCAGTCAAGCCGCGGTATTGGTCAACTTCCTCATGAACGACGCTCTGGTCTTCAGGGGAAGAGCGAGAGCGACTGGACTTATCCGGAGATTCACCTTCTTCAACTCCATCGCCTCAGCGGACCTTCTCCTAAGACTACCCATACTATGGGGATTCACAACGTTCCTCTCTATCCAACCACTACTGTCGAATTTTGACAGTATCCTGCTAACCTTTGCTGGGAGGTTCTTGATTAGTACGAAGAAGATCTGGCCGAAACAACACAGTTGACGATGCAACGCCTCAAGCTGATATCGTTCTTTCTCCTCGAGACTCCTCACGCAATTGACTGAATCTGCTCCAGATCAGAGAGAAACGTCCACTACCACTCGTCGACAATTAGCAAAACTGATACGTGCAACCACTTCAATCATTCACCGTCGTTGCTATCTTACGCTCTCAAAAGAATCAGCCGGTCCTGGAAGCTTTTCGCAGCTCTAGCACTCGGCATGACTCTAGCAGCTACCTTCTTCGGAGGCATCAACGTCGCAGCAGATACGGTCGGAAAACAAGCCCTCGACGCTCAGCTCGCCAATACTCCGGTAGACTTGCAGCTGCGCGCTTTCTCTCTTGATGGAGGGAGGAGTCTCAACTCATCCGTCCAAGGTCTCATCTTGAATCTTCAACAAATAGATGGTGTAGCGGCCGCTGAACCCGTCGGAACGTCCAACCTGTTCAACTCTTCTTTTTCCCCCACCGTTACTGGAATCCAAGATGCTTCCGTTCTGTATCAACATATGACCCTCGTCTCCGGAAGAAGGACGCTTCACGCAAATGAGACGCTGATAAATTCTGACTCCCAGCAATCGCAGAACTTCCCAGTTAATCGAAGGATCACGTACATACTTTACACCAACTCTTCGAGGAAATACAACGTAACGCTAACGGTAGTTGGCTCGGTCAGTCTCGACACGGTAGCAATTAACACGCTCGGCATCGGTTACTACTACCAGCCATTTCCAGGAAATCCGGGACTAACAACACCCAACCAACAAGCAAGTATTCTCATCGTCAGCTGGGAACAGACATTTCTTCCAGTGCTTGCCAAGAACTACAACTCCTTTTCAACTGGCAACGTTTCGAGGTTCTACAGCCTCTCAGCCCAAGTCAACGTGTACTTAGACCGGAACCGGCTGATAAGCCCCTTCGCGATTGAGAGCAGCATATCCACGATCCAGCAGATAGACGCACGAATCTCGAACCTCGCCTTGCAGTATGGATTCTCACCGAACGACAATCTTCTCGGCCAACTACAAGCATTTTCCTCCACCATCTTCTCTCTTAGACTGACTTTCACCGCGGTCTCTATTCCAGTATTTTTCATGGCCTGGTACGTCGGACGGACTGTCTCACAATCATCCTTCAACTTGCGACGCAAAGAGATCGGGCTGCTACTGACTAGAGGATTCATGAGGGGCCAACTGGTTCGCCACTTCATTACTGAGGGGATCATAGTCGGCCTACTAGCAGGATTAGCAGGAATAGCCCTCGCGTACGTTCTGAATCCTCTCTTTCTTCAAGTCCTCGGCAATAACTCGGGAGCAACCGCGATCCTAACCAGCGATACTGCCATAATCACGATAATTTTCACCCTGGTTCTCACACTCTTCGCAATTCTCACCCCTGCCCGCCAGGCCGCAGCGATGGATCCGGCTCAGGCATTGAAGGGGTATGTCTACCTCGAAGAGACCCGGCCCATCAGAAAACGGGGCGCAATCCTAGCTCTGACCCTGGGCGCTTACCAGCTAATCACGCTTGCAATCGGTATAAACTTCATGAATATTGGTAGGTACGTCTACAACGCAAACTTTCTCCTAGTCCTATTCCTAATAATCGCAGCCGTCCTCAGCTTCGCACTGACTTTCATCGGTCCATTCCTCTTCCTCTACGGAGCCGCCCAATTATCCACCGGTCTAGCCGAACGATTTCACAAGAAGTTCTCCAGAATCTCCAGATGGATCATCGGGGATGTCGCAGCCCTCGCATCAAGAAGCGTCTTCAGAAACCCTCGAAGAGTTGCGGCCCTCGTATTCATCGTCGCCCTAATCGTCGGATACTCCATCTGGGTGATAGGCGACCTTGCTAGCCAGCAGGACTACAACTATCGACAGGCAGAGGTCGCAGTAGGCTCGGACATCCGCCTCTCAGGTATAACTTCCATAGCAAACGCGACAATGATTGCCAACAAGCTTCAAGGCTGGAGTAACATTACAGGAGCGACAGCCGAGTCCGACTTCTCTGGGACAGCTACAGCGGGAGGAATCCAGATCAAAGCGATAGATCCGCTGACTTGGAGACAAGGCGCATACTATGAACCTAATTGGTTCACTGGAGACATAAACGCGGTATTCACCGCTATGACAGGCAACAATCACACAATGGTCCTGGATCGTGGCGTTGCCTCATACTATTCCTTCTCAGTCGGGACCACGATCGTCCTCTACTATGGATCGATAAACGCATCGGTGATCAGCTATTTCGGTCCGGACTACTCCCAATCATCAGGAGGACCCTTTGGCCGCTACTTCTCACCAGAAGGCTGGTCGTTTATACCGATCGGGCTCATTAGACCAAATGCAACTCTATTCAATCCAACCAACATTGTACTGGTCAAAGCGTCGCCGAACGTCTCCCTCACACAACTCGCTCTCTCTCTGCGGACCGCTTATCCCAATCTCACAATAACAACCGCCCAAGTTGCCACCCAAGGAGTTCCCGGAGTCATCAACGCCGGCACGCAGAATGTACTTCGGCTCGGAACGGCCTTCGCGGCCCTTGCGGCAAGCATAGGCGTAGGCACAATTGCCTATACGGGCTACCGGGAAAGGGAGAAGGAGATTACGATGGTAGCAGTCCGGGGGCTTTCCTATCGACAGCTCGCAGGACTTCTAATAACCGAATTTCTACCTCTCGTGATCTTCGCACTAATCCTGGCGACAATTGTCGGTCTCATCGTTGTCTGGGGAGACGCCCTCGGCCAGAATTCTCTAAACCAGGGCTACCTCGGAATCCTCGCGGCCCGGCGGGTAGTCTTTCCGCTCTGGGCGTCTGCAAACATTCTGGTTATTGTAGCGCTTGTATTGGTCGGAGTCTTCATACCCGCCCTGACTGCCGCGCGGAAAGACCTTTCAAAGATGAGTAGAACAGTGAGATTCGCTTGACATCTGTCGAAGTAACAATCAATTCACTAGTCAAAGCGTACAAGCTAGGCAGAATAGAAGTCCAAGCGCTGAGGGGTCTCAGCCTCAAGGTTGAAGCTGGCAGAATGGTCTCAATCATCGGCCCTAGCGGTAGCGGAAAAACCACGCTCCTCAACATACTCGGCGGACTCGACCGGGCAACGGCGGGCACCGTGACGGTGGGCGATACGACGCTCACGGATCTTGCACCAACGGAGCTAGTAGGCTATCGCAGAGACGTCGTTGGCCACATCTTCCAGGCTCTCAACCTCATCCCAACACTGACAACAGAGGAGAATGTCGAGTTGCCCATGATGGCGGCGAGCGTCCCCCGATCCACACGCTTGTCGAGGACGAAGGAGCTTCTGAGCATAGTTGGACTATCGGACCGGCAGGATCACAAACCGGATGAGCTTAGCGGTGGAGAACAGCAGAGAGTAGCAATAGCAGCAGCACTCGCAAACGACCCGCCCCTGCTTCTCGCCGATGAGCCTACAGGTGAGCTTGACAGCGTTAACGCTAGAATGGTCACAGACTTCCTTGTCAAGGTCAACCGTGGGCTGGGGAAGACTGTGATCATGGTGACACATGATCAGAACGTTGCTCGCGTGGCAGACCACATAATGCGGATAGAGGATGGAGCCATCAAAGCCTCCCTGACACCTAGCCAGATAGCAGGTCCCGAAGTATCGACCTCATACCTAGACCAACTGCGGAAGCGCGTCGTTGAACTTGAGGCTCAGATGAAACAGCTCGACGAGGATTTCAAAGCGGGACGAATCAACGGGGACGAATATGCAGAACACCGCGTCCGGCTGAAACAGATACGCGCAGGCATCCAGGACGAGCTACAGCGACAGGGCGTAGTCGGCTAGAACCATCAGAAGGATTTCTGTTATCAAAAAGTTCAGCTAGGTTCAGTATTTTCTGACGAAACCGTCAACTGGATGCGCAAAGTCGAGATATGGCTGAAGCTCCAGGTGGAACAATTCTCCCGGAGGGGTCTTCTCGAACATTTCAGTCTGCTTCTGAACGAGGTCACTTACTAGTAATACCCGTTTTTTAATGTAGTCGCTTTCATCAGCGGCTGGCAGAGGACCGAACACTTGGGGAGCGACGAGGCTGACAGCAGCATACATTGACCAGGCAAGGTCTCGAATCTCCCACTGAGCGTCAGGGGCGCATCGCAGATTGAAAAAGTGGATCAGTTGTCGAGGACTCATGCTCATCACAATGTTCGTTGTGGCTGCGTTGGGGCGAAGATATCTGCTGTCTTCAGCTTTGATTCCTTTGGCGACTAGTCCTTCCTCAGCCTGACGGGTCAAGTCCATCACATCGGAAAAGTTGAGGTCAAGTTTCTGACCGTGTATTTCGACTGGCACTTTGAGGTCCTCGGGAATTCCTGATGGCTTCAGGTATCCGTAGCTCCGGGTTATCTTGACATAGCGTTGTGATTGTTGAGAGAAACTGGCAATTCTATGACGTACGATCTGATGGCTTGCGGCTCGGCTGACGCCTTGTAGGTCGAAGGTGAAGCTTCCATGTCGTAGCAGATCGTTCTGTCCCATCTTGACACCCTCCATCTCAAGGTTAGAGGTGAGGCTGGGATAGTTGGTGTAGCTGAACAAGATGACCTTAGATGTCACACCGTTCAACTCTTGACCGTGGCAGCCAGGGTAGAGGCAATACTGGGGGCTGCTGTGATTAGCGTGGCTACGAGTTCCTTGCTGAGAGGCGGCGGGCTTTGGGCTCGGGCGAGCTCCACCAGGACCCTGAGGTTGGTTGTGACGATCCATTTCTCCTCGTCGACGCGGCTTGTCTCGAAGAATTTCGATGAGTCTAGGAGGGAGAGAATGTCTTTCTCGCTAGCATCTACGAGCCACGTGATGCTGTTGTGTTCAAGAATATCGTAGTGTCCCAGTTCGAGGGATCTTCTTAGTAGCCCGGTTATCCGGTCCTCGTCGAAGACCTTCTCTCCCTCCAATGCCTTGTCGGGTGAGGTGTGAGCGAACAACTGGTAGCCCGGGTGGGGTGAGTAGCAGGACCGCATGGCGGCCGCGCATACTCTTTCCAGGTCAGGTTCGAAGCCTACGAGCTGAACTCGCACCGTATAGAAGCGCCTATCAATGATTGGGTGTTCAGCCCCCTAAAAAAACTACTGAGCATGCCGTCTAGCAAAATCTTTCACCGGCCAAAAGGGGTCTGTGCCTTCTAGCTGTTGCTTCCGGAGACACCACGCTTAGCTATTCGTCTAGCTTAGTTCGAGAATGCTGGTTAGAGGAGGCTCTAAACGATGGCTGCGGACGAGGCTCAGAGTGAGGCTCGAGAGGACTCGATGCCTGAAGCTACGATAGAGCCGTTTCTTGATATGCGAGACCCGACGTTCCGGCGCATTCTGCGAGCGGCGACGAGCAAGTTCAACCAGATGATCTGCCCCCTCATGGCTTCCGTCTGCGTTCGTGATCTCTGCATGTTCTGGAATGATCACTCAAAATCCTGCTACATCGTTGATACTTTGAAGACGAATCTCTATCATACGATCTGTCCAAAGTGCGGCTCCACGAACATCCAACTCTCGACGCGTGAGGGACGGACGGGTAAGACCAAGAGTTTCAGATGCGACACTTGTAACAACGAATGGAGCTCAGTACACTAAACTGAGCTTTTAGCCCATAACTGGTGGAGTCATCAATTCGTCTTCCTTCTCCTCTTCCAGTCGTGTCTTGATTCGTTTCAGCCTGAAAAAGTCCTCCCTGGCTCTCTCCTGTAGACTCATCTCAATGTAGCGAATCGTATTCAGAATCCTCGGAATGACGATGTACTCCAGGCTGTTGACTCGTCTCTTCGTAGCAGCTATCGCCTCAGCCAATCTACGAATCGCTTCTTCCGCGGCCGACAATTCTACTACGTTCTTCACCGCCTCAGTCATCAACGCCACTGCCTCATCCAGCTTCGCCGATGTCCCAATCATCGAGTAAGGGTAACCCTCCAATGGTCTAAGCTGAACCTCGACGTCCGGGATCGAGACCCCGATAACGTTCCTCGTCGAAGCGTCCACATCAAACCTGTCTTGTGCTGTCAGCGAAGTCTCCTCCAACCTTGTCGAGCCCATCAACATCTGAGCCTCAGCAAATCGAAGATATGTCCTGTTCAGAATATACTGAGTCTTAGCCCTCAACGCCGTAATTTCTCTGGCAAACTGGAAGAACTCGATCATCAACGCGTCCAGTTTCTCTCGGAGAAGGTCCTGGCCTCTCTGCGCAATGTTCCGTCTCTTCCGGAGAGCAATAAGCTCCATCCGGGTTGGACGGGCACCGGGTAGGATATCGGGCATTTTCTAGTTGTTCTTCCCGCGATTCTTCGGGAGCCACTTTTTGATTGTTGCCGGGTCTATCCTCTTCAACTCTGTCTCTGGTAGAACGCTGAGGAGGCTCCAGCCAAGGTCGAGGGTCGTGTCGATGTCTCGGTTCTCGTAGAGGCCTTGGTTGATGAATTTCCGTTCGAATTCATCAGCGAACTGCAAGTAGAGCTTGTCACGCGCCGAGAGTGCCTCTTCACCGACGACTGCGACTAGGTCACGGAAGGATCGTCCTTCTGCGAATGCATAGTAGAGCTGGTCAGAGACTTCCCTGTGATCCTCTCGGGTCTTGCCCTTTCCAATTCCTTCTTTCATTAGTCGCGAAAGCGAGGGTGCGGGGTCTATCGGTGGATAGATACCCTTCCGGTGGAGTGATCGGTCGACCATGAGCTGGCCTTCTGTAATGTAGCCTGTTAGATCGGGAACAGGATGCGTCTTGTCATCTCCAGGCATCGTCAGGATTGGCATTTGCGTGATCGAGCCCTTCGTCCCATGCAGTCTACCCGCTCGCTCATAGATCGTTGCAAGGTCCGTGTACATGTAGCCGGGGTAGCCTCTTCGTCCTGGGACCTCTTCTCGAGCTGCGGATATCTCGCGCAATGATTCAGCGTAGTTGGTCATGTCGGTGAGAATGACGAGCACATGGTTTCCCTGTTTGATCGCGAAGTATTCGGCGGCTGTGAGAGCTAATCTCGGCGTGAGGATTCGCTCGATCGCGGGGTCATCCGCGAGGTTGACGAACATGGTGACGTGGTCAAAGGCTCCTTGCTTCTCGAAATCGTCTCTGAAGTAGCGAAGCTCGTCCGCTGTGATTCCCATCGCGGCAAATATTGTGGTGAACGGCTCATCTGAGCCTACGACCTTTGCTTGTCGGGCGATCTGGGCTGCTACCGCGTTGTGAGGTAGACCAGACGCGGAGAATAGTGGAAGCTTTTGGCCTCGTACGAGGGTATTCATCCCATCGATTGTTGAGATACCAGTCTGGATGAATTCCCGTGGATATTCTCTGGCGAAAGGGTTGATGGGGTTTCCGTTGACGTCGAGATAATCGTCCGGTATTATTCTCGGTCCGCCGTCGATGGGGCGTCCGCTGCCGTCGAAGATTCTTCCCAGCATATCATTGGATACAGGTAGCTTGACTGTCTCACCTGTGAATCTGATCCGGGTCTTTCCAACATCGAGGCCGGTTGTTCCTTCGAACACCTGCACAACGGCGACTCCTCCGCCTATCTCGAGAACCTGGCCCCTTCTCTCTTCGCCGCTGGGAGTTTTGATTCGTGCGAGTTCCCCGTAACCTACTCCCCGGACGGATTCGACGAAGAGTAGTGGTCCAGAGATCTCTTTGATAGTTGTGTATTCTAAACCTCCAAGCGACATCGACTACTTTCCTCCGATCGACTTGAATTCCTTGTTCATTTCTTCCTCGATGTGTTCGGCGAAGCTCGGGAAATTATCGGCTGCTGTCAATCTCATTCTGTCAATCTCAATCTTTACAGGAAGATCCAGAACCTTCTGGAGTGAAATGTTCTCGTCAACAGCTTTCTGCATGATCTTGTGATAGTCGAGAATCAGCTTGATCATCAGGTCAATCTTGATCTTGTCACAATAGGTGTCGGCTGGATTGTATGCGGCTTGCATGAGAAAGTCCTCCTTGATCATCCTTGCAGTCTCTAGAATTACTCGCTGGCTCTCTGAGAGCGCATCGGGTCCGACGAGCATCACGATCTCTCGAAGCTCATCGTCCCGTTGGAGCAGGTTCATGGCCTCCTTCCTCATCATTGTCCACTCGGGACCGATTTCTTTCCGATACCAATCGTCCAGACTATCAGTGTACAATGAGTAGCTAGTTAGCCAGTTGATAGCCGGGAAGTGGCGTCGCGACGCTAGGTCAGTGTCTAGAGACCAGAAGACCTTTGCAATTCTCAGAGTATTCTGAGTGACAGGCTCCGAGAAATCCCCGCCGGGTGGTGAGACTGCGCCGACAATCGATATGGACCCAACACGAGTATCTGATCCGAGGACTTCGACTCTTCCCGAACGCTCGTAGAATTCTGCTAGCTTAGAGGCGAGATAAGCCGGGTAGCCTTCTTCGCCAGGCATCTCTTCTAGTCGTCCGGATATTTCTCGCATGGCCTCGGCCCATCTGCTGGTCGAGTCCGCCATCAATGCCACATCGTATCCCATGTCTCGATAGTACTCTGCTATGGTGATTCCAGTGTAGACGCTTGCCTCTCGCGCTGCAATAGGCATATTCGAAGTGTTTGCGATCAGCACTGTCCTGTTCATTATTGGCTCGCCGCTCCGGGGGTCAACGAGTTTTGGAAATGTCTCCAAGACCTCCGCCATCTCATTTCCTCTCTCACCGCAGCCCACGTAGACTATGACTGAGGCGTCAGCCCACTTCGCGAGCTGCTGCTGCGCCATGGTCTTACCAGTGCCGAAAGCGCCGGGGATAGTTGCTGTGCCGCCCTTTGCGATTGGGAAGAAGAAGTCGATAATACGCTGACCAGTTAGCAAGGGAGTGTTGCTCGGAAGTTTTCGCTTGAAGCCTCTGGCTGTTCGCACTGGCCAGGTGTTCAACATGAACAGTGGGACAGGCCCACCGGGCGAGTCTAGCTCGCCAACCGGTTCGCCGACGGTGTAATCACCTTCGTTGACAATTGATGTTATTTTGCCGGAGAGATTCTGTGGAATCATTATCTGCTGAGTGATGAGGCTAGTCTCTTTGACGTGACCGATGATGTCGCCTGCGGTGACTGTAGTTTTCGATTTGGTTGTCGGGACGAAGTGCCATCTCTTGCTCTTGTCAATAGGCGGGAGAGTTAGTCCTCGCCGGACGAAGGGTCCGGTCTTCTCAAAGAGGATCGTGAGTGGTCGCTGGATTCCGTCGTAGATCTGGCCAGTGATTCCAGGACCAAGTTCTACTGACAGCGGTTTACCGGTTCGATCAACCTTCTCCCCCGGTCGTATGCCCGCGGTCTCCTCGTAGACCTGTACGGTCGCACGGTCTTGTTCGATCTTGATGATTTCCCCGATTAGACCTTGATCCCCGACCCGGACGACCTCATACATCTGGGCCCCGAGCATATCACCCGCAACGATCACGGGGCCTGCGACGCGCTCGATCTTTCCAGGCTTGAGGCTTGACATGAAGCATCATGTAAACGCGAATTTGGGAGTCGGCGGGCCGGGTTCTGATTAAAACCTTGTCCACTTGATGAGCGGTTACATTAGCCTCATTATGGTCCTGGCACATGGGAGAGTCCTTCACTCGTTTCAGTCGTGATGTTTGGCCTTGTTTAGGGGAGTTGCGTCGAGAACCGCGCAGTCTAACTACAAGCGACTAATCCAGGTCCTAGTCATCGGTTCAGACGGAGATCACTGTCCACAAGCCACGTATGACGCGGCAAAAGAGGTTGGCGCACAGATAGCCGCTAGGAGTGCGATAACCGTGACAGGTGGGCTAGGTGGAGTGATGGAGGCGGCTGGTAGGGGAGCGAAGGAGAAGGGTGGGATGGTTGTCGGGATAATCCCTAACGAGGATATGAGTTATGCGAATCCGTATTGTGACATTATCATCCCTACGGGGATCGGGTTTGCCCGGAATTTCATCACGGCCTACTCGGCAGATGTTGCGATAGTAGTCGGCGGTGGTGCGGGAACCTTCATTGAAGCGTGTGTGGCTTATCAGAAAGGGAAACCGATCGTGGCGTTGATTGGGACCGGCGGGACCGCAGACAAAATCGCGGATACATTCTTGGACGATAGAAAGACGGTGAAGGTCATCTCAGCCTCTAGTCCGAAAGATGCAGTGGAGATGGCGCTGGACCATGCGACGAATGGTAAGAAGGGCGTGAAATACTTCCAGAGCGTCGCCCGAATGCTCTAACTCTTGTTATCATCCTACGAGAGACATACGGTTCAGAGATATTTTCTTCCTGAAGACTTCAAAACGCGGAGAGCATTCAGAGTGATGAATTCGTTGGGGCCCTTTCGTCCCCAGTCCACGACCTCGACGTTCGACACCTTCACTTTCGTCGGAGCCTTCCGTTTCATATTCCAGTAATAATCCTCCGCGTGCCATAGTCCATCGGGATCTCTCTTCTTCTCAACAATGTCGAGCGCTTCCTTGGTCCGCGGGTCGCGTAGCTTTCTCGCTCTCGAGAGTATAATGAGCTCTTGGAGAATATCGCAATGCCAATACAACGGGTAATGCAGCTTGACCATGTCCGAATGAATTATTTCTCCAGTGTGGTCTGAACGGAAGAGACGATGTCGTAGAAAGAATTCCGACGCTCTCTATGGGTTTCAAGAAATCTCGATCTCCCGTTGCATGCTGATACTCGACAAGACCCCAGAGAGTGGAGAGTGATTCATTGACGGATGAATGGTCAGCCTCCGGGTCACGGTCACAGTTCCAACCTCCATCAGCCCACTGCCAACTCACCAAGGACTGAGCGAGCTTCACGACCCGTGGATCCTCTGCGAGACCCAACTGGCTACAGACCGCCAGCGCGTTACCCTCTTGGGACGCACACCTCCGATATCTGCCATTGATTTTGGGGACATTACGAAGATGAGCCTCACCCAGCAACCATTCCAGAACAAGATTCGTTGCTCTGACAGCAGCTCCGGATCCTGAAGTGATACCGAGTTCTACGAGAGAGACGAGACGCCAGTGTGCACCGGTCCATTTCTGATACGGATGGACACCGAAACTACCGTCAGACTGTTGCCCATCGAGCAAGATCAAGACCCTTGGTCCGGAAGGTATGAGTCTCCAGGCCTTCTCGACTTCTGGAGAGTTCTTCGGTTTGTCGAGAATGTCGGTTAGTGTGAAATAGCGTATTGATGGATCTTTTGATTGAAGAAGCAATTCTACGACTGAGTCAGATGCATTTTTTGTGATGTGCTCGTAGGCAGCGGGCTCTAGCAAGCCGATCTTGGAATTGATTTTCTAGCTAGATATATGGACATAGCGGCAAAATCGAACGTTCATGTCTGATATGGTGGGGCTGGCCGGATTTGAACCGGCGATTTCGTGGGTTCGCGGCCAGGGATGATGGCTCCCAAGCCACGCGGCGAGTCCAGGCTTTTCATGATAAGCCTTCTAGACCTGGCTAGCCGACAGCCCCTCGAAGGCCGAGTTCAACCAGTATCGCTTTAGCTCTTACTATCACTCAAGTCGTGAAAAAACAAGGCAAGGACAATCCTTCGGGCCATTTCATCTTGCGGTGTAGATGCGACCAGATTTTATACCAGTACGACGTAGACATGGGAGCGACAAACCACAACCGGCAGGAAGAATCGTTGGAAACAACCGACAAGAAAATCCTCAAGACATGCCTCGTCTGCAAGAGGACGTTCCTCGGCTGGTTCAGCGAAAAATACTGCAGCGCCGATTGCCGGATGGAGGGCAACCGTCTCAAAGCGCGGCTGCGTAAACGGAAGAGCAGAAAGGTTGGAGACCTCAAGGAAGGAGTCATCTCACAACAGCTCGGAGAACTGGGACTCGCTGAAACTCAGTATCCAATGTACAACCATGAGATTGTTCCTACAATGTACGCGAACTTTAATTTCTATCACGCGAGAGATGGCAAGCGCCACGTCCGATCCTACTATGATCTACTGCGAGACATTGCAAAGTTGAACGGGACCGATCTCAGAACGATACTCGCGAATATGTCGCCACGCGACGAGAAGAACTAGCCAGTCTCTTGATCCAGCTTCCTAAGATCCTGAATTCTACCTAAGTAGGTTCCGTCGAACAGATAGGCTTCACCATTCTCAAAGTCCACCGCGCCTGATCTCAGCACGGGTCCCATGTATTCCCGATAGAGATCCGTCCAACCTTCCCTGAAGCTTCGGTTGATAGGCTGCCCTCCAAGGTAATCGTTGAAGCTAGGCATTATGATGCACTCAGCGTCAACAACTGCTGTCCCAAATTTTTTCTTGTACTCCTCCACAGAATCGCCTTCCCACTTGACCGATTCATGCTTCAAGACTCCCTCAGCGAGCTTCTGACCATTGCTCTTAGCCCGGACCCAAGCCTGACGGGTGATGCGGAAGCCGAGGGGATCTTTGAAGACGACGACAGGATGTAGATGTCCCATCACCAAGAACCCGCACCCCAACAAGGGCGGTGATGGCCAAGCGTGGCCGTGAAACAGACCCACGCTGTTCCAAACGGATATTCCTTCAGACGTGCTGATCTTTACGCTTGGAGGAGTAAGCGGTTCTAGGTTTCCATCATGGTTGCCCGGGACAACTTGGACGTCCGGGATTATTTCGACGAGACCATCGAAGAATTCCGGGACGTACTTCCACTCCTCTAACTCAACCTTCGCGACCGCATGCTTCACATCGCCGAGGAGAATGAGTTGTTGGGGATGGGTGTCGTTGATAATCTTCCTAAGCTTCTCCAGCAAACGCGGGACCTGTGAGGGCACGTGTATTCCTTGATGGGAGAGGGATACTTCCCAGCCTAGATGGAGGTCTGCCACGACCAGGACCCTTTCGCGGTCCTTCTCCATCAAAAGAGCAGGCTGGTCCGCTACAGGCTTGACTACGACTTCTTCAGGCACGGACAGCATCCCCAGAATTACAAGTGGGATCTTGTGTTTAAGGCCAGACTCGTCAATTGACTAGAATGGCCCGATAAGCGGATCAAGAAGACTCTTTAGAAACAGGCGTCCTCAAAATTGGTGAAGGAGCGAGTGTATTGTGGACTCGTCCGATTCTTCCCCAAGGAGCTCAGCCTCCGGAAGAGCTGAGGTCTATCGTCCGGAAGAACAAGTAGCTGGTCTCGCTAGTGTCTTCCTGTCCCGCGGGCATTCCTTTGGCTACGGTCTCTACTTCAGCAAGACTAGAATCATCGGGGTAAGAAAGCGAAGGACTTCTCTTGTCTTCGGTCTCGCGTTGGGCGTGCCAGTCCTCGCTCTTCTCTTGTATCTCTTGTACCTCGACTTCGTCCTAAGATTTTCCGGACCACTCTACGGTGTCTTCTTGCTTCCGATCCTCCCCATAGTCGTCGATCTGGGGGTACGTCGATTGCGTCACGCCGTCCCCGAGAGGATAGTCCAAGAGAACACTCCCACGACTACGAGTGAACTCGGTTCAAAGATTGATTTTGAACTCAAGAGGGAGGAGATTGCTGAGCTCTTGATGAAGCATGTCATCGGGGGATGGCTATTTCCTCAGCCTGGTTATCTCAGGATTACGTCGAAGAGTCATCTTGAGAAGCCGATTGAAATCAAGATTCATGGAATCAAACAGTTTCAGACTCTCAGAGAGATTGTAATCGAATTCGCGGCGCGACAGCCGCAAGTGAGAGCGCTAGAGTACTAGAGACAAACCAGTTTGATAATTTCTCGGAAAGACCTACTTTGCCCTAGACTGTTTGACTGTGACTTGAATAGGCTGGGCTACAGCAGATTTTAGCAGGTTGCGTCGACTCCTCTCGAAGTTTAGCCATTCTTCAAATTGCTTGTCGCTCATTACAAGCAGGTTGACGTAGTCGGCTATCTGTTGCTTTCCAATAAAGTCGACCCCTTCAAGCGCCTGTATTCTCTCCTCCATTTCGGGTGTCAGCGCTAGTTTGTCTTTCTGTTTTGCAATCTTCATCATCTTCGCGATGATCTCGTCATCAACGTCCGCGTTGATCCCAAGCTGATTCATAGCCTGGAGGGCGTCCCGGGTTCGTTGTTCACCGTATTTCTCGCTTCCTCCTTCGCCGTGGATGAATTCGAAGACTTCTGCTGTTGCCCGGTAATATGTTTCGATAAAGTGGCCGACTCGTTCCTCCTTCGCTACCTCCACCAGTCCTGCGTCTAGGAGTTTGCGGATATGGTGGTAGATTGCTTGGGGTGTAAGTTGGAGTTCGTGGTGTATCTGGCCAACAGTCATTTCCTTAGCTCTGAGGAGGTAGACTACGCGTCTTCGGGTGTCGTCGGCCATCAGTTCGAAAGCGTTGGGGTCGCGGATGAACTTGAATGTCCTCAAGCTCTCATATTCTACTTACCAAGTAAGGAGTTTACTTACTATTAGCGCTTTCTGAATCAGCCATACCGCTGTTTTAGTGAGTAAAACCAAGAGTTTAATAGCTCCTGTGAAAGGCTGGTTTGTGTGAATGAAACATGAGTTTGAATAAAGGAAGTCTAGATTTGGGAACTGGAAAGAACTCCCAGAATAACAAAGGTCCTCTATCGTCACTGGTTCCAACGATCCACAAAACAGGGCAAGGCCCAAACTGCGTGCGATGCATGACCGCTCCGGCATTCGAGATGCGTCGAAGAGCGGTCAAAAGGGCGAGCCTCTCAATCGAGGCAACAAAGGGCAAAGTTCAAGCACGGAACCTCTACTCACAGCTAAGGTAACCCGACCAGATCGACCTGAGGAATGCTGAGGAAATCACGATGCTCTACCTCGTCAAGGCTCGGCCAATAGTCCCTCAAATGGCAGGCTTCTGGACCCTCCTTAACAACGGAACCATAGAGGCTCAGAAACCCGACGGCGGCGAGATCGTTGCTTCGATGCGAAGGGCCGTCATGAACGGGGATAAGGTCGAATGGCATGAAACGTGCTTCTGCAACCCACCCCTGCGTCGTGAAAGAGCCACCATCTACGACCAGTTCTTCACTGACCTCAAGACAGAGCCCTTGGTCGCACCGGCCAATGTGAAGGGCGAAAGCTTCTGGCACTATCTCGAAGACTGGAGCAAAGTGAGAGCCGCTGGTCACGGGCAGCCCACCGTCAGTGTGGGGAGATATGTCCCAATCCGCATTTTTTGAACGCGCACTCCCTCATTTTTCTCGCAGATTCCGATTCGAAACCCTATCATATGCCAAGATTCTGTTGTACTAGAGAAGAGCGTCGTCTAGCAAGCTAACGGAAGACACTGTTCTGAGGAGGGTCTCTCAGGAGCTACGCCGGACTCATATTCTGACGGAAGAACAGAAACAAACCCTGTCCAAGGTTTTCGAGAAACGACTCCCACAAGCCTTAGCACTAGTTGACGCCAAAAATGTCGTCAATTACCGGTTCAAGCCCAGCGGCCGAACCTTCTGGGTAATCAAGGGCCGGAAGGGAGAGTACCAAGTCATGCCTGATAGTATGTTCTGCACCTGCGACGACTACTACTTCCGAGTGATGGACAACAAGAAACAGTTATGCTATCACCTAGTCGCGCAGCAGATTGCCGAGGCACTCGGCCAGTATGGCGTGTTAGACTTTGCTGATTCACAGTACGCCGAGGTTACTTCGAAGTGGAGTGATCCCAGTTATCAAATGGGCGAGACTGGACTAACTAGCTAGGCGCTCAAAGATCAGTACATGTCCTAGAGGAATCGAGTATTGGTAGCGGTCAGAGTTATTTAGATCTCTGGAAAGAGGCGGCGCACTTTGGTCGATATTTCGGAACTTATAGTCTGGAGTACTATTGTACAGACGATCGTTCTATCTCTGACGCTTGTCATATTCACTCTCTCCTTCCGCAGCCAGAACAAGGCAATCCAAGAACAGGCCTACCAGAAGGTAATGGACGATTATGGTGATGCCATGAGGATGCTATCGGAGAGGCCAGAACTCTATGCATTCCAGCTCGAACTCTTCAACAGGAGTCGACTACCACTTGGACGAGAACAAGAGTCATACTCACGCGAGGAAATGGTCATCCGTAACTACGTCATCATGCTCTACGGATTCTTCGAAAGAGTCCACTTCCTCTACAGACGGAAATGGATTGACGAGGACACTTGGAAGCAATGGGCAGCGTTTCTCGAAGTTGTTGCCGCACACCCTGTATTCGGGGAGGTTCATCAGTCGTCCAGAGAAATGTTCGACAAGCCATTCCAAGATTACGTCTCTGGAATCCTCAGCCGCAAGAAATGAAACAGACTACACTCGCTTCGGGAATGGCGTTTGATTCTCTTGATTGGTCATTGTTCTTCTGCATCTTGTATCAGTTCAATGATGGCATCTGGTTAGAAAAGCAGGCCTCTTTTGCGCGTAGCTGAAAGTTTTAGTAGCCGCAGATGGGCGAGTCGTCTCGAAATGGTAGAGCGCGCGTGTCTTACAACCTCACGCCTGATGCAGAGTATTCATTACTCCAGCTCATACTCTACGTTCTGAGCTTCGTCACAGTCCTCCTAATCTTCCTCTACATAGCCAGCGAGAGACCTGGCGAGAAGAAGAAGAAAGAAGAAGAAGAAGACTAGTAGCTGTCCGAAACATGCAGCTCTCCAGAAACGAGAAGATCCTTGCGATCACGTTCGCAGTAATGTCAATCTGCGGCATCCTCTTCACACCCGCAGGGCTTGAAACTCGCCCCCTCTCCACCCTCCGATCCTACGGTCTGGTTCCATTCTTCCTCGCCGGGACCGCCCTGGATTTTGCCTCCCTAATTCTAATCTTCAAGAAACCCCGAATTGCCGCAATGACCGGAATCGTCGCAGCAATCGAATACGTATTCCTAGCCCCGGGTGACCAAGCACAGTTCTTCTTCGTCGGAGTGCCCGTACCTGCTGGAATAACGATAAACGAAGTAGTTGCGCTTATCGCTTCAGTCGTAGTTCTCCTCTTCGCCCCAATGGTCTATCTTGCGAACAGAAAGTCATCCAAACCCTCGCCATAATCTATCGACCTCTTCTTGGATCATTCGAGTGAGTCGCCGTCTAGGGTTTATGAACCGCCCAGCAGTCTAGTGCGGTAGATGCCTAGTTCGGCCTTTTCAGTTCTGAAACCTCCAGTCCTAAGGAGACTCGAGAAAGAAGGCTTCCTAGAAGCCAGTCCGATCCAAGAACTATCCATCCCAGCCATCCTCAGGGGCGAGAACGTTCTCCTCATCGCCCCGACGGGAACGGGAAAGACGCTGGCAGCTATACTGCCGGTCTTGGACAAGTTTCTCGAAGCTCGTTCTTCAGAGAAGACCTCTGGCATCTCAATTCTCTACATTACGCCTCTCCGCGCGCTGAACCGGGACCTACTGCGACGACTGGAAGAGATGGGACGGGACCTTGATGTGAAGATCGAGGTGCGTCATGGGGACACGCCAACGAGTGCTAGGTCTCGACAAGCCAAGAGCCCTCCAGACATGCTGATCACTACGCCTGAGACTCTTCAGTCTATACTGGTCGGGAAGAGGATGAAGGAACATCTTCGAGCCGTACGATGGGTTGTCGTCGATGAGGTTCACGAGCTTGCGACCGACGAGCGCGGAGTCCAGCTGTCCATTGCCCTTGAGCGGCTGTTGGAACTGACTGGGAAGGAGTTTCAGCGAATAGGGCTCTCAGCGACTATTGGAGAACCAGAGAGGATTGGACAGTTCTTGGTCGGGACGAACCGGCATGTCAGTATTCTGCGCTCTGACGAGGAGAGAGGTCTCCAGATTAGCATCGGGTCTGTCTCCCCAACGGGCAAGGATCACGAGGAAGCAACAAGATTGGGTCTTCCTATCTCCACTGTCGCCCGTGCTCGGAAGATACTGGGACTGATCGAAGCTCACAAGTCAACGCTAGTGTTTACGAACACTAGAGAACATGCCGAGGCGTTAGCGTCCCAACTTTTGGCCTTGGGCGCGGTTGGTGTGAAGGTCCACCATGGCTCTCTGTCACGCGAGCTTCGAGAAGAAGCGGAAAAAGAGTTCCAGGCAGGCTCGCTAAGAGCGCTCATCTGTACTAGTTCACTTGAGCTTGGGATTGACATTGGTAGCGTAGATTTCATCATTCAATACACGTCTCCTCGAGAGACAACCCGGCTTGTCCAGAGAATCGGTCGCAGCGGACACACGCTAGGTGGGACTTCACGCGGAATAATTCTTACAATCACTCCTGATGACATTCTAGAATCAGCGGTGCTAATCCAGCGTGCAAAAGAGGGAAGGCTAGAGCGGCCGATCATTCACGAGAAAGCGCTGGATGTTCTGGCTCACCAGATTATCGGCATGCTGATGCAACAGCGCCGGATGACTATCGAGGAGATTCTTCGGCTGGTCCGGCGATCTTATCCTTTTCGAGATCTGGAGGTTGGCGAGCTGGAGGAGGCTATCCACCAGCTGGACGAGCTGCGTCTGCTTCGAAAGTTCGGCGATTCTTATTCTCCTCGCAATCCAAAGGCTCTCCAGTACTATTTCGAGAATCTCTCGGTCATCCCTGATGTCCAGAAGTATACCGTCTTTGATTTCTTCCGTAAGCGCCGCATCGGGACACTTGACCAGGACTTTGTTGCTCGGCGATGTGTTGCCGGCGTCGAGTTCATTCTTCATGGACAGACTTGGCGGGTGATTTCAGTGGATGAAGAAAAGTACCATGTCGAGGTAGAGGCTGCGCCTCCGAGTCTCAAAGCGATTCCGGGCTGGGAGGGGGACATGATTCCTGTCCAGATGGACGTAGCGTCTGAGGTAGGCAGGATGAGGCGCACGCTCGGGCTTGCTGGACAGGCTGACGATGGGTTGGAGGATGCGGAGAGGGAGAGGGTAAGCTCAACGCTTTCTCTCCAGGGTAAGCAGGCGAAGATTCCCTCTGACAAGCTCGTCCTGATCGAGGGTTTCGAGAACAGCGTGATCGTCCACACATGCGCTGGCAACTTGGTCAATGAAGCGCTTGCTAACGCGATGGCGGCGCTCTTCGGGTCCCGGCTCGGATCCAACATTGCCACCCAGGTCGACCAGTACCGGTTCGGTCTGATCTTTCCTCGACCCGTGAGTGCTCACATGGTTGCTGAAGAGTTCAGAAAGCTAACACCGAACGACTTGGAATCGATGATCCACGAGACAGTGGAGGCGTCGGATCTTTTCGCTTGGAAGCACTGGCATGTGCTCCGACGCATTGGAGTGGTTAGTCGGCAGGCAGAGTACAAAGCCCGACAGGCCCGATTGCTGGTTGATATTTTCAAGAACTCCATCGCCAACAAAGAAACTCGGCGCGAACTGTTCACTGAGAAGCTGGATATTGAAGGGGCCAAGAAGATTCTCGCAATGGTAAGCTCAGGCGAGGTCTCGATAGATGTGATCCAGGACGCGGGTCAGTGCACTCCGCTGGCGCTGCCACTTTTGGATCGGATCGTTCCTCACGGGCTTCTTCGTCCGGCGATTGAGGAGACCTCTATTATTGATGTGGTGAAGAGCAGGCTCCTCTCGACCAAGTTGCGACTGTTGTGTATGAACTGTGGAGAATGGGATGGCATCAGGACCGTTGATAATTTGCAGGACAAGGTTCGTTGCCCAAAGTGTAGGTCGACGTTGATCGCTGCCACCTATCTGAGCGATGATGCTCTGCCAAAGATCATTCTGAAAAAAATGAGAAGCGGAAAGTTGTCCGGCGAGGAAGAGAAGGAGTGGATGACCGCTTGGCGATCCGCGGGTCTCTTGCAGACCTACGGGAAGAAAGCTGGTTTGGTCTTGGCAGCCAGAGGAGTGGGTCCGACCACGGCGACTCGGATATTGCGGAATCGTAGCGGCGGGGAAGATAGTTTATACCTGAGTATTTTGAGGGCTGAGAGAGAGTTCGAGCGTACGCGTATGTTTTGGGACTAGCTGCTATGCCAGCGTTTGATGATCTTCTCAAGCAGATTCTATCTGGCAACCCGAAGATTGGTAGAGACGAGATTCTGACAATGGTCGAACGGAAGAAGGAAGAATCTCACGGTCTCTTGTCAGACGTGGGCGCGATCAGGCTGTTGGCTCAGCAACTCTCAGCTTCGCCTCCTGCAAGTTCCGATCTGAAGGACCAGCGGATATCCAGCATTCATGCCGGATTGAATGATTCTACGATCACTGGTGAGGTGATTTCCGTCAGTGATGTGCACGAGTTTCAACGATCCGATGGGACGGCGGGGAAGGTCTTGAGAATGAGGGTCGGGGACCCTTCCGGCCAAATTACTGGTGTTTTCTGGGATTCCTTAGCGGACACTGTAGCGAGGGAGGCGTTAACCCCCGGGTCTCAAGTTAGACTTCTACATGGTTACACTAAGTTTGGGAGGGCTGGGGAGGTAGAGTTTCATCTTGGGTCTCGGGCTAATCTCCAGATACTAAGGAGGGCCCAGTCGCAGGGATTCGCCGCGAGTGGCGTGTCGAGTGCGGCGGTTAAGGTTGGAGTGTCAGATCTGCTCCGTGTACGTCTCCTCAAGCTTCAGAAGAGCCAGTCAGACCAGGGTCCCACGTGGGCACTCTGCGCCAATGAGGCCGGATTGATGATAGCGAAGTTCTGGGACAACCAGGCTCAAAGTGTCCTCGAACTCGGTGAAGGCTCGCTTGTGGCGATAGAGAATCACTGGGTGACTGAGAGGAATGGCCTGGTCTATGTCAATGTCGGGTCAAAGGCCTCTGTCAAGAAGGAGAGCACCGACTTTGTTCCGGATATCCCC
>WNFE01000905.1_pt1 | contig 21204 bp, 18 predicted proteins | sample 5400451 | NCBI WGS metagenome assembly WNFE01 (sample SAMN13153344, study PRJNA577476) | soil metagenome | isolation source: 200 cm saprolite under Douglas fir tree site 2 hole 2 | place: USA:California | collected 2015-04-18
CGGACTGGAACGCCATGGCGGGCGCTTGATGTGACGCCCTGGGATCAGTGGTGTATCGGCGTCATACTCGGCGTCGGCGAGCCGCTCGAGCAAGTCAGTGTCGACACCCACTTCGCCTGGTCGTGCGCCGAGACGCTGCCTTACGACCTGATGCGTTGGAACAACCCTCAGAACACGACCGAGAAGTGGCCGGGCTCACGCGACAGCGGGGCTCAGCCTGGCACTCGCGACGTGCAGATCTATGCCAGCGTGCAAGACGGCATCGACGCCACCTGCTTCACGCTGCTCAACGAGCCGTACTATTCCGCGATCGTCGCCAACCTGCGCGCCGGCCTGCCACGGCAACAGTGGGGGCTCTACTCGACCGCGGCGACAGAACTGCACGCTTGGGGCACTGGCTCGGCGTGGCTCTTACACGACTTCGGGCCAGCGCCCGCAATAGGAGGCGACATGATCTCTCAGGACACCATCAACCGCATCAATGCGCAGTACGACGGCATGTTCGGCGATCCGGCGACGAACGCCTACGCCAAGCTCTATTGGCAGCGCGTGGCGGCAGCGGTCGTCCAGGTGAGCGGTGGCGCGCTGACGCCGGCGCAGGCGCAAGAGTTGCAAGAGGCTCATGACGCTGTGCTCAAGATCGAAGCCGCGCTCAAAGGGGCGTAGGCTCTCGCCGTGAACGTCGACCCGAAAGCGATCGCGCGCCAGTCTTTTCGTCTCTTGGTTAAGCCGCACCCGCCAGGGCCAGCTCCGCCGCCCGGTTGGCGTATCCGGGATGCGAAGGCCGCGCCACCCGAAACCAGGCGAGCGTCTCCGCGAGCGCGTCCTCCAGCGCCGAAGGCTCGAATCCCAGCTCGCGACGGGCTTTGTCAAGGTCGTAGCCTGCCGACCGACGCGGATCGGGACCATATGGGCTCGCGTCAGGCGGCAGGTCGGCAAACGGAAGCGGGTGGATGCGCGCGGGCATGCCCAGCACTCTGGCGATCGCTTCGATGAGATCCCGCAAGCTCACTCCTTCGAACGCGACGTTGTATGCCTGGCGTGTGGTGTCCTTTCTAAGGTCGCACGCAAGCGCGCACGCATAGCCGACGTCCTTCACCCACGCCAGGCCCGCTTGGCGCTCGTAGGATTCCGCGGGCACCAGGAGCGGGCCGCCGTCAGCGACGCGCTGGATGTACGCCGCGATCCTGAGCGTCCAGTCGGCGGGGCCGAAGATGGCAGGCGGGCGGATCACAGTCCATGGAAAGTCGCTCGTACGCGCGAGCATCGTCTCGCACCAACGCTTGCCATTCAGGTAGTCAAGCGCTTCCGTGGGCTCGCCCTCGAGCGGGATGAAATCCACCTCGCGCGCCGGCTTGCCGTTGAGATTCGGATACACGCCGGTCGATACGAAGATGTACCGCTCGCCCTTGAAGGTCCTCGTTACCGCCTCCACCTGACTGGGCAAATAGCAGGCGAGGTCGAGCAAGACGTCGGGCCGCACGGTGTCGATCGCCTGGCGCAGCTGCTCCTCGTCGGTGCGGTCGAATGCGATGTAACTCGTGAAGACGCCGTACGGCCGCTCCTTGCGTCCCGCCGCGATGGTTTCGACGCCCCGCCGCATCAGCTCCTTGCACGCGGCGGTGCCCACGAACCCGCAACCGCCTAAGACCAGAGCGCGTGTCAATCGAGGTCGCGCGGTTTGAACTCGACGTCCACCCCATCGAGGCGCTCGAGGCGCGCGGCCATCTCCTTGGCCATCGCGACCGAACGATGCCGGCCACCGGTGCAGCCGAACGCGACGATCAGCTGCGAGCGGCCACGCTCGCGGTAGTGAGGGAGCGCGTCTTTCAGCGTGCGTTCGAGGTTGTCGAGCAGATCCTTTGCCGCGGGCTGGGCGAGTACGAATTCGCGCACCCGAGGGTCGCGGCCGTCGAGCGGCCGCAATTCATCCACCCAGTAGGGATTGTCGAGCAGCCGAGCGTCGACGACCCACGCCGCGCCTTCAGGGATGCCTCGCTTGTAGCCGAAGGCGAGGCAGGTGATGAGCATTCGCTCCCGGGACCTGAGCTGCTGCGCCAGCTCGCGGAGCTGTGCGACGTCGACCCGGTGATGCGCGCGGTCGTGGCTGCCGCCGGCCTTGCCGTCGTCAGAACCGACGTGGACCAGGACGTATTTGATACCGCGCTCGTCGGCGTCTTTGAGCACGACAGCGCTGTCTCCGCGGAGCGGCAGCACCCCGTCGGAGTCGTCGAACGGCGAGAGCCAGCGCGCGAGCTGGAAACCGGTGTCGACGAAAACGCCGACGGCCTCGTCAAGCTCTGGCTCATTCGTTCCACCGACGATCACCAGCGTCATAGCGTTTCTTTGAGCCTCTTGGCCAGGCGCTCGGGGACGCCCAGCGCGACGATGTCCTCCACCGCCGCGTCGCGAATCGCTTGCACGGAGCCGAAGTGTCGCAGCAGCGCTCGCTTGCGTGCAGGCCCGATGCCCTCGACCGAGTCGAGCGGCGACGTCAAGGCCTTCCGCGCGCGCACCTTGCGATGGTGGGTGATGGCAAACCGGTGCGCTTCGTCGCGAATGCGCTGCACGAGGAACATTCCCGGTGAGTTCCTCTCCTGCACGATGGGCTCCGATCGGCCCGGCGCGAAAATCTCTTCGTGCTCCTTGGCCAGGGCGAAGGTCGGGATGTCCGCGTAACCGGCCGACTCGAGCACCTCCAGCGCAGCGCTGAGCTGCCCCTTGCCGCCATCGATGAGGATGAGGTCCGGCCGGCTCGTGAACGAGCGATCGCCGACGGCGTCAGCCTCCTCTCTGCGCTGCGCGGATTCCAGCCGCTCCAGCCGGCGGCGCAGCACCTCCTGCAGCATCGCGAAGTCGTTCGGGCCGGGAACGAACTTGATCTTGAAATGGCGGTAGTGATCGTTCCTCGGCCGGCCGTCTTCGAAGACGACCATCGCGCCGACCGCCGAGTCGCCCTGCATGTTGGAGATGTCGTAGCACTCGATTCGTTTCGGCGGAGCCTCGAGGCCGAGCGCCTCCGCGAGCGCCGCCAGCATCGGCTCGGTGCGGCTGCGGTCGTAGTCGGCCTGGATCCGCAGCTGTTCCAGCTCTTGCTTGGCAGTTTCGGCAAGCTGCGTCACGAGCGCCCGCTTGCGGCCGCGCTGCGGCACCTCGATGGTGACCGGCCCTCCGCGGCGCTCCGCGAGCCAGCCGGTGAGCAGGTCCGGCTCCTCCACTGCTCCCGGAACGATCACGACACGCGGGATGTGCGTGGCGCTGGCGTAGTACTGCAGGAGAAAGCCGCGCAGAAGCTCCCCTTCCACTGCATCGGCGGCGCCGTCGAGCGCGTGCCCGTCGTGGCCGATCATCTTGCCCTGGCGCACGTATGCCACCTCGACGAACACCTGCTCACCGCTGCGTGCGTAAGCGATGAGATCCTCATCGTCGCGGCCGCGGGTGAGCACCTTCTGACGATCGGCGATCTTCTCGATCGACTGCAGCTGGTCTCGATAACGGGCCGCGTTCTCGAAGTCGAGCCTGCCCGCCGAAGACTCCATGCGGTCCTTCAGCTCGTGCACCAGGACGTCCGAGCGCCCTTCCATGAAGAGTGCCACCTCGTGGATGCGCGCCTTGTAGTCCTCGGGGCTGATGCGCTTCTCGCAAGGTCCGGGGCAGCGCTTGATGTGGAAGTCGAGGCACACCTTGCCCTGTTTGAAGATCTCGTCGGAACAGGTCCGAAACGGCAGCAGCTGGCGGATCGACTTGACCGTGCCGCGCAGCGACTGCGCCGATGTGTACGGGCCGAAGTATTGAGCCCCGTCCTTCTGCACCCGCCGCGAATAGTGGACGCGGGGGTACTCCTCGGTGATCGGCAGCTTCAGGTAGAGATAGTTCTTGTCGTCTTTGAGGCGGATGTTGAAGCGCGGCCGGTAATTCTTGATGAGGTTGCACTCGAGGACCAGCGCCTCGACCTCGTTCGCCGTGGTGACGAACTCGAAGTCGAAGACCTTGCGGACGAGCTCGGCGACGCGCGCGGTCTCGCCGTAGCCAGGCGTGAAGTACGAGCGCAGGCGGTCGCGAAGCCGCAGCGCCTTGCCGACGTAGATGACCTGGGCCCGGTGGTCGCGGAACAGGTAAACCCCCGGTCCGTCCGGGACCGCGCGCAGCCTCCGCTTGACCGCCTCCTCCTGGGTGATCGCCACTCGATCAAGGTTAGACTTGGTTCGATCTTGAGCACACCGACCCCGACCCAGATCGTGGGCCAGCAAGCGACCCCTACGAGCACTGTGCCGATGGGACCGCCGGGCGGCATGGTCGCCGCGGCCGGTCAGACCAACACGCTGGCCGTCGTGAGCCTGGTCACCGCGATCATCGCTCCGTTTGGGCACTTCACCGGCATCGGCGGGCTGACGCTGACGATCGTCTCGATCGTCACCGGACACATGGCCCGGGCACAGATACGCAAGACCGGTGAGAGAGGCGACGGGTTCGCGCTCGCCGGCCTGATCATCTCCTACGTCCATGTGGCCCTGACCGCGCTTTTCTTGATCTTCTTCTTGGGTCTGATCATTGCTGTCGTGGCTGCGTTCCTTGCCGCGGTAAGCGGCCACTGAGGTCCGGCTCCCTCCCCACGCAGTGGGGAGGTCCGGTCGCGCCGCGCAGCGGCGCCACCGGGGTGGGGAGACTCAAGCCCGAATAGGGTCAGTTAGAAGTGGACTCCCCGCATTAGATAGGCCATCGCGGCCGCCTCCACCGAGATCTCCTCCTCGGCCGGCTGCGCCTTCTGGCCGTCCTTGCCGGCGCTCTCGGGAAACACGTGATAAGCACCCGTCATCACGAACTGCAGCAGCCCGGGCGCCACGGTGCTGACCGTCTCGCCGAGCTTGCCCAGTCGCGTTGACACCTCCGGCTGGCGGGTCAGAATCGCCGCCGCCACCATCTCCGCGGCCTCCTCCGGCGAGCTGGTGGGGAAGTTCTTGTACATGCCGGTGGGCGCGATCATCGGCGTGCGCACGAGGGGCATGTGGATATTGGTGATCGCGACTCCGTCGTCCGCGACCTCGGGCCCGATGCACCGGCTGAGCGCGGCCAGCGCAGACTTGGAGGCGACGTAAGCGCCAAATCGCGGCGGGTAGGCCTGCGTGCCGATGCTCGAGATGTTGATGATGTGTCCGCGGCGCCGCTGCCGCATCCCAGGCAGCACTGCCAGCATCAGCTTCACTGCACCGAAGTAATTGAGCTGCATCGTGCGTTGGAAGTCGTGAAACCGGTCGTATGAAGCCTCGATCGAGCGCCGAATCGAACGTCCGGCGTTGTTGACCAGGATGTCCACCCCGCCGTGGTCGGCCAGGACGCGCTTGATCATCGCATCGCACTGCTCGAGGTCGGAGAGATCGGTCGGGTACACGAAGGCGCGGCCTCCGCCGGCTTCGATCTCCCCCTTCAAGGCGTCCAGCTTTTCCTTGGTACGCGAGACGAGCACCACCTTCGCACCGTGGCGCCCGACCAGCTGCGCGGTGGCGCGGCCGATGCCGCTGGACGCTCCGGTCACCACCACGACGCGGTCGTGCAAAACGGCGCGAAGGTTGCGTTCGGTCGGAGCTTCTGGATCGAGGTGGCGCTCCCAGTAGTCCCAGATCTTCCATGCATATGTATGCAGCGGAGGGCACTCCACGCCGCTGCTCGAAAGAGCCGCTTGCGCGTTGTCGCACGTGAACTTCGCGCGGTTGGTCACGTACTGCAGGGCCGGCTCGGGGATGCGCACGCCTTCCAGCAATCGGCGTTTCAACGTCTGCGCCACGTGCCAGTGCTGGAGCATGCCGGTCATCTCCCGCGGGAGCATCGAAGCCGCCCGGCTGTCGAGCCGCAGGGTGAACTGAGGCGCGTGGGCGGCCCGGCAAAACTCGTTGGTGACCTCGCCAAGGCTGCGCGCGGCGGGGTCGGTGAGATGAAAAGTCTGGCCGTCGAGGTCGGGCTTGGATCCGATCTCGGCGAGGGCTCGCGCGACGAAATCGACCGGGACGATGTTGATCTCACCGCCTTCGAGACCAACGAGCGGCACCCAGGGAGGGATGGCGCTGCGAAGGCGCTGGATGAGCTTGAACGCGTAGTACGGGCCGTCGATGCGGTCGGCCGCGCCCGTCTCGGACGAGCCGATGACGAGGCCGGGCCGGTAGATGCGGAAGGGAACGCCCGATGCGCGTACCAGGCTCTCTGCCTCGTACTTGGTCTTGTAGTACGGATGGTCCAGGGCCTGGCCCGCTTCGAACATGTCCTCTGTGAACTTGCCTTTCCACTTCCCGCCGGCGACAGCGATAGAGCTCACGTGGTGGAGTCGGGCGCCCAGCTGCTCCGCCAGCGCGACCACGTTGCGCGTGCCGCCGACGTTCGCCCGCTCGTTGGCTTCGTCTGACGCCTCGAGGTCGTAGACGGCGGCGAGGTGATAGATGTCGGCGCCCCGCAGCCTGTCCTGGTCTGCCGCCGGCAGCCCAAGTCCCGGAGCCGTGATGTCGCCGGCCACCGCGCGCATGCGGTCGGCGGCGCCGAACGATGCGATGAGGCGCTCGAGGCGCGCGCGCGACGGCTGGCGCACAAGCACGTAAGTGTCTCCGTCGCGCTTGGCCAGCTCACGCAGCAGGTGGCGGCCGATGAACCCCGTGCCCCCGGTGACGAGCCTCACCACGAGACCAACCTTATCTCGTCATCCTGCGGTCCTCGCGGTTACCATTCCGCCCATGGCAGACATACCGCCTCCACCGCCAGGGTCGCCTCCCCCCACGCCTCCCGGCTACCAGCCGCCTCCGCAAAGCTTCTCTGACATCCCGCCCAGCGCCCAGGGCTACGGGATGCCACCCGGCGCCCCGGGTTACGGCAATGTCCCGCCGGCCGGCTATCCCCAGGCGCGGCCGGGCATCAGCCTCACGTCCCAGTTCACCGGCATCGCGATGTGGTCGATCATCCTCGGCGTGATCTCGGTCGGGGTGCCCCTGGTCACCGGCCTGACGGGCAACGGCGGCGCTTACTACTTCTACGTCCTGCCGATCTTCGGCTTCATCCGAGGGGTCCAGGCCGCCACCCGAGGCCAGGTGATCGGCGGAATCGTGGGCATCGTGCTCAACGTCCTCGGCGGCATCATCAGCGTCAGCCTGGCTCTCATCCACTAGACCTCGCGGCGGCGCCGTCGTCGCCGGCCGGGATCAAGAGCATCGGAAACACGGCCGCGAGAAGGCACGCGGCTGCGGCTGCCCAAAGCGCCGCGTTCACGGACCAAGCGATCAGCGGACCGGCCAGCGCCGAGCCGATCGGGTTCCCCACCGAGTTGAGCGACATCGAAACCGCGAAAGCCCGCCCAAACCAAGCGGGGTCGGTGCGGCGCTGCCGCAGCGTGAAGAGCCCGATGTCGAACGGCCCGTTGGCAAGCCCCAGGAGGACGATCGCCGCCGCCACCACGACCAGGCTGCCGGCGAGCGGCAGGATCGCAGTGGCCAGGGTGGCGATCAGGATCGCCACCACCATCATCTGGCGCTCGCGACCCTGGCTCGACATCCGGCCCGCGACCAGGGCGGAGGCCAGCCCCGCCCCTCCCATCAATCCCCAGAGGACGCCCACAATCGCGGGGCTCGAGTGCATCCGGCCGAGCACGAGGACCGGCACCGCGATCGCGAGCAGGCCGTTGCCGATGTTGAATGTGCTGAGGGTCAACGCGAGGCCGCGCAGGGTCGGGTTGCCCAATGTGTACTTGAGCCCCAGCCAGGCGTTGCGCAGCACGGATCCCACCGGTGCGGCCTGGTTGCGTGGATCCGGCAGCCGCAGCATCACGGCCGCGGCGGCGATGTAGACCGCGCCTGCCGTCGCCAGCGCCCACTCGCCGCCGAACAGACCCACGAGTGTCCCCGCGAGTGGCGACGCCAAGAGCGTGGCGATCACGTGCCCGCTGCTGTCCAGCCCGTTGGCGTGCTCCCAGAGGTGACGCGGCGCCAGGATCGGAAACAGCGAGCGGGCGCCCGCCCAGCTCAGCGGATTCGTCAGAGACGAAACGGCGACGATCGCGAGGAGCAATAGTGGCGGCAGCGCGTGCAGAGCGGACAACGTCGCGATGAGGCCTAACGCCGCCGCGGCCACCGAATAGTCGAGAACGACCAGACGGGCTCGGCCGAAGCGGTCGAGGAGCGCGCCGGCCAGGGGCGATACGACCACGCCGGGCAGGAACGCCATGAAAGCCGTCGCCCCCGCGAGGCTCGGCGAGTGGTAGCGCTGCAGCACGAAGAGGATCAGGGCGACGAAGGTCATCGAGCCGCCCATGCGGCCGAGCAGGAGCCCGGCATACAGGCGCGCGAAGCCGGGCACGCGCATCAGCCCGCCGTATCCCTCGGGCTGGGATGTGCTCGGCGGAGAGGTGCTCAGACGGCGACGCGACTGCGAGCGGCGGCCCGGACCGGGCGCCGGACCTTGGCGGCCCCGTTCAGCCTTCCCGCCTTCTCCAGGAGGCGGCGGAGGTACTGGCCGGTGGCCGAGTCGGGCCGGCGCGCGAGGTCCTCGGGCGTGCCTTCGGCGATCACGAACCCGCCCTTGTCGCCGCCCTCGGGGCCAAGGTCGATGAGCCAGTCGGCGGTCTTCAGCACATCGAGGTTGTGCTCGATGACGACCACGGTGTTGCCGTGATCGACAAGCCTGTGCAAGACCTGCAGCAGTCGCTCCACGTCGGCGTAGTGGAGGCCGGTGGTCGGCTCGTCGAGGAGGTACAGGGTGCGGCCGGTGTCGCGACGCGAAAGCTCAGCCGAGAGCTTCACGCGCTGCGCCTCACCACCCGACAGCTGCGTCGCCGGCTGGCCGAGCCTGATGTAGCCGAGGCCGACGTCGTGCAGCGTGCGCAGCTTGACCTTGATCCTCGGCACGTTCTCGAAAACCTCGAGGGCCTCGTCGACCGTGAGCTCGAGAACGTCGGCGATCGAGTGACCGCGGAACTTGACCTCTTGCACCTCGCGCGAGTAGCGCGTCCCGTGACACACCTCACACGGCACGTACACGTCGGGTAGGAAGTGCATCTCGATCTGGATGATGCCGTCGCCTTCGCACGCCTCACATCGCCCGCCCTTTACGTTGAAGCTGAACCGCCCCGGCTTGTATCCGCGCATCTTCGCCTCGGGCAGGCTCGCGAACAGCTCGCGCATGTACGTGAACATGCCTGTGTACGTCGCCGGGTTGGAGCGCGGCGTGCGCCCGATGGGCGACTGGTCGATGTCGATGGCCTTGTCGAGATGCTCGAGCCCCTCGACCGCGCGATGCGGGCCGGGCTTGTCCTTCGCCCTGTAGAAGTACTGCGCCACCTTCCGGCTGAGGATGTCGGTCACGAGCGACGACTTGCCGGATCCGCTGACGCCGGACACCGACACGAAGGTGCCGAGGGGAATGGCGACGTCGATGTCCTTCAGGTTGTTGGCCCGAGCGCCTCGAATAACGAGCTTCTTGCCATTGCCTTCGCGCCGTTTCGACGGCATCGGGATCTCTCGGTCGCCGCGCAGGTAGGCGCCCGTGACGGAGTTCGGATTGTTGATCACCTGCTCGACCGTGCCCGCCGCGATGATCTCGCCCCCGTGCTCGCCCGCGGCCGGCCCGATGTCGACCATGTAGTCAGCCGATCGAATTGTCTCCTCGTCGTGCTCGACCACGATCAGCGTGTTGCCGAGGTCGCGCAGGCGCAGCAACGTGTTTATGAGTCGCCGGTTGTCGCGCTGGTGGAGTCCGATCGACGGCTCGTCCAGGATGTAGAGGACGCCCATCAGCTTGGATCCGATCTGGGTCGCCAGCCGGATTCGCTGCGACTCGCCGCCCGACAGCGTGTTGGCCGCGCGGTCGACCGTCAGGTACTCGAGCCCGACGTCGATCATGAACTGCAACCGCTCCAGAATCTCCTTCAAGATTCCACGCGCGATCAGCTGCTCACGCTCCGTGAGCGCCAGCTCTTCAAAGAAGCCGATGGCCCCGCTCACCGAGAGCTCGCACACCTGGGCGATGTTGCGGTCGGCGACTGTCACGGCCAGGGATTCAGGCTTCAACCGCTGGCCCTTGCAGGTCGGGCAGGGCTTGTCCGACATGTAGCGCTCCAGCTCCGCCTTCAGGAAGTCGGACTGGGTCTCTTCATAACGGCGCTGCAGGTTGGCGACGACGCCCTCGAAAGGCGCCTCGTACCACCGCTCGTGCCCGTACTGGTTCTTGTATCCGAACCGAATCTTCTTGTCGCCGGTCCCGTTGAGGAGCACGTCGCGGTGCTGCTTGCTCACCTTCGACCACGGCTTGTCCATGTCGATTCCGAAGTACTTGCTGACCGTCTCCAGGAGCTCGGGATAGAAGAACTGCGATTTGCTCCACGCCGCGATCGCGCCCTCCCGCAGGGATAGCGAAGGGTCCGGAACGACGAGGTCGCCGTCGACCACCAGCTGAAACCCGATCCCCGTGCAGACGGGACACGCCCCGTGCGGGCTGTTGAAGGAGAAGTTGCGCGGCTCGGGCTCGGACACGCTGGTCCCGTCGTATGGGCACGCGTAGTCCTGAGACATCTTGATCTCGTCACCTTCGGCGGGCACGATGATCACCGACCCGCCGCCCAGCCTCGCCGCGGTCTCGATCGAATCGACCAACCGAGTTCGCTGGTCGGGACCGACCACGATCCGGTCGACGACGACCTCGATGTCGTGCTTCTTGTTCTTGTCCATCGGGATCTTCTCGCCGATCTCATACAGGCTGCCATCGACCCGCACACGCACGAAGCCCGACTTGCGGACGTCGTCGATCAGCGACCTGTATTCGCCCTTGCGGCCCTTGACCACCGGCCCAAGGACCATCACGCGCGTTGCCTTGGGCAGCTTCTCGACGTGGTCCGCCATCTGCTCAACAGTCTGCCGCCGGACCTCCCGACCGCACACCGGGCAGTGCGGCACGCCGACACGCGCATAGAGCAGCCGAAGGTAGTCGTACACCTCCGTGACCGTGCCCACGGTCGAGCGCGGGTTCTTGGACGTGCCTTTCTGGTCGATCGAGATCGCGGGCGACAGCCCCTCGATGACGTCGACGTCCGGCTTTTCCATCTGACCCAGGAACTGCCGCGCGTACGCCGACAGCGACTCCACGTACCGACGCTGGCCTTCGGCGTAGATCGTGTCGAAGGCGAGCGACGACTTGCCCGACCCGGACAGGCCGGTGAACACGACCAGCTTGTCGCGTGGGATCGACAGCGTGACGTTCTTGAGGTTGTGCTCGCGCGCCCCTCGAATCGTTATCTGGTCAGTCGGCATTCGAACCTTGCGTTATTCCTTTTCTCGCGCTACCGCAAACGTCGCGCTGGCCGTGGCCACGAGCCTGCCGTCGCTCCCTTCGACCCGGCACTCGGCCACGGCCGTGCGCCGGCCGGCATGGATGACGTGCCCGGTGGCCCGGAGCGTTTCGCCCACCTTCGCCGCGTTGATGAAGTTGAGCTTCAGGTCGAAGCTCATGGCCCGTACGACCCCAGGACTCAGGGTACGCAACGACCGGCCCATGGCGGAGTCTGCCAGGGTGCTGATCATGCCGCCATGCACGAAACCGGAGTGATTGGCCATGTCTTCGGTCGTCGCCATCTCGACAACCGCTGTGCCCTTTCCAGTCTCGACGAGCTTCAGACCCAGCCACTCCCACGCGCGGGACGGCGCGTGAGTTGTCTCACTCACGGCCCTGACCCTCCGGCACTGGCATACACGTCGACGACGCCCGGGCGATCAGGCGGCCGCGGTCGTCGACCACGTCGGCCTCGCTGAAGAGCAGGGTCTGCTTCATCTCGATGACGCGGCCCTCCGCCCGCAAGCGTCCTTCAACGACGGGGCGGAGAAAGTTGATCTTGAGCTCGATGGTCGTATTCCAGAGGCCATCTTCCTGCAGCGTCGCCAGCGACATGCCCATGGCCGCATCGGCGATCTGGGTGATGACGCCGCCTTGCACGACGCCGCCGCCGTGCCGGTGCTGCGGACCCGCCTCGAGCTCCAGCACGACTCGACCCGGCTCGGCTTCGGTTATGCGTGCGCCCAGGGTCTGCATCCATCCATCAGGCTTGGCCTCCAGGAGCGCCTGCGCGCGGCGAACGTTCTTTAAGGGCCCCGTCGCGTTTTCCTCCAGTTCCTAACCATCGTCCGCTGTTTGGGGGCCGCGGCGATGGCAAGCGAAACGTCGGCGTCGTCCTCCTTCACCGACTCCTCGCCCGACAGACGCTTGCGCAGCGCAATGATCCGGTCGCGCACGCGGGCCGCATCCTCGAACTGCAATTCCTTCGAAAGCCGTCGCATCTCTTTCTCGAGGTCGCGCACGATGGCCAGCAGATCCTCGCGCGGAACACCCGCGCCGATCATCAGCTCGACCGCGTCGGCCTGGATGTCCTTGTCCTGGAGGTCGATCGCGTAGATCGCCTTCTTCACCGACTCGGGGGTGATGCCGCGCTCGGCGTTGTACGCGATCTGCCGGTTGCGCCTCCGCTCCGTCTCGTCGAGCGCCAAGCGCATCGAATCGGTGATCTGGTCCGCGTACATGACCACATGGCCCTCGACGTTGCGCGCGGCCCGGCCGATGATCTGGATGAACGACCGGTACGCGCGGAGGTAGCCCTCTTTGTCGGCGTCCAGGATGCCGATGAACGCGACCTCCGGTAGGTCGAGGCCCTCGCGCAGCAGGTTGATGCCGACCACGACGTCCACCGCGCCCGTGCGCAGGTCGCGCAGCACGTCGATACGCTCCATCGCATCGAGCTCGGAATGGAGGTAGCGGACCTTCACCCCGTACTCGCGCAAGTAGTCCGCGAGGTCCTCCGCAAACCGCTTTGTCAGCGTCGTCACGAGTGAGCGTTGCCCTAGCTCGGCCCGCCTCTTGACCTCCGCGAGCAGGTCGTCGATCTGTCCGCTGGTCGGGCGCACCTCGACCGTCGGGTCGACAAGACCAGTCGGCCGCACGACCATCTCCACGGTGCGCTGCGACCGGCGCATCTCGTAATCGCCCGGAGTCGCTGAAACGTAGACCACGTTCTGCGCGCGCTCCTCCCACTCGTCGAAGCTCAGCGGCCTGTTGTCGAAAGCGCTGGGCAAGCGGAATCCGTACTCCACCAATGCCGCCTTCCGCGATCGGTCGCCGCCCAGCATGCCGCCGATCTGCGGCACCGCGACGTGCGACTCGTCGACGAAGATGATCGTGTCGTCCGGGAGGAAGTCCATCAACGTGTACGGCGCCTCGCCTGGCTGCCGGCGCGTGAGGTGCCGCGAGTAGTTCTCGATCCCGGCGCACGTGCCCGTCTCGCGCAGCATCTCGAGGTCGAAGTTCGTGCGCTGGCGCAGGCGCTGCGCCTCGAGCAGGCGGCCGTGCTCCTCGAACCACTTGCACCGCTCTTCCAGTTCGGCCTCGATGTCGACCATCGCGAGCCGGAGCTTGTCCGCCGGCGTGACGTAGTGAGAGGCGGGAAACACCGTGAACTCGTCGCGCGGGCCGAGGATCTCGCCCGTCGTTGCGTCCAACTCCTGGATCCGCTCGACCTCGTCGCCGAAGAACTCCACGCGAAACACCTTTTCCTCGTTGGCGGGCACGAGGTCGACGACGTCGCCGCGGACGCGGAACCGCAGGCGCGCGAGGTCGTAGTCGTTGCGCTCGTAGAGCATCTCGGTGAGCTTGCGCAGGAACACCTCGCGGCGAATCTGCTGGCCCTTCTCGACTTTCAACGATTCACCCATGTAGTCCTCGACAGAGCCGACACCATAGATGCAGCTGATGCTGGCCACCACCAGCACGTCACGACGGGTGATCAAAGACTGCGTGGTCGAGTGGCGCATGCGATCGATCTCGTCGTTGCGGCTCGAGTCCTTCTCGATGTAGGTGTCGGTGCGCGCAATGTAAGCCTCGGGCTGGTAGTAGTCGTAGTAGCTCACGAAGTACTCGACGGCGTTGTCCGGCAGGAGTCGCCGGAACTCCGCGCAAAGCTGCGCGGCGAGCGTCTTGTTGGGGCTCAAGACCAGGACCGGTCTCTGCAGCTGCTCCACGGCCCAGGCCATCACGTTCGTCTTGCCGCTGCCGGTCACGCCCAGCAGGACCTGTTGGGTCAGCCCGGACTGGACGCCGTTGACCAGCTGTGCGATGGCCTCGGGCTGGTCCCCGGCGGGCTTGAAGGGTGCGTCGACACGAAAGCGGGAGGTCACGGGACATCTAATTCTAAGGCGAACGGACGTTCGAAAGGGCTCCCGGATTTTCCTAGGTACTTGCTACCGCTCGCGTGTTTTATCTATTTAGACCTGCGTTCTTTCTCGATTTGAGGAGGTGCAATGGAGCACAAGGAAACCAACTTCGTTCGCGACGAGTCGTCAGGCACCGTCCGCGAGGAATCGACGGTCGTCAACGACACGGGCGTAGCGCCGGTGCGCGAAGCGTCCCTCGTCAAGAGCTCAACTCCGGCGCGGCGGGCGATGGAAGTCATCTACCTCGTGTTCGGAGTCATCGACGGCCTCCTGCTGATCCGGTTGGTGCTCAAGCTTTTGGGGGCGAACTCGCACGCCGGGTTCGCGAGCTTCACCTACGGGTTGACAGACTTCCTGCTCGCGCCTTTCCGAGGGCTGTTGCCAAACTTCGTCAGCGGCCAATCTGTCTTCGAGCTGTCTGTCGTGTTCGCCATACTCATCTACTCGCTGCTTGCACTCGCGTTGGTTCGATTCGTGGCGATCACGCTTTCACGCAGCGTGATGGTTTCGCAGCACAGCCGCTCCGAAGGACTCAAGCCCCGCTCGGAGTAACGGTCGGGGAAACCGAAGCGGCTACGGCAGGGCGAGGATCATCGCCTCCACGATGGTCCCCGCCGCAACTCCCTCGAAAGGGAAGGTCTAGTCCGGTCCGCGCGACCTCGGCCCAGACTGAGCGAAAACAAGGACTGCTCAGAGCAGCCTCTCCAAATCACTGGCGCGCTCGCAGTCTCCATGCCCTGCCCCCACTCCCTCTTCCCAGCTCGTCCCTCGCGCCACGAACCGCCAGAAGCACTCTCAGCCGATCCAGCCCACCCGCTCGAGAACCTCCCGCGCGACCTCTCTGGGCGCTTGATCGTCGGTGACCACCGACGTCTCCTCCAGCCCTGCTTGATCCATGACGCGGCTCATCTCCATGCTCTCGCGAAGGTGCTCGTCCAGCTCCTGACCCGAGTCACGCTGACCCAGCCGCCCCTCGATCGTGCCCGGCGAAGCAGTCAGGCGCACGACAACGAGATCAGCCTCCGGGATCGCAACCCGCAAGGCGTCTAGCGCATCGCGACCGAGGACCGCGCGCGCCAGCACCGCGTAACGCATTCCGGCCTCGCGCAGGTTGGGCCAGATCGCGGCGAGGTTGCGGGCGATGAGCTGGTCGGCGGATATCGACGAGGGATGTAGGTGCAGCCACCCCAGCCAGTCGAGGTCAACTACCGCGGCCGGTTTGCCCTGCTGCTCGAGCATGTGGCCGATCTCGATCGCGACCACGGTCTTGCCGGAACCGACCGTACCGGTCAAAAGGAGCGTTGGTATCTCCACCTCGCTCACGTCCGGAGACTAAGGCAGCGCGAGGATCATCGCCTCCACGATCGTGCCGGCCTTGATGCCTTCGTCGCCGGGCGCAATCCGCACGAACGCGTGGGCCCCAGCGAGGGACAGAAGGCGCGAAGAAGACTGTGAGCCGGTGGTGTCGGCCACCAGCTCCGCACCCTCGCGCCTCAGCGTCACCCGCTGGTACTCCGTGCGATCCGCCGTCGCGCGCGCGTCGTATCCGAGGCGCACCGGCAGGGTCGGGCGCTGAAGTTGCGAGAAACCCTGCATCTTGCGCAGCGCCGGCCGCACGAAGACCTCGAAGGTCACGAGCGATGAAACGGGAAAGCCAGGAAGCCCGAAGGCCAGTTTGCCGGCAGGCAATGTCGCGAAAGTGAATGGTTTGCCTGGCTTCAGCTTCACGCGCCCGACATGCACGGTCCCAAGCGATTCGAGGAGCGGCTTGACGAGGTCGTGCGTCCCGACCGACACCCCACCCGAGGTGACCAGCACGTCCGCCGCCCCGAGCGCCTCGAGGACCAGCCTTCGCAGGGCCTGTGGTTCGTCTGGCCCGATTCCGAGGATTCGCACCTCCACCCCCGCCTCGCGAAGCGCGGCCAGCAGGGCCCAGCGATTGGAGTCGGTGATCTGGCCGGGGCCGGGCTTCCTCCCCACCTCGACCAGCTCGTCTCCCGTCGACAGCAGCGCCACCCGGGGGCGCCGGCGCGCCTCCACCTCGGCAAAGCCGAGCGCCGCCGCGAGCCCCAGCTCGGCCGCGCCGAGCTGCGTCCCGGCCCCGAGCACGAGCTCTCCCGCCTTCACGTCTGCGCCGGGGCGGTGGAAGTTGCTGCCCGCGCGAAGATCACCGGGCACTGTGACTGCATCGCCGGCGAGGCGCACGTCTTCGACCATGACCACCGTGTCGGCGCCGTCAGGCAGGACGCCGCCGGTCAGGATGCGCGCGGCCGTCCCACGATCGACGCCCCCGGCGAACGGCCGGCCCGCGGCCGATTCGCCGATCACGCGCAGCGTCTGGCCCGCGTCCACCGCCCGCACCGCGAATCCATCGACCGCGCTGGTGGAGAAGGCCGGCAGCTCGGCGGGCGCCCTCATGTCAGCCGCCAGGACGCGGCCCACCGCCTCGCCGATGGCAACGCGCTCTTTCGGCAGCACGGGTGTGTGGTCGAGGACCAGCGCCGCCGCCACGTCGGCATCGACCAGCGGATACGTGGACGCCCTCACTGTGAGCTGAGGTTAGCTACTCGTAACGGAGGGCGCGGCTTGGATCCTGGACCGCGGCGCGCATCGACGGCAGCAGACCGCTCACGGTGCTGAGGACGACGGCCAGCAGCAGCGCCGCCACGGCGATCCCAAAGTCGGTTCTGAAAACGTCGATGCCCGTGCCGGTGACGCTCTGCACCAACCGGTCCACAGCAGCGTTGCCCATCTGGGCCAGGCCGACCGCGCCGAGGGTGCCGATGATTCCGCCGGCGAGCCCGATCAAGGCCGCCTCCGCCACGAAGAGCAGCAGGACGTCGCGGGATCGCGCTCCCAGGGCCTTCAGCACGCCGATCTCCTTGGTGCGCTCGAGCACTGCGCTGTACATCGTGTTGGCGATCCCGAGACAGGCCAGGAGCAGGGCGACCAGCGCCAGCGCGAGCAGCGCAATGCGGAGCCGGCTGAGCAAGTCCTCGAAGCCCCGGAACACGTCGCCGAAGGTCTGCGCCTGGAAGCCCAGGGTCTCGAGGCGCTTGCGCACGACGTCGACCGTGGCGCCCGAATCCGCGAGCAGCGTGATGTTGGCGAACTCACCCGTCTTCCAGCCGTTGAACCCAGCCATCTTGGCCCAGTAATCCTTGGCGAACGTATAGGGAACCAGCGCGCCGGCGGCTCCGGCCGGCATGTACTGCGTCGACACCACGCCGACGACCGGGAGGGAGATGAACAGCGGGCTGGTGACGGGGTTGACAGGCGGCCCGGAGACCACCAGCGAGCCCGACGTGGAGTTGAAGTCGACCGTGGAGCCCAGTGCCGCCGCTGCATTCTTGAAGCCAAGGGCCATCGCGGTCCGGTCGGTCAGCACGACTTCGACCGCCGAATCCGACCTCGGCAGCCGGCCGGCCAGGAGCGTCATCCCCGGCGAGGAGTCTTTTGGCGGTAGCGAGACCAGCGCGCCGGAGGGCAGCGTGGCGGGCTTGGCGGAGGCGTCGTCCATGGTGAACGTGCCCGTCATCGCGACCTGGCCCCACGCCGCCCGAACGTGTGGCTGCCGGCTGATGGTCGCCAGCGTGCCCGCGCTAAACCCGCTGCCGTCACCGACCGGGTAGACGGCCACCTGGTGGAGCTGGCTCCGCGCCAGCGCGGGCGAGTTCAGGGCGTCCTGGAGGCCGCCCGCGAGGGCGGCTATCAGCGTCATCGCCGCGATGCCGATGGCCACGCCGGTGGTCGTGAGCGACGTCCGCAGCGGCCTCCGGACGGTCGCCCGCATGCCGACCTTGAGGGTGTCCCGCCAGTGCATCCGTGTGGGCGGGATCACGGGGTCCTGGTTGCGGACGGTCTCGCTGCCCTGCTCCAGCTCGACCGCGCGTCCGTCGATCATCCGGATCACCCGCCCCGCGCGGCGGGCCACCTCGGGGTCGTGGGTGACGAGGACGACGGTCGCCCCGCGCCGGTTGAGGTCCTCGAGCAACCCGAGGATGACCTCGCCGGCGGCAGAGTCGAGGCTGCCTGTGGGCTCATCGGCGAGGATCAGCCCAGGCCGGTTCGCCAGCGCGCGGGCCACGGCCACCTTCTGCTGCTCGCCCCCGGACAGCCGGTTCACCCGCGTCCGCGCCCGATTCGCGAGGCCCACGAGCTCGAGAAGATGCCGCGCCCTTGTGCGCCTCTCCTCCAGGTCGATGCCGGCCAGGGTGAGTGGCAGCGCGACGTTTTCCTCCGCCGTCATAGACGGGATGAGGTTGAAGGTCTGGAAGATCGTGCTCACGCGCTGCAGCCGGTAGTCGGCGAGGTCGGCGTCTGACAGCTGATCGAGGGGCAGGCCCGCCGCGTAGACGTGGCCGGAGGTTGGTTTGTCGAGGCCGCCCATGAGGGAGAGCAGGGTGGTCTTGCCGCATCCGGATGGCCCGACGATGGAAACGAACTCGCACGGGCCGATCTGCATCGAGATGTTCTTGAGCGCGCTCACGTGCATCTCGTCCCCGCGGCCGTACTCGCGCGAGACCGAGTCGAGACGCAGCCCCACGGCCTGGCCCAGGAGGTCTTGGAACTCCTCCGCTGGCGGCGCCTCGGTGTCCGGCAGGAGGACCGCCGGCGCCAGGCTCAGGTCGTGGCCGTTCCCTTCGATGATCGGAGGAGGGGCAATCTCGGGAGCGGCCATCACGGCGACCGCTGTGGCTAGGGCCTGGAGATCGTCGATGCCGGCCAGTGGAGCCGCCCCTACCGGCGCGTCCTGAGCCTTCTCCTTGGGAGCACGCTTGCGCTGGCGGCGTTTGCCACCCGAACGACGCCCCCCGCGTTCGTCAACTGCCGTCGCCACCCGGGAGAGAGTCTAAGTGTTCACTTAACGGGTCCGCTCCCCTTAAGTCGCTGTTCAGCGGGGGCGGTCGGCGACCTGGTCGGCGAGCCACTGGAGGTACCGCGGCATGCCGTCGTCGATGGCCACCTTGAGGATCTCAGGCAGCTCATAGGCGTGGTTCTTGCGCACGTAGTCCTGGACCGCCTGGGCGCGCGATTCGACTGTCTTGACGAGCAGCAGCGACTCGTGCTCGCGCTTGAGCTGGCCGTCCCAGTAGTAGAAGGAGTGGACCATGGGAATCACGGTGCAGCAGCCGGCGAGGTGCTCCACGACGAGGCCCTCGCCCAGGCGCTCGGCGTCATTGCGGCCGCCGGTGGTGACCATGATCATCACGGGGCTGTCTGAGGCCATCGGTTAATTCTCGCCTAGAGGCCTGTCCAGCCAGATGGTCCCGGCCAGCAGGCCGATCCCGCCGAGCAGCACCCCGCCGAGCACGTCCGATTCCCAGTGCACGTCGAGGTACAGGCGGTCGAAGGCGAGGAGCACGATGAGTACGGTTGCGATCGGGATTGCGAGCGTGCGAGCGAGCGGCCAGGGCGCCAGGCGCTGGACGACGAACGCGATCAACCCATAAGCGATCACGGCCCGCACCATGTGGCCGCTGGGAAAGCTGTTCGCGAGCGGCCCGGTGCCCGACACAAAGTCTGTGATGCTGGGCCCGTCCGCGTGAGCTACGGTCCGCGGCGGTCCGAGGTGGTGAAGATTCGCCTTGTACAGGACCTCGAGCACCTGGGCGGCGACGAACACGACCACGACCCAGGCGTCGGCGCCGAATCCCCGGCGGAGCAGAAAGATGGCCAGCGCGAGCATGAGGAGGCTCGTCAGCTCCAGGCCGCCGAGCTCAGCGATCGCCTGGAACAGGGGATGCAGCGACTCGCTCCACAGGCTCGACATCCCCTGCAGCACCTGCTTGTCCAGGACGTCGAACATCCCGGCTGCGATCGCCATCGTCAGCGCGACGTACGCGACCGCGAGCGCGGCGGCGGCGGCGAGCCGCGGTCTCAGCGCTGACAACGCGTGCAGAAGACGGTGGTGCGACCGGCCAGTCGAACCACGGCCAGCGGGCGGCCGCAGGTGAAGCACGGTTCGCCCGCGCGGCCGTAGACGAGAAGCGATTCCTGCTGGTTGCCGACCTCGCCCCACGCGTCGCGATACGTGTCGACAGAGGAGCCGCGATTGCGGATCGCAACCTCGAGCGAATCACGAAGCGATGCGTGCAGCCTACGCACCGACTTGCGGCTCAGGCTGCCGGCGGCGCGATCCGGGCGGAGCCGGGCGCGGTGCAGCGATTCGTCTGCGTAGATGTTGCCCACGCCCGCCACGGTCGCCTGGTCGAGCAGCACCGCTTTGAGCGGCGCGCGCCGGCGCCGAAATCGTTTGAAGAGCTCTTCGGCGTCGAAGGTGGGATCGATGGGCTCCGGTCCGAGCCTGGGCAACGTGCCCGAGAGGAGCAGCTCGTCCTCAGTGCCGAGCAGAAGTCGCCCGAACCGGCGCGGGTCGCGGTAGCGCAATTGCATTCCGTCGTCGAGGTCGAGGATGGCGTGCGTGTGCTTGGCGATTTCGCTGGCAGCGTCGACCAGGCGCAGCTGGCCGCTCATGCCCAGGTGGACGACGAGCAACCGACCGCCGCCGAGGGCGATCAGGATGAACTTTCCGCGCCGCCCCACCGCTTCGATGCGAAGGCCGGTGATCGAGTCGATGAAGGTCTCCGGCTCGGGATGCCGGACGATGGATGGAAATCGCAGCTCGCAGCGCACGATCGTGCGGCCGACCAGGTGCGGCCGCAGGTCGGCGACGATCGTCTCGACCTCAGGAAGTTCCGGCACTAAGTTGCCTCCCCACTTGTGGGGAGGCCGGCGCGCGCAGCGCGCCGGGAGGGGAGGTTCAGCCCCGAAGGGTCACTCGACATCAGACGCGCACCACCGCAAGCTTTCTCATGTCCGCCCAGTTGGGCCCGACCTTGGCCTCCACCTCGATCCCGGTGTCGAGCTCGTACGCGCCGGTCATGATGCGCGGCACCGTCTCGGCAAACCGGCTCACTTCGCTTTCGGGCACCTCGAAGAGCAGCTCGTCGTGCACCTGCAGCAGCATGCGGCCCTCGATGTGGTC
>WNFE01000906.1_pt1 | contig 21201 bp, 15 predicted proteins | sample 5400451 | NCBI WGS metagenome assembly WNFE01 (sample SAMN13153344, study PRJNA577476) | soil metagenome | isolation source: 200 cm saprolite under Douglas fir tree site 2 hole 2 | place: USA:California | collected 2015-04-18
CGCCCTCCCAGACCGTAACGTCCAATGCAAACACGGACGGATCGATTGTCGGGAAGAACTCCGAACTGGCTTCAGTAGCCAGCTTTCTTTCGACAAGTGCCTTGTGCAGTCTGGCGCTTCTACCCGAGGATTGGCCGGGGCCGAATGCGAAGAGGCGAACCCCGCTCAAGATCGCATCAAGCATCATCAGCCCATAAACGTCCTCGCTTCCAAACCCGGGCGTATGATATGCTACTTTGATGTAGTCAGCCTCAGACGGGATCCGAACCTCAACCCGCCTCTCACCAGACTGAGGAGGCTCAGCGATTGTAGGATCACTAGGCCGATCGTCCTTGGCCAGTGGGCCGAAGTATTCTTGGATCTTGGGAAGAATCTTCTTTGGCGAGAACGGACCCACAACGACGAGCAGCGCGTTTCCGGGAACGTAGTAGCGTCGATAGTGTTCGAAGAGATCGTCTCTCGTTATTTTCAGAAGGTCTGCCTTCAGCCCTCCCTCAGACCATCTGTACGGGTGGAACCTGAAGGCTGATAGAAAAAGTTCCTCTGAAGCTAAGAACTCGGGGTCGTTCTCATTACCCTCCCGCTCCGAGACAACAACAGTCCTCTCCGACTCGACCTCTCTCGTGTCGAAGGCGGCATTCATCATACGTTCAGACTCGATGAGGAGTCCTTTCTCTATCTGGTCAGCTGGAAGTACTTCAAAGTAGGCTGTAAAGTCCTTCGATGTGAATCCGTTGTATTCGCCTCCGACACTGCTGACTATTCGCCCTATGTCGCCCTTGTGGAGTTTCCCTCCTCCTTTGAAGAGCATGTGCTCGACCCAGTGGGAGATTCCTGTTACGCCTGGCCTCTCGTTTCGAGACCCAACGCGGTATATCGCCCAGCAGCCGGATACTGGGGCGTTTGTTATTTCGCGGATCAGGACTTTGAGACCGTTATCTAAAACGTGACGACTTACTTGCAGTTCTTTGAAGAGAGAAATTGATTGAGCCAACTTGATCAGACCCTAGTGATTGCTGAAAATCACTTCTGATGCTGCGCCGTCAGCTCCTCGTACTGTGATTCCGTGATAGCATCCATATCTAACAGTCGCTTGGCAAGTTCAGAAATCCGGGTGACCGAATGAAGCTTCATGCCGGCTTTGAACAGGTGTTCCCTTCCTTCCTCCTCACGATCTACTAAGACTAGAGCGTCTTCCACAACTCCCCCTTCAGCTCTAAGGGTCTGTGCCGCGTCGAGAATATTCTTCCCTGTAGTAATCACATCGTCCACGAGCAAGACTTTGTCACCGGGAACGAGAAGACCCTCAACCATCTTCTCTCTACCATGATGCTTCACTTCCTTTCTCACATAGACGAGCGGCTTCGAGAGAGTGTAGGCCAAAACTGAAGCCCACGGCAATCCGCCGGTTGGAATCCCCGCAATCTTGGCAATGTCCGCGATCGTTCCAGCGGTCTTTCCCAAGAGTTCGATCGAGGCGTGGAACGCGTCTGGAAAACTTGGGAGGACTCGCAAGTCGAGATAGTATGGACTGAGTTTTCCTCCGGAAAGTGTGAACATGCCAAATTTCAGAGCTCCGGTATGTATCAGAATCTTCGGAAGTTCTTCCTCAATCGGTTTGGGCATTTCAGTTATCCTCGAATTTTTCCGCCTGCCTTGACGATTCGTCTAAGCAGATGCGAACTCCGCCGGCTAGTATAGCGATTTAAAGGCAAGCCCAATCGAACAATCAAGGTGGCCGGTTTGGAACTCTGGATACCTTACGGAGAGACCGAGGTTCCAGTCCGGGTTCCAGACGACAATTTCTACAGAATTTTGGAGCCGGCCAAGCCACTTGGGACGAAAGATGCCCCTTCCATAATCGAGGAGGCTCTCGAAAAGCCGGTTGGAGGGCTCTTCCTCAAAGACGTTGTCAGGCCTGGCAGCATTGCTGGAATAGTCATTGATCCCATCGTTCCGGTTATCGCAAGGGACGAGGCGGCGAAAGCTCTGAGATCCCGTCTCACCGTGCTGGGCATTGATAATGTGAGAGTTTTCATGCGAAATCGCATGTCAAACGTCGTCCCGGCCGGCGAGGATCTCAAGATTATCGACCCTTCCCAGGCCTCGTTCACAGAACTCGGAAAGACTTCGGCAGGAACCAGCGTCGAGTTGGATCCTGACCTAGCCGCGTGCGACGTCAAGATCAATGTCGGGCTCGTCATGCCCCATTTCGCAAGCGGCTTCACCGGAGGACCAGAGGCCGTCCTGCCAGGCGCGTCCTCGATCCATTCGATAACCAAGAACCGGTCACTATTGACGAAGGGTTTCCCAACATCTTCATCCACACCGGACAATCAGGTCCTGTTAGATTCTCTGGAAGCTTGCAAACTCGCAGGACCATTCTACAGCTTATGCTTCATGCCAGACGGCGCCGGGGGAGTCGGCTCGGCGTTCGCCGGGGAACTTGAGTCGGTGTTCAGGGAAGCTGTCTCCCGCTACCGCGAAGTCCATAGTCCAAAGATTGAACGGAAGCTGGACATCGTCATCGTGTCAGCGGGAAGCCTGTTAGGAGCAGACCTCTACCATGCGATCAGAGTAGTCTCCAACGTTCTCGGCGCTGTTAGAAAAGAGGGCACCATAATCCTAGTGGCCGAATGTTCGAGCGGAGTCGGCGATTCCAGCTTCCTAGAATACGCTCGGAGATTTCCAGAAAGGAAAGAATTGTCGACCGAGCTGAGATACAGATTCAAGCTTGGCGGCCACGTCAACCTCTTCCTCCAAGACGCGTTGGAGAAGTGCCGCATACAGTTAGTGTCCATTCTTCCTGAATTATTTGTCAGGGACTCCTTTGGATTGAAACCTTCCCAGACGGCATCTGAAGCGGTTCAGAAAGCGATACGCGTTGAAGGCAAGGAGTCGAGGATTCTAATCGTTCCAAAGGGAGACTTCACAGTCCCAATTATGGAATCCTAGACGACGCTTAATAGAAATCCCGCCTGACCTCGATATGAATGTAAGATGCGCCTCAGCTTACTCCCAGTCGCAACGATCCTGATACTCGCAGTCGTCCAGTTTCCGGCAGTCAATTCTCAGTCACCTCAGTTAATCGCTCAACAAGGCTTTGGACTGAACAGATCTGCGTCGCTCTCTGTCAAGATCGTGTTTCTCGGAATTACGCCGGCAGACTTGAATTCGACCTATCTAACGAGCAATGTCACCCTTCCCGCGTTGAAGTATCAGAACATTATTGCGGGTCCCTTGAATACTGGCGTCATCTACAACTTCCATTATCAGTTAGTCTTCGCAAACGCCTCCGCGACGACCAAATTCGCCAACTACTTGATGTCAATCCAGAAGGAAGAGATCACCACCGCCACGTCTGCTTTCGTTAACCCATACTTTGACAATTACACCACACTGTCCCAAGCCCGGAATTACGTGTACGATGCAGATAAGGTCGAATCATGGCTAGAATCCAATATGACCCTTTTCGGCGCGAGTCCTGTTCCAGGATACACTCTCTTCGTGGCCGACCTCCACAACTTTCTAATCCCGTCTTTTTCCTACGCTCAATATCAAGCCTACAACCTGCGCTGTACAAGCTGTCCACCTGCATCAGCAATCGTAACCCCACATTATTACAATAGAACCATCACAGATCCAGACTTGAGCTTGGTGAATTACCGTCACTACATGACGGGCTGGGGTGGAAGTAGCAGGTTCTATTACATGGACCTCTCGGCCGGACCGAGTTATCGAACGAACGAGCTTCCCGTCCAGGTCGCATCCCAGCTTCGAGGAGTAGACACCGGTAGTTATTACGGCAAGCTTTGGATGAGCGAGTTCGTGGGGTCTTACGTCTTTGGAGCCGTCTACAATCTGTTTGCTGCTGACCAGCTTTACCCAGTGAACTATGCACAGACCTACAAGATACAACTGTTCGTCTTTGACAACCGGACCCTTCCTGAAATGTCGAAGGTTCCATTGAAGAGAACGATCAACCAGACGTTGATTCAGGAGACTGTAGCCAGCCTCGTACCGTTCGCGAAGGCAACGGTCAACATCAACTTTGCAAATGTAACCGATTATCCTGCTTTAGCCGGGATAGTGGCTAACGCAACTACAAATCTCATAGATCCCTTGAGCCAAAGACCTCTAGTGGACGGGAGCCTCGTTTATCGCTGGTTCACGACCAGCGGTTTGGGGCACGTTACGAATTTCATCAATGTTACTCGGACGACATCGGAGATCGACATCCCGGGCTTTCTTTTCGCTTTGAAGGGAAACTATACTTTCGGGGTGCCGGTGAAAGAAGACATCGCGTTGACCGGTCAACAACACACCTTTGCGGGAGAAGCGTTGGGCGATATGGTCTTGATAGGGCTATCTCAGTCAGACTTTATGCTCGGAAACAGAACGATTCCCAAACAGACGGGGAAGGGAGACGGATTCTCGCATGTCGCCATTCATGAGCTGGGCCACATGATGGGTTTGAACCATCCCTTCATCTACGATCTGACTGAGGATTTCACGAACACCGTGATGGGATATTACGCTTACAGTTTGAACTATAGCCAGTTCGACAGAGATACAATCCTGCGAGGAGTGAATGATGAGCTTCTCTCCTTCGCTCTGCAAGCTCTGTCAGCAACCCAGAACACTCTCTTCAATTCCGGAGACATATCCATGTCCAACCAGAATATTGCGCAGGCGGAAAACCTGTACAACACGATGGACTATGCGGGTGCCGTTCAGTATTCGTTGGCGGCGGCCGAAGATGCTAGCGCGGCTCAGCAGCTTGCCAACAGCGCCATCTCTCCCGCCCTCGTCTTTAGTCTCATCGGGGTCGCAATAGGCGCGGTAATCGGCATCCTGCTCGGCTATCTGATATTCCGAAGGAGGAAGTCAGCAGGAGTCCAGTACAATCGATGTCCCACTTGTCAGCAGCCTTTGAGGTGGGACCCGGCTCAAATGCGCTGGTACTGCGATAGATGCCAAAAACCGGTTTGAGCTGCGCGCCACAACAGCAGACTAGAGAATGATTCTCACTCTAGGGTTTTCGAGAGTCAAGAAGAGGAGTAGGCTCAAAATGAACCCCGATCCGGAATCGGGGCAGGCGATTTGAGATCGCGACTTTTTCACGCTGATCTCTACGCTTAATCCGCGATCTCGAAAACGTCGGATCTACCCATTCTGGGCCCTGAAGTGTGAGACTCGCCCAGAACAGTTTCAACTGGCGAGACCCCTCGCCAGAAAATGTCAAAAGCAGTCGCTCCTCGCAGCACAAGACTCGACTCTGAGAGGTAATTAACAAACAGTAATCTCTTTCTCCTTCCAGGGCTCTTCAGAGAAGAAATCCGCAGACTGTACCGTTCAAAACCGGAGAATCCCAGAATAGGCTTAGATCGCAAATCTGGGCAGGCGTTTCTAGATCACGAGGTCTTCACGAACGGCCATAGGCTCGATTTCCACTCTGGAAAAACAGTCGACCAGCCTATTCCAAGCCGTAAATCAGAAGACACGCCCGTTTGAGCTTCAGCTGGCGAGAGCCCTCTAGAAAAAAGGGGGGTAGGAATTTTTTTTCTCGCGACGTGAGAGTACTTTCAGCGTTTAAGGGATTTCCACGAAAGCGCCCTCTCGGGCGTCAGCAGTTATCGAATGCAAAACTAGGCCACAGTCCAAACTCAATCGTTGGCGCGCGGGATCTGGCTCATGTAGAGGCATCGATTCCACGCCAGCTTCGCCGAACGAATACCGTGCCCATTGCTGAGTCTAACGGGGGCATCGCGAACTATCGCGAAGGGAATCTGGTCCGACGCCTCGCCCATCACAAGCTGAGCCGATGCTGCTATTCCATCGGCGATCGCTCGGAACGTGATCTCGATTCGTCTGCCGAAAAGGTCGACGCCTCCTCTGAGGTCTTCGACTGGTTCGAAACCTGCGCAACCGATGGCGAAACCGGTCGTTCCTAATCTCAGCGGGCTAACTCTACTATCGACAATAACCACTCCCACATTTTTGCCCGATTTTCGCCGAATCGACTGACGGATCTTCTTTGCAGACAGATCTGCGTTGCGGGGCCAGAGCACAACCGCTCCTTCCGGCGCGTTCTTTCGGTCGATCCCAGCATTCGCAACAGCGTCACCGTTCTTCACCGTTAGAAGTGCTCCTTTTACACCGCCGACCACAAGGTCGGCTTCGTCTAGAACGGCTTGTGCAAACGAGGGAGTGATGGAGTGCTTGCGAGAAAGTCTTCGAGCCTGCGGCCCGGGTCTTATGTTGTCGAGGTAGCGGATCCTGTTCTCGGTAATTCCGACGATCTTGCTTGAGACGGCAACAACGTCATTCGACTCGACACGCATTCGATTCTTGGCTAGAGCCTTGGAAAACAGTTCTGGAATGGCGTCTCCGGGTTTCGCTAGGTTCGACCTAATGGGGTAGACTATCACGTTCGGTTCAGGCCCCGGTAACTTGGGCCACGATCTTTGCTATCTCACCGTCGCGAACCATCTTGTGAATCTTCTCGATATCATCGTGGGATGAACGATCCTCCGTGAGCGTTGGAACTTTTCGTCTGACGGCTTGGAAGACTCGTCTGGTCCCGACTCCTAATCCTTTGGCCCCTCTCAGGTCTACTCCTTGAGCTGCGACTAGTAGTTCTATGCTGGCCACATACTGGGAGTTTTCAAGTATCATTCTCGCCTTGTGGGCTGCTCCGGGTCCCATGCTGACAAAATCCTCAAAATTGCTAGACGTCGGGATAGAGTCACTGCTAGCAGGATGCGTCAGCAGCTTACTCTCAGCAACAAGCGATGTTGCCGTGTACTGGACCGCCATCAACCCGCTCGAGAGTCCCGGCTTGGACCGTCCCCCGACCAGAAACGGGGGAAGCCCGTTGTTGAGCGACGGGTCTAACAGAGCGGATATTCTTCTCTCCGACATGTTGGCAAGATAGGAGATCGCCAAGGCCATGATATCCAGGCCCATAGCAACTGGCTGTCCGTGAAAGTTGCCACCGGAAATACAGACGCCATCTTCTGGAAACACGAGAGGATTGTCAGTAGCCGAATTCATCTCTACTTCTAGAATTTGTTTTGTGAAATCAAACGCATCTTTCGACGCTCCCATCACTTGTGGCGCGCATCTGAATGAGTATGGGTCTTGAGGGCGACCGTTCGAAGGATCACCACTCTCTAATGTTCTAACGGTTCTGCTTCCTCTCACTAGTCCTCGAACATGCTCGGCTACGAGTTGTTGTCCGGGATGGGGCCTAAGCTTCTGTATCCTTTCATCGAAAGCATCCGCCCAGCCCTTCAGAGCTTCGAGCGATAGAGCAAGCGAAGCTTCCATAGTCGCGAGGAGTCGGTAGGCGTCGAAGAGGCATAAGCAGCCTATCGCGACCATCTGCTGGGTGCCATTGTTCAACGCGAGTCCCTCCTTCGCCTCGAGTCTGAGAGGAACGCTTCCCGAGACCTCCAGGGCTTTCTTACCTGGAATCCATCGTCCGCGTGATTCGGCGCTTCCTTCCCCTAGAAGTACAAGGGCCATGTGAGAAAGTGGCGATAAGTCTCCGCTAGCGCCCACTGAGCCCCTCTCGGGTATGTATGGGTGGATTTGTTTGTTGAGTAGCCTTACGATCGTGCTGACAACTTCTGGTCTGATTCCCGAGTTCCCTTTCAGAAGCGTGTTAGCGCGCAGAAGCATCATCGCCCTCACAACTTCCGACGAGTGTGGTTGTCCCACGCTAGCGGAGTGGCTCCGAATAAGGTTCGTCTGTAGCTGTTTGAGATCCTCGGTAGGTATTCTGAAGTTTGATAGTGCGCCGAATCCTGTATTGACCCCGTAGATCACCTCTTTTTCTTGTAACAGTCTTTCGAGGGCTTTGCGTCCGTTTCTTGTGCGGGCGATCGCTTTCTCGGTAATGACCGTCTGGACCTTCTGTCTTGCAACCTGCAGGACCTGGTCAAGTGTAAGATGTGATCCGTCTATCGTAACCTGGGCCAATGTACCACGAGCCGTTGCAGCGAGATGTTTGAGAGATAAGTATTGGCGGGCTTACTTGAGCATCGGCATCCGCAATCCCTTCTTTCTAGCAATCTCCTTTGCCTTCGGATAGCCGGCGTCAGCATGCCTGACAATTCCTATCCCAGGGTCCACAGTTAGTACGCGTTCAAGTCGCTCAGCGGCTTCAGGCGTTCCGTCAGCGACTAGACACATTCCGGCGTGTATGCTGTAGCCCATGCCGACTCCACCGCCCTGATGGACACTCACCCACGTTGCGCCTGCGGCAGTGTTGAGGAGCGCGTTAAGGATTGGCCAGTCAGCTATCGCGTCGCTTCCATCCATCATCCCTTCCGTCTCCCTTCTCGGAGAAGCTACACTCCCACAGTCGAGGTGGTCTCTTCCGATCCATATGGGACCTGATAATTTTCCTGTTCTGACCATTTCGTTGATGCGTGCTCCGAACTTTGCTCTCTCACCATAGCCCAGCCAGCAGACTCGGGCTGGCAGTCCTTGGAACTTGACGTGCTGCTGAGCCTTCTCGATCCATCTCCGAAGGTCCATATTGTCTGGAAAAGTGTCAAGGACGAGCTGGTCTATCTTCCGAATGTCTTCTGCGTCCCCAACCAGCGACGTCCACCTGAACGGACCTCTACCCTCACAGAACATCGGCCTGATGTACTTCTGAACGAACCCAGAGAATTCGAATGCTTCCTTCAGACCGGCGTCAAAGGCCTTTTGTCGAATGTTGTTGCCATATTCGAATACAACAGCTCCCTTGCGACCCATATCGATCATGGCTTTGACATGGATCACAATGCTCTTGCCAGCCCTGTCGAGGTACTTGGCCGGGTCGGATTTTCTCAGTTGGTCAGCTTCTTGCTTCGACAATCCCGCCGGATAGTATCCGTTCAGCGGATCATGGGCCGAAGTCTGATCTGTAACGATATCCGGAATGATTGATCTTCTCACGAGCTCTGGATGAATCTCGGCAGCGTTTCCGAGCAGAGCAAGACTTGTCGAAGCTCCTTCTTGCTTAGCTTGATCGACAATATCGATCGCTTCATCAAGATCATCGGTCGATCTTTGAGTGTAGCCGTGCTTTAGCCTCCTCTCTATCGCCCGCTTATCGATCTCCACGGCCAGCGCGATTCCATCGTTCATCGTGACCGCCAGAGGCTGCGCCCCACCCATCTCCCCTAGGCCAGCGGTCAGGACGAGTCGCCCTTTCAGACTGCCCCCAAAATGCTCCCTAGCGGCAGCAGCGAGCGTTTCATAAGTTCCCTGGAGAATCCCCTGAGTCCCGATGTAAGCCCAAGACCCAGCCGTCATTTGTCCGAACATTATCAGGCCCTTCTGTTCGAGCTCGTAGAAGTAGTCCCATGTAGCCCATTTGGGCACGAGCATACTGTTGACTATCAAGACCCTCGGCGCCATCCTATGAGTCTTGAAGATCGCCACAGGCTTCCCGCTCTGGACAAGAAGAGTGTCCTCCTCCCCTAGCTTCCTGAGAGAACTCTCGATCGTCTCAAGAGCTTCCCATGATCGAGCTGCTCTTCCCGTTCCGCCGTAGACGATCAGTTCTTCAGGGTTTTTTGCCACATCAGGCTGTAGAACATTGTGAAGCATTCTCAAAGCTCCCTCGATCTGCCAATTTCTGCAGTTCAGAGTTTTGCCAATGATCAGAGACAGATTCTGTTTCCGCTTCAGCGTGGTAACAGGCTGCGGTTGACTCCGTTGAGTCAATGGACCTTCTTGCCCTCCTTCACGACTTCCTTTCCCTCGATAAGGACCTTGTCTACTAGTCCTTCTCCGTACGTGTAACCGATCCACCTGTGACTGGGAACTTTCAAGATTACGATGTCAGCGCGTTTGCCATTGGCGATACTCCCAACAATGTGTTGAAGGCCTAGCGATCTGGCTGCGTTGATTGTGATCCCGCGAATGATTTCCCTCGCTTTCATCCGTAGTCCTCTGGCCGCAATTGCGGCCACCGTTAGGGGTCTGAGAATCCAGTTGGACGGGCTAAAGTCGGTTCCCAATGCAACCGGGAGCCCTTGCGATAGCATGTCCCTCGCAGGTGCATAGTCCGTGCCCAGTAGACTGTGTGACGAGGCTGGAAGTAGAACTGGAATGACGGAAGTTTTGCCCATTCTCTTCAGTTCGTCCGGTTCTGAATTTACGAGGTGATCAGCCGAGGTCGCCCTGACGTCGTTCGCGACTCTTGCGCCTTGGCTGTCTGAGAACTGGTCGGCGTGTATCTTAGGCTTAAGACCGTTCACGATTCCCGCTCTCAATATTTGTTCCGATAACTCAGAGCTGAAGACTCCCTTTTCGCAGAAGACATCACAGAATTCCGCAAGTCTTTCCTGATGAACTGCAGGAATCATTTCCTCCATGACCATCTTTGCATAATCTTCGGGAATCATTCCGGTGGGTATTGAGTGGGCGCCGAGAAATGTTGCAGCTATCTTGCATGGATTCTGTCTCTTCAGCCGGTGGATGACTCTAAGGATTTTCAGCTCATCTCGCAGGCTGAGCCCATATCCGCTCTTGATCTCTAGTGTGGTTGTTCCGCCCTCTAGCATAGCGTCGAGACGGCTCTGAGCGATTGAGGAGAGCTCGTCCTCAGTTGTCTGGCGTGTCTTATTGACGGTTTCCATAATTCCTCCTCCTTTGCGGAGAATGTCGAGGTATGACGCTCCTCGAAGTCTTTGTTGAAATTCTTCTTCTCTTGATCCCGGAAATACTAGGTGGGTATGGGGGTCTACAAAGCCGGGGAGGATTATCTCGTCTGTTGCGAGTATCTGCCTTGAAGCGGAGTACTTTCTTTGGAGTAGCTGAGATGAGGCAGCCTCAACAATCCTGCCTCTATCGATTGCGACTCCTCCGTCGTCTATGACGTCGAGGTCGTCCTCTGTGGAGTTGGCTGCTGAGATGGTTTCCTTTGAGTCGAGGATGAGAAGATCTATTCGGTGCTTCGTCCGTGGTTTCCCTTTTACTTGTTTGACAGGGTATCGATAATTACAATGGGGTCAGATTACGAGCTTGCCGTCGACCATGATGGCCAACCCATCGATGTCGATGGTCGGCTTTGTGAGCGTCCCTGAGAATGCCAGGCTACTGTCGTTCTGTCCCCCGATTCCTTTGTTAGCGCCGATTCCGATAGTCGCTGTTCCCAGAGCCAGCTCGTCGGTGCGATATCCGATTATCTCTATCTTGGGATTCAACCCAAGAGCAAATTGCCCAATCTTGTCTTTATCGCCTTGAGTAGCTTCGAAGACCTCTCTGAACACATCCTCGTATTTTTTCGCGTGGAATTCCTTGATCCTTCCTTTCTCAAAGACAAACTGAAGATCGGTTATGAGACGTCCCTTCAGGGCTCTAGGAGTATCGAGCACAACAGTGCCTCGAGCGCTAGTTTCGATCGGTGGCACCTCGACTTTCCCTGAGGGAAGTTGAGCAGAGACGAGGCCTCGTTCCATGTCTTCTTGGTCTACAATTCCGTCTTCAATGTGTACTGGCCGTTTCGTAATGTCAAACCTGAGATCCGTTCCCATCTTGGATGTGATGTGGACCTTTGATGCCCGTTCGAGACGGCCGGCAATCTTCTTTCCTAACTCTGTCATTTTTGGGTAGTCGACCTTGATGGCGTCCTCAGTGTTCTTGAGCCATCTGGCATAGTCGAAACCGTAAGCCCGGGCTCGTTGGGGGGTGACGTCGCCGAGCAGAACTTGCAAGACTCGGATCTTTCTCTCAATGGTCTTGTCTACGAGTGGTTTGTCTCCTTCGAAAAATGGCTCGAGACGAGAGGACGGAACCTCTCTGAACTTCGCCGGGTCTTCGGGACCGCCGATCCCAATCCAGACTGTAGCACTCTCCATCGCACTCAGGATATGTCGCGGGGTCTTGCGGAAATATTGTTCAGGTATTTCCTCCAAAGCCTTCCACCACAATCGGTCGGTCATCAGTGTGATCAGAGGCTTTGCCCCGGTCCTGAGGCATTCGAGTGCAATGTCACTCGCCAGGTCGATAGTATGTTGCCAGGTATCAATGACAACCATGTCGTCCTCATGGATTCTCAACGAGGTTTGGACGACACGTTTTGCTATCGAATCATCGGGCAAGCAAAGACCAGTTGATATGAAGATTTGACGCGTAATTAAGCGTTGAATAGGTCGAGTGGAATATGGGCACTAGATGCTATGAATGTCTGAGGTTCAGGGGTCATTTACCAGCGCTCTCGGACCTGTTTCTTGAATGTTCGAAATGCTCACCCGGGACGCCTCAAACTCGAACTAGCGGGAATGGCTGGGTCTTGAGACGCTGGCTGGAATCAGTCTTCCAATGGCAGAGTCTGAGGATGACCATGTAGGAGGCTCTTGCCTGGTCCGCGTTGACTCCTGAGAGGGTGCCCCACTCCTACAGCGAAGAGAACTGTCTCAGAAACCCCATCGAGATTCAATTCTTTCTCGATCAGGTTGTCGCGGAATATGCCAATGCAAAAGGCGCCTAGTCCGAGAGCGGTAGCGACTAGAAGAAACGACTGGGAGAGGTGTCCAGCGTCAAGCAAGAATGCCCTGTAGACTCGTGGCACCCTATATTTCCAAGCCGTCCGTGCAACGACAGCTGTCATTATGAACAGGGCGCTGGCATTTCTTGTCCATGAATGACCCGCAGTCAGTGTTATGCATCTCTCTCGGAAGTCTCCAGCTTTGAGAAGTTCGAGCGCGTGATCTCTCACAGAGTAGTGGTATATGCCGGGTTCAATCCCCTCAACATTATTCACGATAGCATAGGTTTCTATCGGGTGTCGGGCCCCGGCGGACGGACTGATTTTGTGGAGGAGCTCACCAAACTCGCGAGTCTTGTAGGACGAGATCCGTCCCCATGTATAGTAGGCAAGCCTTGACATTTCATTGAAGCTAATCGATTTCCCTGAGAGTTCCCTCGTTGTGCGTCTCCGTCGAAGCGTTTCGAAAAATGGGGCTTCGCGCTCTGTTCCTTTCAGCAGGTCAATCCTCGCTTTTCTGGCATAAGACTTGTAGATGGGCGGTTGTGTTCTTCCCTTGAGGTATCTCTCGTAATACTGGTTGATCTCGTCGGGAGAATTGTGAGGGTCATCGATCTTGGTGGAGAAGTGATAGTAGCGAGAAGCTGTTGGCCATAGCCATTCTTGCCCAAATTTGTTTTCTAACTTGTTCTCGTCAGACTCTTTGGTGATAAGCAAACCGCTATCTCTTAGGTTCCGAATCGAGTGAAAGACGGAGTCTCTATTGTAATCGCTCAGGCTCTGCGAGGCCTCGGAGGCAGTTCTCCAGGTCGAAAAGTAGCTGAGGAGCACCATTGCATTCAGGTCAATTTTGAAGGTTCGTCTCTTCATGTAGTTCTCGGCAACTAAGCGCCCTCGACGAAAATACATCACAAGGTTGGGCGATCTTCTCATCTTCAACCAAGCCCATTCACTATTGATTTTTCTACCGTACGAAGTCAACTTGCTCTCCATCAAGCGCCTTCCGGCATCGGAAAGCGTTATATTTCGTCCGATAGTAGATGAGGCCGAGCAAATATCACTTGAAGACCAAGACAAAGCATAAGAAACTGAACGCAGTCGTTATGCCAATTCGCGCAACTCCGCGCCTGCCCGCTGGAAAATGGACCCTTAGTATCGATTCGTAGAACCTCTCAAGCACTCGGGCAAATTACTCACCTTCAGTCGGAATCGTACTGGTAGTGTTGGCTTATACATCCTGTAAGCTGTTTTCGCATCGAAGCCTTCGCTAATAAATGTGGGAGCTAGGTAGTATTCGAACGGGCATCGCGTCTGGTGAGTTAGCTTCACCCCCAAGACGATTCCCCTCTGGGAAGATCCGGTTGTCTTCGAGAGCGAGTAGAATTCTCATACCCGAGACTGACTCCGTAGATGAACTCTACCCGCGTATGTCCGAACTACCAAATCCGAGTATTAATAACGAGTGAAATCTTCTCATCAACAGACTAATTTGCGGTTTGAACAGTACGATTACGTCAGATTTCTGTTCGCTGAACTGTTCGAAACTTCCTTTGAAGGATTCGGTCAGAAGCAGCATCGCATACTCTTCGTACCGATCTCCCATAACTGTGAAGGCACCGGGTCCGAGGTCTCCCCTTCGGAGCAGTACAATTGGTAGCTTTACGCGTGTATTTGCTTCGGCCGGCAGAGAACGGGACAATTCTTCGAGCTCAGGCTTCTTCATCTTGATGAGGTCTCCAGACGCGGCTGGAACTCTCGGGGTGGGATCGTTCAATAATTCTTTCAAGGTTCTACGGTTCTTTGGAAGATGAGAGTTGAGCTTTCTCATGTCATCGCGAAAAAGTGCATCAGAGAACCGATCACGTTGTTCCATGTCAGAGTTCACCGTTTGCTGCCTAGGATCATGCAGTGGTCTTTTTCGAACGGGTCGAGTCGGATCATCTCTCTCACCCTGTGGCCCTTTTCCTCGAGGAGGGTCCTCTCTCGTCGAAAAATTGATGACGGGTCCTTCGAAACATCGATGCTTCTAGCCTTTACTGCAAAAAGGAAATCTCCGTTCTCGCTGAGATACTGAACGATGTTCTCAGAGAGGATTCTTGCTTGGTCGGGTTGTGCGATGTCAGCGTAGACAGTGTCGACGCCTTGGACGATGCTCCTATACCTTTGTGGAAACCTTGCGTCTGCGAAGATTGGGGTCATGTTTCTCCGGTTCTTGCTCGCGTTATTGACCAGATCTCTAAACGATCTCTGAGCGAATTCTACGCAGTAGACTCGTCCCTTCTCTCCCACAATGTCGCTCAAGTGGCTTGCAGTCGTCCCACTTGCCGCCCCGAGATAGAGAACACTATTTCCACACGTGATGGGAACTTCAGACAACCCTTTCAGTATGGCGGCAGCGAGCTTACTCCGATACGGGTCCCAGACTCGATACTCTCTATCTCCGATCTTGACGGTGTCTTCCCCGTAGACGGTCGTCCCGGGGTCCTCGCTGAGTGTGGCTAATCTCTCCTCTCCCTCTCGGACCACCCAGTACATCCCTTCGAACTTCTTGTGAGGGCGGACGCCATGTCTTTCCATGTTCTCTCTTATGAGGCGGGCCTTGATAACGACCTTTTAGATCCACGATCTTCTTTTCGAGCGCGTCCTTGAGTCCCTGCCCCTTGTCGCCTCCCCCATATGCGTCCATTCGGGCTGCTATAGCGAGTTTTCCTGCAACTGCTCTGGCGATCTTTCCTCGAAGCCATTTGGGCGACTGATGGATCGGTGCGTATTGAAAGATGACCCCATGCTTCGGCGGTCTGGCTCCGGTCTTTAGCGTTCTGAAGAGCGCTTTCTCTGCTCCGAGCACTTGAAGAGTACTCGAGGGCATCTTCGCAATATTCTCCAGCCCTCCCGCCATGGAGATGAGTTTCGCGGAGAGAACTGCACCGAGGACAGTTGTCATGTTCGGTGCTACCTCTCCCATAATCTTGTCAGTGTATTTCTCGGCAGCTTCTCTCAAGCCATATAATTCAAGGACTGTTCCGCAGACCTGACGTAGCCATTCGAGATCCGTGCCTGTCATTTCGGCCCCAGAAGACTTTTCGGCCGATGCTGAGATCTGCGTCGCCTTGTCTTGTGGTATGCCGAGTTTTGTTAGGGCGTCGTATGAGAATGATTCTCTAGCGCCGAGACTATGAACGAGTCGAATGTACGAGTCGTGTCTTTCCACTAGGCGATCCAGTTCGGGGAAGTGGAGGCCATACCACTCTCTGATTCTGCCGGCGAGAAGATTGAGAATCTTGTCTAGGTCCTCGATGCTGCGCACTGTTTGAATTGCGTAGAGATCCCGTTTCGTTGTAGCTTCTGTTATCGCGGTCTTGGCAAGTTCAAGGGAAACGTCTCGGACGAATTGCTCATACTCATCTTTCGATTCGATGATCCTAAGGCGAACCAGAATCGATGGCAGTCTGTTTCTGAGCTTTGAAATGGTAGGGTCGTTCTCGTCTTGCACAACTTCTGCTTTGACGATTGAACGGGCCAGTCTCGCTAGTGGCTCGCTGTCCACGGTAACCTGGTCGAGTTCTATCTGTGTGAGCCGTTGGCCGAAGGCTGAGGACTCTGCGGGTAGCTCCCCGTTGAGGACTTGCTTCAACTGGCTGGCGGCATCGCTCGGATTGTGGGCAAAGAGAGCCTTTTCCGAAATCTTCCCCGTTTTTTCGAGTAGAAACAGTCCGGCGGGGGAATCGATCAGGTACGCTTTCAAGACTCTGTTCCTGACTCGAAGACGAGAACGTGATGATTACTTGATGCTCGCGCGAAGATAATTAGCACGGCAATACCGTTCATGTTTAGGCGCACTTGGAACCGGATTTGTCGGTAGAGTTTGCAGGTATTAAACTCCCCAATCCGACGATTCTAGCCTCCGGGATTCTGGGAGTTTCGGGCGAGATGATGATCCGAGTCTCAAGGGCGGGTGCCGGAGCCGTTGTCAGTAAATCGTTCAATAGGAAGGGGAGGGAAGGGTACAGAAACCCGTCTTTCATTGAAGTACAAGGCGGGTTTCTCAACGCCTTGGGCATACCCAACCCGGGAATGGAGGAGATGCGGGAGGAGGTTGAGACCGCTTCGAGGCAGAGAGTGCCAGTCATAGCGAGCGTCTTCGGTTTTGATGCGGAAGAATTTGCAGAGTCTGCAATGATGGGGGAAAGGGGTGGTGCTATCGCGGTGGAGTTGAATGTTTCGTGCCCGCATGTCAAGGAGGTGGGGGTTGAGATCGGCCAACGGCCGAACGTCGTTGCCGAGGTTACTCAAACTGTGAAGAGTCGAGTCCACGTCCCTGTGTTCGTAAAGCTAAGTCCGAACGTTACCGACATTACTGAAGTCGCGAGGGCTGCTGAAGGTGCGGGTGCCGACGCTATCACGGCGATCAACACGGTCTTGGGAACAGCGGTCGACGTAGATTCAGGTTTCCCGATCCTTGGAGGCGTCCTCGGCGGGCTCTCAGGTCCAGCCATACATCCGATCGCGCTTAGAGCGGTCTATCAAATAAGGCAGGCAGTTCGCATCCCTATCATTGGGGTCGGTGGAATTGAGGATTGGAAGGGCGCGGTGCAAATGATGATGGCAGGTGCATCAGCTGTCCAGATTGGAAGCGCCGTCACGAGTAAAGGTCTCGAAGTGTTCCGGGAAGTGACCACAGGAATCGGGAAGTTCCTCGAGAAGAAAGGATACAGATCGATTCAGGAGATTATATCGACGGCCGCAGCTCACAGAGCTGAAGGTTCATGAGACATCATGTACTGACTCTCAATACGACGGGCTAGAAGCGATGCTGCCTCTTCTAGAATCTCTCGATCTTCCTGGCTGAACGCAGATAGCCGACTGCTGTCGATGTCTATCTCCCCGAGTACTCCTTTCTTTCCCTTTATCGGGACGACGATCTCTGACTTGGTTGCGGCGAAGCACATGAGATATCGCGGGTCCTTGCTAACGTCCGGGACCACGATCGTCGCTCCTTCTTTGGCTGCGGAGCCACAGATTCCCTGTCCTATCGGTATCCTAAGGTGCTCCGTCTCATCATCCCCTGCATACGCCTCCAATACCAAATTCGTTTTCTCGCACGAGGTAGATTCCTACCCAGTCGAAATGATCCGAACTCTCTCGCAATACCTGCACGGACATCGTCAATGCCTTGGCTAAGAGGTCGTTTGAGAGTGCTCTATTCAAGGGAGCGAGAACGCTAGAATAATCGGGGCTTTGCGTAGCCTTTGTCTGAGACTTGGGCATTCTCGTGTGTCGATTGATTCTAGGGTTCTTATATGATTCTCGACGATTATATGTTGTCGGCTCCCCTCATGAACAGGATTCAGTGGCTTGAATGGGAAAAAGAGAGTTTTGACAAGGCAAGGTCGCTTGGGAGGCCGATTCTGTTAGACATAACAGGATCTTGGTGCCACTGGTGCCACGTTATGGACAACACATCCTACAGAGATCCAGTGGTCATCGACTTGGTGAACAAGAAATTCGTCCCAGTCAGAGTCGACACCGACAGGAGACCTGACGTCAATCGCCGTTACAATATGGGCGGTTGGCCCACTACGGCTTTCTTGGACAATGAAGGGAGAATCATCACCGGCGGAACCTACATCCCTCCTGAGCAGTTGAGGGAAGTCCTTCGCTCTGTTCTCGACTTCTATGGAACAAACAAGGGGAAGATAGGAAGCAAACTCCAAACAACACGAATCCCTCAAGCCAAGAATGAAGCCTTGTCGGACAAGATCGCAAAGGACATTGCAACCACTGTCGCGGTCAACTTTGACATAGATTACGGAGGCTTTGGTTTCGAGCCCAAATTCCCCCACACTGAGGCGTTGGAATACGCACTCTTACGTTATCGCTACCATGGGGAAAAGGAAATGCTGACCGTTGTCACCAAGACCCTTGACAAGATGGGTAGTGGAGGAGTCTATGACCGGGTAGAACAAGGATTCTTCCGGTACAGCACTACTCGAGACTGGTCGATTCCCCATTTCGAGAAGATGGCAGAGGACAATGCAAAACTGCTCGCGGTATATTTGCACGCATTCCAGATAACAGGTAAAGCGTTGTACAGAGATGTCGCTGAAGGAATCGTGAAGTACGTGAAGGCGAGTCTGTCCGACCCGGAGCACGGAGGGTTCTTCGGTAGTCAGGATGCAGATGAAGAGTATTACAAGCTTGATCTCTCTAAACGAAAGACACGGAAGAGTCCGGCTGTAGACACGACACTCTATACAAATTACAACGCGCTATTCATCTCGTCATTCCTTCTCTCCAGCATTGTTCTTGATGGGCCAGAGGTCGGCAAGTTTGCTATCAAGAGTCTCGATCGCATACTGACTCTACCATCTGACGGAGCGCTGCCCTTTCACTACTGGAAAGAAGACTACGGTGCGAAATTGAAGGGGCTCCTGGTTGATTATGCGTCGCTGCTCCACTCACTTCTCGACGCCTACGAGTATTCAGGCAAACCGGCCTACCTCGAAAAGGCCACGGCGTTAGCGGACGATTCGATTGAGAAGCTAAGCGACAAAGCCACAGGGGGATTCTACGACATTCCACTGGACGCTTCGACCTTGGGTGAGCTCAAGATGAGGGACAAACCGATCGATGAAAACAGCCTGATGGCAAATGGGCTGATGAGGCTTTCATGGCTCTTGGAGAGGGCTGACTACACAACGGTCGCGGGCAAAGCATTGAGTCTGTTCAACGGGGACTATGAGAGATACGGGGTCGCAGGAGCGAGCTACGCTTTAGCGCTGGACTCTTATATTGACGGTCCAATAGGGATCACCATTATCGCATCTCCAAAGTCAAAAGAATCCGACGCGTTCAAGGCGGTTTCTCTGAAACTGTATCCGGGTAGAAGATACGTCAGGTATCTTGATCCGGCTAAAGACTTGGACCAAATAGGCCGACTCGGATTCGACGGGGCTAAGGCTCCTGTAGCGTATGTATGTGCAGGGAAAATTTGCGGTCCTCCTATCAATGATCCGTCGATGTTAGAGCCTACTCTTTCTTCCCTACTTGCTCAGTAATCGTCCGCTCGCGGCAACTCTATCCCTAGAGTTCGGGACTCACCAAGAGTATCGATCCCTTACCAGAACTCGACTTCAAGGTCTTTGTCGAGGGCTAATCCTTGCATAGTCCGGATCTGATCCTTCACGCCGGCAAGATCTATCCAGACGCTGGATCTCGGAGGCGTTTTGAAGCACTCGCAGTTTGCAAAGGCAAAATCACAGATATTGGAACTAACAAACGGATTCTCGCACTAGAATCGAAAACCACTAAGATAATCAATCTTCACGGCCGGACCTTGTTACCCGGCTTCCACGACTCGCACATTCACCTCCTAAATTACGGAATGCTTCTTCGGACTCTCGACCTTTCACGCATTCAGTCGATTGAGGAGGTCAAGAAGCGAGTAAGGGAGTGGAGCACCGCGGCACCCCGCGATACTTGGGTGCTCGGTAGAGGATGGGATGATGAGAGGCTTCGGGAACATCGATATCCGACAAGAGACGATTTGGACCTTGCAACTTCAAACCCTATTTTCCTAAAACGAATCTGTGGCCACGTAGCGGTTGCTAACTCCGCCGCCCTGTCCCTGGCCGGAATCGACAATCGGACCGTCGACCCCTCTGGAGGCCGAATTCTACGAGATTCACATGGAAAGCCCAACGGGGTCCTAAAGGAGACTGCAATAGAACTGGTTGAGAAGGTGATCCCCGAGTCGATGGAGAAGACAAAATCCTCCTTGGTCCATGCCTCTAGGAAGCTCGCAAAAGTCGGATTGACATCTTTGCACTGCATCATTAGCAACTTAACGGAGCTGAACGCTCTCCGAGAGTTGAAGCGTGAACAGAAGCTTCCGCAGTCAATTTACGCAATCATACCCGCGAACCTTGCCGACAGGCTTGGATCCCGGGGCCTCTCAAGAGTACGAAGCAGAGGCCGTTTTCGGATTGGAGGGGTAAAGCTATACCTAGATGGTTCCCTAGGAGCACGCACCGCCGCTCTCAACCAGCCCTACGACGATGATCCCAGCTCAAGTGGCATGATTACATTAAGCGGCAGAGAACTGAGGAGGGTAGCCTCGAAGGCGAGAGATTCGAAATTCCAGTTGTGCATCCATGCCATTGGAGACAAGGCCGTAGATCTCGCAGTCGAGGTCCTTGGCGAAATCTTTGGGACAAAGGGTTGCAGGCAGCTCCGGCATCGAATAGAACACGCGTCAATAGTCAATGAAAAGTCGATGAAGGAAATGCGCAGGTTAGGGATAATCGCCTCCATACAACCGAGATTCATTTATTCGGACAAGTGGGCGGAAGATAGGCTAGGTCATAGAAGACTGTCTCAGCTCTACCCTTTTGCATCAATGACTAAGGCTGGAATCAGGCTAACTGCAGGGTCCGATTGCCCAGTCGAGGACCCAGATCCGTTTGAAGGGATCTGGTCAGCGGTCGCCAGGCCCGGTCTCGATGACATGGAAAGACTGACAGTGAGCGAAGCTCTGATAGCCTATACAAAGAGCGCGGCTTACGCTTCCTTTTCCGAGGACTTCACGGGCACTCTCGCTCCCGGAAATGCCGCTGATATGATTGTGTTGGACAAAGACCCTTACGAGTCCAGTCGTGAGTCCCTGCGAGAAATAAGAGTAGTAAGGACCATAATTGACGGAAAAG
>WNFE01001171.1_pt1 | contig 21199 bp, 16 predicted proteins | sample 5400451 | NCBI WGS metagenome assembly WNFE01 (sample SAMN13153344, study PRJNA577476) | soil metagenome | isolation source: 200 cm saprolite under Douglas fir tree site 2 hole 2 | place: USA:California | collected 2015-04-18
CGCTCCAAGACGCCCAGAGCGCACACCACGACTCGCTGTGCCATTTAATGCAGCGTAATTCGGAAGCGGTTTGTCGGGTATCCTCACGGCGGACCAGCCCTACCGAAGACTCGCTGCCGCTTTGTTTCGCGGCGCACAGTTTCAATATCTCGCAGCCCGGAGGACTCAAGGTCACCGATGGAGCAATACACGCCCACAACAAAGAGATGCCCGTCACAGTGTGGGCATTTCAGTTCTTTCGGGTCGTCCTCTTCGTGAAGGTCAGGGTTATAGAACAGTCCGAGTGTGTGCACACGGCGCACGCCAGAGAACGCAGCTTCGAGTTGAGCGAGGTGCTTTGGGTCGTCACCAGGCGGCTTCGAAACATATTTCAGCAGGTGATATAGCGCTTTCCGAAAATCTCCACGTGCCGATTGAATCGAGGCTCTTAAACTATCCTTCGTTTCTTTTTCCCATGCGTCGAGTACCTGGTTGTGTGGCAAGTACGGGCCATAATAGAGGCCATGGCAATGCAGATTCGTGTTTTCAAAACCAAACTCATCGCACCACAGGTACCCCCAGCCTTTCTTGCCCTTCAGTAATCGCTTTAAGGTCTTACGGACCGCGAGATTCATCGCGCGAATCGCGTCGGCGGTCGGCATTTTCCCTGTGTTGCGTACAGTAAAATCGAGCCGCGCTAGGACCCAGTGTGGCCGCTTTTCAACTAACCTCTCAAGGCCGACATACTTTGCAAACAGTTCCTGAAAAACCTGAGGAGCACAAGCTCGACAGAAACGAAGTCCACACCGAAACGTTTGTCGGAATGAGTGCCCGCCGGCACATTCAATCCTGCGCGCGAACCGTGCGCAGCAAGCGAGACGCTGCGCCTTTGATTCGCGCCCTAACTCGTAGAGGGCCCGGGCCTGTTCCTGATTTTCGCCGCGGCCGTCGCCGAGGCGCTCTAGCTCTCCTTCTGCTGTGCGTACAATTTTGGGTAGGGCGTGAAGGGCGCCGCGGCGGAGCGGCATGCCATCCCCGCCGGCATCGAAGGATTCCCTTTGCTCATTTTCGTTGAGCTCCGCTTGCTCGACCGGGGGAATAACTGCGTGCGGAACGCCGCCATTCCCCGAGATCCAGTTATCCGTCCGTAGACAAGTAAAGTGAGGGGCTTCGCCCCTCACACTCCCTACGCCCTCACTGCAGATCGCCTCGCGCTCGGCGCGCTTCTCATCCGCTTCCGCGAATTCGGCTTCGACTTCCGCAACGAAAGCGGGGTCATTGCGGAGAGCTTCAACAGTGGACCAGGACGCGCTCACAGGACGAGCTCCACCCAGCGGTCACGATCTGCCCGAAGGCCACCTTCCTCAAGAACACGGTCCACGATCGGTTCTCGCTGGTGGGGGTATAGAGCAAAAAGGGCGCGGTCTTTCTCACCGGCAAACGCAGCCACGAGGTACGCAGCGCAAGCGCGCGCCTCATGATCCGCGGCGAACCGAAGCGCTTGCCAACAGAGTTCGGATTCCCCGGGGAAGCGTTCGTAGGCGCCGGCATGGAGCACGCTCAGGCGTATGCCAGCGTTGCGGCGCAGGTCTGCGAGTCCTTGCATATTAGCCCTAGAAAGCGTCAGGACGGCATTTTCCGCGGCCTTGAGCCGGGCCGCGAGGAACTGGAGCTTGGCAGTCTTACGTGCTGCATTGCGCCGCCGAGCAACGCTTTCCGGGTCAGTGGGCAATAAACCCAGCTCGCGCGCCAGAGCGCCACGATTCCCCGCGCGCTTGCAGCGATGGCAGAAATAGACCTCCTCCGTAAAAGCCACGGTCGCACGGCTCTGCCCCGAACAGGATGGGCAATCCGCACGCTTGTGGCCGCGAACGCGAAACCCAGCACGAACTAACAGATCGGGTAGTGGTAAGACTGCAAGAGAGGTTTCAGGCATGGCTGCGCTCCAGAACTCGGCGAATCCGCCAAAGTTCACCTCTGCGCAACTTGCAAAACCCTTGTTCCGCCAAGCGCAAGCGCCAACGACTAATCCCCGCCCTTAGGGCGAGCTGAAGTTGGCTTAGTCCTGCATCAACCCGCGCGCGCCGTACCGCGGTGCCATTGCTCAAACTGTTGTTGTTGCTAGTTGACATCGTGCACAATTCTAGGTGGGGTGCGGACCGACAAAAAGGAGAAGAAGTGGGCCGAAATCAAAAAAAATCGCCAGTTCTGGCCCTGGCGAAACGCAAGGACACCGGTCAACTCTTACTGCGCGAGGCCCGTAGATCCAAAGAGATTTGCCTGCTACTTGCCAAAGCCTTACTTCGACCTGAGCCTTTCTTCCCGCGCCAGCCTAACCGTCCAACTGGCGAACTGCTAACCACGCTTCGGCTCGCACTTCTGGCACCGAGCGACTTAGGGCGTGGCCCTGCCAATGAGGATCGTGGGGAATGGTACGACTACGCAAGGAACCTCTCGCTTTGGTGCCTTTCTCAGAGGTTGCTGATGCCGAAAGACGTGAGCACAGCAAGGCGTGTCCTGCTCGACTTTCAACCCTTCATGCCTGAAGTAGTAGTTGTGCAAGCGAAAGAAGGCCTTCACGCACTGGAAGAGAAGTACGAAGAGCGCGTAAAGGTACTTACTGCGGCTCAGCCAAACAAGGAAATGAAACTAGCTGCAGCCGCTGAGTTAAGGAAGCTGAGACGGCCGCCCCGTCCAAGGCGGCGCGGGGGAAGACCTGTCACGTCCCACGGAGGGAGGGCTATCAGCGAGCATCAGCAGAGAATTGTGGCTGTGGCTCTTCTACTTCAAGATTGCGGCGAAGAGAACCCTGAGAGCATTATCGTCAGTCTCCTTAGAGAACAAAACCTGATGACAAATCCTAGCAAGGTGAGACGAACCATCGCGACGTATGAAGCCGCAGTGGAAACACGTTGTAGGACCGACGCCTTTATCTTTCCTGAGAAACTTCCGGAATATTGGCTCGAAAGCCTCGCGTGGTTTTACCAATTCTGGATCTCGATGACTCGCGGTGTCGCAGGTACACAAAGGGACGGTTCCCTACGAGTCCTTCTAGAGGCGTTCGTCAGGGATTTTCTCAAAGCCGCTACGTTTGCGGTTACGTGTGCCCCGTGGAGGTCGCCTAGTGCTCTAAGGAAATTTCCCACTTCTCTGTGGCGCGAAGCTCGCTTTGACAAGCCTTCTGGGTCCGGATCCCCTTCCGCCGCGTAGCTAATTCGAGTGGGCAGGATGGACGGCTAGTCTTCCTCCTCCTCGTCTTCGATCTCCACCTCGTCATCGATTATTGGCAAAAGGTCAGCAGTGCTTTCCGGCGAGTTCGCGAAGAGAGGCGGGCAGACGCACTCGAATGTTGACTTCACAGAATTCGAAGCTCCCGTATCAAAGGATTTCGTTTGATACAGGCACCTTATCCCCCAGCCCGCTCTGGTCCGCCACGCCCATGCAAACACCTGCGGAAGAGGTGAGCTTCCAAAAACAACTGATTCTGGGCAACCAGAATGGTGCTTTTGGAGCACGCTGAATCAGGTACTTACGGGAGCGAGGGAAACGAGGTTTCTGGGCAAACCGTGCGACCCGCCAAAAGGCTGAGATATTGCTCCACGTCCAGATCAAAAGCAGCGAACTTGCAGACCGTCGACAGGAGCCGGCCAGGGCACTGCCAAAGAGTTCACAATTCTCCAGCCACAACCATTGCTCGTAACTTGTGCGCAGCAACTGTACCCATGCTGCCAAGGCTCTGGGATTAAGTCCCAACCGCCTCCACCGGCTGATGTGCAGTGTCTCCCTGGAGCGCGTAGGCGCGGGCCAGACCAAGGCGCGCAAGCGCAGCCGTGAAAAAGTTCAGGACGACTCCAGGATGGTCGATGATCTTCTGGAACTCCGCCGCACTCTCCTTGCCTTGTCGAAGCAAGAGAAGCGCCTGGCCACGCAAGTAGGGCGGATACATCGAGGCGACATTAACGAAGACGTTTCCAGCCTGCTCATCGGCAATGGAAGGTTTAAGCAGATCAATCGCCAGCGCCGCCTTGTGCGCTCTGGCCGCGCGCCGGATACCCGTCAATTTTAGTTCTGCGTATCTCCGTTAGACAAAATCAAAACTAAAATTCTTGTTGCGCGAGGCTTAATTGCAAGAAATCCCTTGCCTAAAAAACTGTATTTAGGTAGCGTACTCCTCAATTGGGGGTGCTGTCCTGCTAGCGCAGCACAATTACGCTTCCCACGCAACCGTGGGCCTCAGAAGCCCACGTCCCGGCCATCTGTCGATTCCCACAAATCCAAGGAGAGCAACCATGCGCAGGCTAAACTGTGTATTCGGACTGGTGTTGGCACTTGCGGTCGTTATTCTGTTGACCGAGGTTTCGCTTCACGCGCAAACGGCGTCCACTTCAACAGTAACCGGAACCGTATACGACAAGAGTGGCGCGACCGTTCCGAACGCCAAGGTCGAACTGGAGGACGTAGGCACCAAGGCAAAGACCTCCCTCACCACGGGAAGCGATGGCGGTTATATCTTCCCATCGGTGAAACCGGGCAACTACAGCATCGCCGTTTCCGCGAAAGGGTTCCGGCAGACGGTCATCAGCGGAGTACGGGTTGAGATCGGTAAATCTGCGCTCGTCAATGCTGTCGTGGAAGTGGGCGGGGTGACCGAAACCGTAGAGGTCACGGCCGGTACCGGTGTCGAGTTGCAGACGCTCGACTCCAGCGTCGGTAACGTCCTAGACGCCAACATGCTTTCCAACCTGCCCAATATCAACCGTGACGCCACTTCGTTGGTGCTTCTGCAGCCCATGGCGATTCCGGGCTTTAACGGTCCGGGGGGAACCGGCGAGGGCAACTCAAATGGAGGAACGATTGCCGGAGCGCGAATGGACCAGAACACTTTCATGCTAGACGGCGGCGACGCCACCAGCAATATGGAGGGAGGCGGCGGGTATAACTCTGGATTTGTGGCCACGCCGCGCGCGGTGGTTCCCACGCCGGTGGAGAGCCTGGAAGAGTTTCGGGTGCAAACGAACAACGCCGGCGTGGAGTTCACCCGTTCGATGGGCGCCGAGGTGCAGATGGTGACGATCCGAGGCACCAACAGTTGGCACGGCGGCGGCTATTGGTATCACCAGAACGACGAAGTGAACGCCAACGACTGGTTTCGGAATCGGAGGGGCGTCGAAAATCCCGAATGGCGCGACAACCGCGCCGGCGGCAAGATCGGCGGGCCGATTTGGAAGGACCGCACCTTCTTCTTCGTGTTCGAGGAAGAGCGGCACTTCTTCACACAATCGGTATTTCAACGCTTGGTGCCGTCCGCGGCCCTCCGGGCTGGTATCTTGAAATTCAGGGATAAAACCACCGGAGTGGTCGACGCCTTCAATCTAAATCCGACCCCAACGCTCGACCCGGCCGCGTGCTCGAGTCCTTGCGTTGATAATGATCCCTTGATCGGCACAATGCTCCCGGCCGACAACGGCACCCTCGACCCACGCATGAAGGGCCTCAGCCCTGCCATAGCCGCCGAATGGGCGAAGCTCCCCACTGCCAACGACTTCACGGCAGGCGCTGTAGCACTAAGAGCGCCGTTCTTCACTAGCACCGTGCCCAACATTGTGAACGAGCATAACGCCATTTTCCGGCTCGACCACAAGATCAACGACAAATGGGATTTTATGGGCAGGTATCAGTACAGCACCTCTTCGGTTGCGCCTCCTAACATTCAGGTGGACCTCAGCGGTACGGCGCCTGGTTGCAAGTTCGGCGTTCCCTGCAATATTTCCACTCGCCCATTGCAGCCACGCTACGTGGTTGGGGGCTTAACCGGACGGCTTACTCCCAATCTCGTCAATGAATTCCATTTCGATTGGTTGCGGCATTGGTGGTCCTGGATCGCCCCAGGCGCCACGATTCCCGTGATCCCGGCCTCGCTGAGCGACACCAGGCTCCAGATCTGGCAGGAGAGCAGAGTCAACGGGATGGTGCCCATCAACGTGAACACGCAGCAGGCTCGTCAGCGCGTCTGGAATGGCCAGGACTACACGTTTATCGACAACCTCTCTTGGATTAAGGGCAAGCACGCCTGGAACTTCGGAGGGCGCGTACAGCTCCAGCACTTCTTGCACGTCCGAGACGACAAGGTGGTAGGCGGCATAACCACGCCTCTCTACTTCGTGGCCCGCGGCGGTCAATTCCTTGACATAGGCGGAATTCCCGTCCCCGCCTCCGTTGGGTCTTCGGATAAGGGCACTTATAGGCGCGCTTTCATTTCCGCCCTGGGACTCGTGGATAGCGCCACACAGGTGTTAACCCGCGCAGCGGATCTGAGTCCGCAGCCTGCTGGGAGCACCATCACCCAGAAAGAAAATGTGAATGCCTACGAAATCTATTTTAGCGACACGTGGCGACTGACCCCTTCGCTCACGTTCTCATACGGATTGACTTGGGGCGTGCAGATGCCGCCAAACGACCCGACCGGCAAGACGGCCATGATGATCGACGTCAGCACCGGCAAACCGATCGATGCGAAATCTTACTTAGCCGCCAAACAAACGGCCGCTCTGAGCGGTAATGTGTTCAATCCTACTGTGGGCTATGTTCCCATCAAGAGCACCGGACGGAAGTATCCATTCGATCCGGATTATACGAACTTGGGTCCACGCCTGGCGGTCGCCTGGAACCCCAGCTTCTCCGGCGGGCCCCTGGGCGGCCTTTTGGGAAACAAGAAGACCGTGCTTCGCGGGGGCTGGTCGCGCTCGTTTGAAAGGAAGAACGGCGTCGGCCTTGTTCTGACTCCTGCCCTAGGTATAGGTTTTGGCGATCTTTCCGTTTGCACCGCTCCGGATACTACGGGCGCATGTAGCGGATTCTCCAGTGCCGCCACCGCTTTCCGGATCGGCGTGGACGGGAACCACATTAGCGTTCCGCCGCTTCCGGCCGTGAGCGGTGGGGTAATTATTCCTGGGCAGGGCTCGACCATCCAACCAGCCAACGCCAACAGCGTCTTCGAGAGCAGAGATTTCCGTCTCGATCCCAAATACATTACTGGCGGCTCCGACTCCATCGACTTCAGCATCCAGCGCGACCTGCCCGGTAGGATGATCTTGGAAGTGGGATATGTGGGCCGTTGGTCCAGGGACCTGTTCGGGAATGTCGACCTAAACCACATCCCCTACATGTTTACACCAAAAGGGACGAAGCAAACCTTCGCGCAAGCCTTCGATGCGGTGGCAGGGCAGCTTCAAGGCGGCACGGATCCTAGTGCCGTCACCTCTCAGCCCTGGTTTGAGGCCATGCTGCCGGCCTCGTTCTGCACCGGCTTCAGCTCGTGCACTGCGGCTGCTGCGGTGTTTGACAATAACAACGGCAATCCCTTCTGGCCGGCTCACGGCGCCGGTGCGCTCTGGACCCTGCTGGAGCCGAACTTCGTAACTGGGCCCATGACCTTGGCCAACACCCAGGTCGGATCGCTGGATTGGAGCGGAAGCTTCACGCGCGCGAACTACCAGGCAGGCTTTGTTACCCTGCGATCGCGTGCCTATCGCGGTCTGACGTTCGATGCGAACTACACATACTCCCATGCGCTGGACAACTTCGGCATCACACAGGAATGCACCGGCGCCCTTCCCGACGCGTTTGACCTTCACAGGAGCTACGCTCCGTCCTTGTTTGACCGCCGGCACACCTTTAATCTCTTGGTGAGCTATGAATTGCCTTTCGGTAAGGGCAAGAGCATGGCCACAGGCGGCGTTGCCGACAAGGTGTTCGGCGGCTGGGCCGTCTCCGGTATTTACACCGTCGCCAGCGGTCTGCCGGACATGGTTTACGACTCGAACGCATGCGGTTCGGAATTCGGCGGTACGCCGTCAAACGGAAACTCGAACGGGCTGATTCCAACAGGACCTGGCACATTCAACGAGACCCGCGTGAACAATCCTACGCCTTCCCAGAACGGCTACGGTACGGGGAGCACCGGAGGCGTGCCGAACGCGTTCCAGAATCCCGATGCATTGGCCTGCGTCTCCGTGCTGCAGTGCTCGACCGTCTCTGGGAAGTTCCGCTATCCAACCTTCGCCGACAAAACCCTTGGCTTCGGCCGCGTTCGCGGCTTTTCGCGTTGGAACGTTGACTTGGGAGTGGTGAAGCAGACGCGCATCACCGAACGAGTATCTACTCGCTTCGACGTGCAGTTCGTCAATGCCTTCAACCACGTGATGTTCGGCAGCGGCCCCGACTCATTCTTCTCTTTCCAGCCGGGCGCGGATCTATCGACCCCTGGCGGGTTTGGTGTTCCCAGCAACCAATTCAACTCGCCGCGGTACATTCAATTCGGTCTGCGGTTCGACTTCTAAAGAGACTCACAATTCCAGCACTTCGGGGTCAGGTCACATGAACTGGCCCCTTTTTCTTGGTGGCGATGCTTTATCATAGGGAACTGATGGGTTGCCGCTCAATTCTGGTGCAAAGGTGATCGAGGGGCTCACAATTAGGCAGAGCCGGCGGGAGTTTCTTCGTGCTTCTCTGCTTGGGAGCGGCGCACTCCTTGTCGGTTTTGACAAGCTCCGCGGGTTCGCATCTGGCCAGAACGACGCGACCGATCCATTTCAGGGCGGCCAGCAGCTTGGAATTCTTGAATTCACGAGAGAAAGCCGCGCGTCACTTGATACGATCATCGGGAACGGGCTTAACGCGCGCCATTTCTCCGACCTTTCTACTTTGACTGCAGAGCATTTGGTCACACCAATCGAGAAATTCTACGTTCGCACAACGGCTTCGGAGCTGCTCGACACTTCGAAACCCTGGACGATCAAGGTAAGCGGGCTCGTTGAACAGGCCGTGAGACTCAAGTTCGATGAGCTAAGCAAGAGCGCGAAGCCAATGGGTTTGCATTTGATGGAGTGTTCTGGGAACGCACGCGCGACGCGGTTCGCACTGCTGAGCGTAGCCGACTGGACCGGTGTACCTCTTTCTGATCTGCTGGCCTCGCGAATCAAGCCGAAAACGAATCGCGTGATGGTTTCGGGCTTCGATCAGTATCCGATGAGGTCAGCAACCGCGGCTCCCGGCGCCGACTGGATCTTTACGCTGGAACAACTGGACTCCGCGAAGGCTTTCTTGGCCACGCAAATGAACGGCCAGCCCTTAACAAAGGACCACGGCGCGCTGGTCCGCTTGGTTGTGCCCGGCTGGTACGGATGCGCGTGCATCAAGTGGGTGAACGCGATCACATTTGTGAATGACGACGCCGAGGCAACCTCGCAGATGCAGGAATTCGCGGCCCGAACGCATCAGCAAAGTGTTCCCAAATTGGCCAACGAGTACAAGCCGGCGAGCATCGACCAAGCAGCCATGCCCATCCGAGTCGAGAAATGGCTGGTGAACGGGAAAATCAAATACCGCGTCGCCGGCATCTTGTGGGGAGGCTCGCGGCCGATAAAAACCTTGGAAATCCGTTTCAACCCGGAAGAGGATTACGTCCGCGTTGATAAATTCTCACAGACAAGGAACGATCCCTGGAGTTTCTGGTCACATGCCTGGACACCAAAAACGCTTGGCGTCTACTTGATCCGGCTTAGGGTCGGCGATCCAGATGTGGAAACAAAGCGGCTGGATTCCGGTCATTACGTTCGTTCCGTTGAGGTAACCGAAGTTTGAGAAAAATACACCGAGCAATTTTGGTGCTTTGCTTTTTGGGCCTTTGGGTCGCACCTCTGCAGGCACAGCACGAATCTCACGAAGGACATGGCATCGGCTGGGTCCCGCAGGAGATTCTCGAGCGTCCGGTTTCTCTTCGACGCGATATCGGCAACCTCCACGAAAAAGTAACCACATCTTCCCGTGAAGCTCAGGCTTTTTACGATCAGGGGCTGAATTATCTCAGCTCATACGTCTGGATCGAAGCTGCACGCTCGTTTCATCAAGCGTTGCGTCTGGACGCAAACTTAGCGGCGGCCTACCTTGGATTATCGCAGGTCTACGTGGCGTTGCAGGATATTCCCGCGGCGCGTTCTGCTTTGGACAAAGCACAGTCTCTCTCAGCCGGAATAAGCGACCCAGAGCTCGAGCGCATCGACATCCAGTCCCGCTTGGTGACGTTTCTCGAGGATAAGGAAAATCTCGACAAATTCGTCGCCTATCGAAAAGCTATCTACGATGCATTAATGGCGAATCCGAGGGATCCTAGCTTGTGGATCCTGCGCGGGTTTGCCGACGAAGGTCCCGGTGCGGGCCGGGGACAGACCGGCGATGTCGATTCCATCGCGTTCTACCAATCCGCGCTTGCCGTTTCGCCGGACAACTCCGCCGCGCACCATTATCTGGCTCATTCTTTTGAAAACATCGGGCAGACGGAACAGGCCCTCAAACACAGTGAAGCGTACTTGCGGTTTTCCTCCTCCATTCCTCATGCCCATCACATGCGCGGGCATGAACTGCGACGCGCGGGACGCATCGAGGAAGCCATCGCGGAGTTCAGTAAAGCGAACGAATTGGAAAACACTTACTATCGGGCCGAGAACATTCCTGCTGAATATGACTGGCATCGCCCGCACAACCTGACACTTCTAGCAATGTGCCACGAACTCTTGGGACAAATGAAAGCCGCAGAGCAACTGCTACGCGAAGCGTTTGCTTTACAGGCGCACAGCGACCTAGCAGAGTTTGCGCGCAAACAATGGCCGGAATTTTTGCTGGCGCGCGGACGCAACCAGGAGGCCCTCGAACAATCGCAGATTTTGCTGCAAAGCCCGTCACACATGGCGCGCTTTGCAGGGCACACTCTGATGGGCCGCGCGCTCGTGGCCCTGAATCGCGCGGAAGAGGCCCAAAAGGAACTGGCATCGGCCAGAGACGAACTCGTACTTGTTCCTGCGAGCGACGCTGACCGCCTGCGCTCCTACTCCGACACCTTACGGGCCGAAATGTTGCTTTCCGAAAAGAAATCTGCGGAAGGCGTGGCGCTGATGAAGGAAATCGAGGAACAGCTTCGCGTCTCACCGGGGCCCGATGCCAAAAGCCAGGCCTTGATGCAACTCGACTCCATGGCCGGGCGCGCGCGCGCGACCCAGGAATGGGCTTTGGCCGAAGTCACCGCTCAGCAAATGATTCAGCAAGACCCGAGTTATGCCGGTGGATACTACGCGCTGGGGCTCGTAGCCGAGCAGGAAGGCGACTTAGCGGTAGCCAGTCAGCAATTCGCAGTGGCGGAAAGGCTCTGGAGCGAAGCGGACAAGGATTTACCTGAGCTGCAGGTCCTTCACAAAAAGCTCGGACTCAAGCAGACAGAACTCCCCGAAACTCGGCAAGAATACCTGAAGCGAGTTCGCGAACACCCCGAAACGCGAGCACCCATGCAAGCTGCCAAGACCGATTTGTCGTTCGATCCAGCCCGGCTCCTTGGCAGCCCGCACGCCCCGGTGATGATTGTCGAATTTTCGGATTTCCAATGTCCCTTTTGCAGAAAAGTTCAGCCAATTTTGAAAGACTTGCTGGCCAAATACGAAGGCTGCGTGAGCTTGGCTTACCGGGATTTTCCTTTGCGCGGGATGCACGGCCAGGCGGAGTTGGGCGCGGAATCGGCTCGCTGCGCCGGCGAGCAGAGCAAATTCTGGGAATATCATGATGTTTTGTTTGAGAACCCAGACAAGCTCAACCGAAACGGGCTGATGGAGCTCGCTCGCGGTCTAAAGCTGGATGAGAAGCAGTTTGATTCCTGCTTGTCGGGCGGCAAGTACAGGGCAAGCGTTGAGGAGGATTTGCAGCGCGGAATCAGAGCCGGCGTTTTGGGCACTCCGGGAATCTTCATTAATGGAATTCTGCTGAGCGGTGCGCAGCCGGAAGCGGCATTCGAGCGAGTCATTGACTCTGAGTTGGCGAGCGCCAAGGCGAGACGCGAAGGCCCATAGAAACGCCCGCAGCCCTAGCCCTCAATTACGGACGAGAGCTCAGGCTCTGTTGCTGAATCCGCGTCGCAGCGTTCATTTCGCGCTCCGCGGCTTCCTCTTTGCCCTGTCCTCGATAAAGCTGGCCGAGAAAATAATGGGCGGTGTAGCTGTTGGGATCCAGGGTTAGAGCGCGACGCAAACTTGTCTCAGCTAAAGCCGGCTGGCCTTCTCGAACGAGTACCTTGCCCAGAATCACGTAAGGCTCAGATGCCGTCGCGTCCAGGCTTATCGAACGTTGCAAGACGATTTGTGATTCATTGTCGCGATTCAGCCGCCAATACATCTCTCCCAGATGTGTCAGTGCCTGAGCGCAAGTCGGGTCGAGAGCCAACTCAGCACGAAACTCCTGAATGGCAGCCGGATAATCGCCTTTGTAGACGTGCAATTCACCGAGTGTCAAATGCGCCAGCGGCAACTGTGGAGAAAGCCTGAGAGCTTTGTCGATTTCGCTCTCGGCAACGGGGTCGAAACCTTGGCGCAGCAACATGCGCCCAAGGAGAAGGTGAGCGGCTGCGGAGCCAGGCCTCACTCCGTACAGGTGCGCAAATGTCTCAAGCGCCTGCAGGTAGCGCTTGGCCATGATGTAGCAAAGGCCGAGGATATAGATGGCGTCTATGTTCGCATTGGGATGCCAAGAACGAACTTTCTCCAAAGGAGGAATGGCTTCCGCGGGCTTTCCGCTCGAGTAATAAGACAACCCAAGGAGCTGCACGGCGTCGCGGTCCTCAGGATTCTCCCTCCACGCGTCTTCAAGATATTTGGCAGCTTCGAGGTATTCTCTCTGGTGGTAATAAGCGATACCCAATTCGTGGTGGAGTCCTTTTAGTTCAGGCTGCTGTAATGCGAGAGCCTTCAGCTGCGCTATGGCTTCCGCGTTCTTTTGCTGTCGGATAAGAGAGCGCGGGGCGGATAGCGCGTCATCTTTCTGCTGAGGGAACGCGTTCTCGCCGCAGGAAAGGATGCAGAGAAACAGGATTGTTAGCCTGGTTGGCATACTTATCGGCGCCATGGGAGCTCTTCGCTGGGCCGCCCGACGCCTGAGCTCTCAATTCTAATTCTTCGTGGACACACTCTCTTTTGTTGGCCTGACTTCTTGGCCCAGCCCTTCTGTCAGAGTGACGATGCTATCTACCGGCACATTACGAAAGCGTTCCACAAGTCCGCTAGGCCAGCGCACTTCGATATGTTGAATCTGACTCGTTGCTCCCAGTCCAAAGTGAACGCGGATGTCGCTGTTCGAAATGTAGCTTGAGCCGCTGCGAACCTCATCAACCTGTTGGCGCAAATCTGTTTTCACTGAGACACGGGCACCGATGCCGCTGCGATTCGACCGCGTGCCCACGGCTTTGATCTCGATCCAGTGGTTCGCATAGATTTTCTGGTTTACTAATAGGCTGGGCGGCCCGTTTCGGTTCACCACCACCGCCGATATCCGGCCATCGTTCCACAAGTCGCCGATCGCTAACCCCCTTGCGGGCGAAGCCGTTGTGATGGCCGATCCGGACACTTGCGAGACATCTACGAACGTTCCATTGCCGGAGTTGTGATACAGCAGCTTCGGTTCGCTGTAATCGATGCCGAGATTGAGGCTATCCACTTCAGGATAAACGTGCCCGTTCACCAAGAGGAGATCCGGCCAGCCGTCATTGTCGAAATCGAAGAACATGGTGCCCCAGCCGAGATACTGCGTATGCGCTCCAAAGCCCGCGGCGTAAGTGACATCGGTGAAAGTCCCATCACCATTGTTGTGATAAAGCGTGGAGGTGTCGTCGGAAAAGTTCGTGTGAAAAAGATCAAGATTTCCATCGCCGTCGTAATCGGCGACAGTCGAACCCATTCCTGCCTGTTCGCGTCCGTCGGCGTTGTAGGCCACGCCGGATAGGATGCCCACGTCAGTGAAGGTACCGTCGCGATTGTTGTGATAAAGAATGCTAGGCGTACTGTCGCAAGCCATGTAGATGTCCGGCCAGCCATCGTTGTCGAAATCCAGCGGCGAAACGCTAAAACAGTGATGTCCTATGGTGCGATCGATGTGGCCCGCCACGGTCACATCTTGAAAGTGGCCATTCCCAACGTTGTGATACAAAGTGTTCTTGGTTGGCGGCATTCCCCGCGGCCCGCAAAAGACCGCAATACCCTTCCATAAGCAGGTAGGGTACTTGCCTGGCGCGGGTGCATGGGGCAAGTCGAAATCCGCGTAGTTCGCAATGGCCAGATCTAATCGCCCATCGCGATCATAATCTAGAAATGCGCAGCCGCTACCCCAACTCTTTCCATCTCCCGCGACACCGGCATTCTCCGCAACTTCTTCAAAGCGACCGCTCACATTGCGATAAAGCCTGTTCTTACCGTAGTAAGTGACATACAGATCCAGCCAGCCGTCGTTATCATAGTCGCCAACACAGACGCCCTGGCCCCAGCCGGTGCCAAGCAGTCCTGCTTTCTCGGTGACGTCAGAAAAGGTCCCGTCATGATTGTTATGGTAAAGGTGGTTTGTGGGCGCGCTTGCGGCGGGAAAGCCTTCCAGCGTGGTTCCGTTTACCAGGAAAATATCCGGCCAGCCATCGTTGTCGTAGTCGAAGATAGCCACACCGGTGCCCGTGCTCTCCAGGATATAAGTGCTGCTGTGTTTGCCTCCAAAAACATTCGTCGCAGTGAGCCCGGCCCTTTGAGCGATATCTTTGAATTCAGCAATTCGTGCAGCTTTGCTCGGATCCGGCGCTGCAGGATTCATCCATATCGGCGCAGTAACAAGGGGCAAAACAATGATCAGAATCCAGTTCGCACGGGTGCGCACCGATTCCATTCCTCTTGTCGCGTTGAACTTGCAGTTACGCACGCCCCCCTCACAGTCAAGGCAATCCGCGGCGCGAATTTTAACTCCATGATGGCTCTGGGTTCTCGGCTGAGAAGGAGGTTGCGGAACAAAGAAAGCAACGGCAGGTAGCACGAACAGAGATTCAAAACGTACCCGCCGATCCGGTGAAGGTCACATAGGCAAGGGACATCAGCAACCAAATTGCCCAAGTGATGCGCTGTTGTGGTGGTGTCGGGATCTGGTCGTTGGTGTCCCGCCGATAACTTTAGCAGAAATCAACGCGGCATTGAAAAGGAGATTTTGAAAATGTATGTATCCAATGCATGGAAACAACCAAGCGCGGTAAACCATAAAGATGATTCGGAAGCAACTGCTGGGGTCGCCAAGACTTCAGGCGGATTCAAGACCGCGCAAGAACTGAAGGCAATGTCGATTACTCGGCCCAGAACTGCACCTCGCGCGAAACGTCGCGGCTTTGCGGTCGCTCATAGTGATACATGATCGGTTCATCCCTCTCAGAACGAGATCGGCCAAACGACCGTTCGGTTTACGGTAGATGTTGCTGGCGGGCCCAGTGCACTGATCTTCGGTCGAATCTACCGGAAGAACCTGGAGCGCGCGGTGCCTTTACTCGTCCAGGAAATCGAGGCGACCGCCGGGCCGAGACCGTGATTGGTCTGAGCTGGGTGCCTGGCCAAATTCCGATGATAGCGCGGCTCCGGACACACTCGAAGTAGGCTGAAATCGCTGGGCGATGAGTCAATGCCCGATAAACGGGGATGTCGGAAGTCAGCTATTGGAAGCTACTTCGGGCCTGCGGCGGGGGGTTGCCCAAAAACCCTTCCTCCCCGTTGCCCGCAAATACCTGATTCTACAGGGGCGAGATTGGTGGATATCGCTGCCCACAAACTGATGTTTTAGGGCATCTCGGCTGGTCCATCCTTGGCAGCGGTGAATCAGGAGAGTAATACGGCAGAAGATCACCAATCACAGCACCTCGCTCCCGACAGCGGCCTTCCTACACCTCATTTCCCGCCGCCTCTTCCACATATGGACACCACCACCAGCGCACGCTTACAGTGAACATCACGGAGATTCTTCATGCCCATCCCTGAAGAAAAAGCAAAGGACATCGTTAATGTGGCCGCGCAAATCGCCCGCGCTCAAAACGCAGAGCCAGAGGCGACCCTCCTCGAGAACTGCTCTGCCAGTCTGGTCTTCGGGGGCGAAGACTTCGACGTATCGCTTTACACCTTGACTCTCGAGGTTCCCATCCGTACATACGCGAACATCGAACAATATCGGGACGGTCTCGAGCAGTCCGTTCGAGAGCGCATTCGCCCCATCGTTCGCCGGTATCCCGACAGCCGGATTTCCGAAGTCATAATCACCCCAGAGCTATCGCCAGCTTCTCGACCACCGGCGGTCCCGCCCAAAGAGGGAGAAGAGGCAGAGGACACACGTTCTTTTTGGAAAACCGGCTTCTTCCGCCTATTCATCAGCCACACGTCCCCAAACAAAATCTCCGCGCACAACCTGAAAGCCGCACTCCCTAAATATCGGATCGCTGCATTCGTCGCCCACGACGACATCGACCCAACCAAAGAATGGCAATTGGAGATAGAGCGAGCACTACGGACCGCGGATTCCCTGGCCGCCATCATCACGCCCGACTTCATTGAAAGCCGCTGGTGTGACCAAGAGGTCGGATTTGCATTCGGACGCGGCAAGCTAGTGGTGCCCCTCTGCAAGGAATCTGTACCACACGGCTTCTTAGGAAAATACCAAGGTTTTCAAGCCAGAGGTCTATCAGCACCTGACGTCGCGGAGCAACTCTTCCAGATCCTTCTCGAACATCCGCTAACCGCAGAAAGGATGGCCGATGCACTAGTCGAGAACATGGCCAGCGCCTGGAGCTTCCAAGCCGCGAGAGATGCAATGCCATTACTCGAAAGAGTTCCCAAGGTGACGCAGACGCAAACCGCGAAACTTCTGCAGTCCATCACCGACAACGACCAAGTTGGCCGGGCAATAAACATCCCAGAGCGCATCCGTGCCTTCGTCTCTCGCGTTGGGCAGCGGGAGCGAGTGGGTTAATTGAGATGCGCAACGCGAAAGGGCGCGAAAGGTTCTCGCTGGCGTGCGGCCAACGCCAAGAGGAAGTGACTTAAATTGAGTGCCTGGCCATAAACCAACTGGGAATCAGATAACTGCTGCGGAATGATCCAATTCTAGCCAGCGTAGCGGGCGCCTACAATTCAGATGTTTTTGACGCAGGGAGACGACTTACTCGCGGAGCTAGTTGCTCTGCGTGTCCCATTCGTCTTCTCGCACGTCTGGGGACGCGAGCGCATCGCACAGCGGGTATCCTCGTCGCACGGGCCTCACTCGTTCAGGTTTTTATGCGTCAAGACCGGAGATCCATCGGCCAGCTTCTCCAGCGTAAAGTCGGCGAACAGGGAGGGTGCCTCGATCCGTACATGATTGAAGAGTGCGGCCGCTACTTCGCGCATCTCGATATCCCCCGGAATCGAACCGCGTATCTTGAAGAAATGACGCAGCGCGCGGGCGTTTGCCGTTACGACGATTTTCGTTTCAGTGGCATTGGGTAATACGCTTCGGGCCGCAGAGCGTATTGCACGTTTAAATTCCTTTTTTGACAATTCTAAGCCGGCCTTGCCTTCTAGCTCACCGAGAGAATCGAGAATCACTTTGTATGATTCTTGCGATACCGCCACAGCCTTTCGCCACGCCCTCAGGGCTTTCGGGGATTGTTGGAGGTGCGCTGGCTCCACAAAAGTAGCACTGGTTTCCTCGTGGTACTGCTGTGAGAGTTGGCTGAACGCAAATCCGACTCTGTGGCGCACTAATTGGTGCGTAAAAGCTCGGCTGATTCCCACCATCAAGAATGTCCAACTCACATGTTCCAAGACACTTTCATGGCCTTGCCTAATGAGATTGTGTATGTAGTCGCCATTGCGTCGCGGTGATTGTTTCTCGCCGAACGACATGTAACAAATGCGCCCCGCGATCTCCACGATCTCTTCCACTTCGGTTGCTCGCGGCGAGCGAGCCCATTCCGTACTTTCCGCCTTGAGAAAAGAAAGGAAAGCGTCAACGTCAAAACGAGGGCGGCTTATCAGATAGATTCTGGGCTTCACGGCTGTTGACCACTTCCATTCCGCGCTGTCTTTCGCGCGTTTTGTGCCTTCTTCTGCTCTGAAATCGCCTGTTGAAGCTCCTTCAGCCGGTTATCGAAGTCTTGCAGTTTTCTCTCAACATCAACCCGATTTTTGAGATCGTATTCCACTATTTCTTGTTTCTTTTTCAGATCCTCGATCTCTGCATTGTGAAATAGATGGCCGCTGCTAACAAGTGATAGGAATGCAGCCACCAAAGCTAGTCCAGTTGCAAACCATGCGCTCACCCTCAAGCCCTGGTCCTTTGCACGCTTCTCCACATCGACAAAATCACGCGACAGCCGGCTGATACTTGCCTGACTCGGAAGACTGCTGCCTCCTGGGTTCCGCTGATGCCAATCCGACTGAGCAGAACGGTCCATACTGAACAACAGCAAGGTAACTATTTCCCTGCCGCGTTCGAGCGAATACGGGTCCTTCGCCATGTTGATCACGGTGAAACGCATAACGCCTTCGTAGCCTGGGTCAACGTGGCCCGGATTTGTCATCAACAATCCTTTAAAAGATACCCGTGACGGGGGGTAACCCAAAGCCGCGATGTTGCCGGGAAGATGCAACGTTTCCTTGGTTGTCACAACAGCCGTTTCGCCAGTCTTGAGCACATGATCTGATTTCGGATTTTGGGCTCCACCTAAGTCCTTCTCCTTTACCCCAGGAAGATAAATGTTACCTATGCGCAAGTCGATCGACGAACTCTGGACGGGCGAGTCTTTGGAATAGGGATTTGCGGGCAATTCGACGCCCTCGATCAACGGAACCGCCGGCGCCGGCGCAGTTATGTTGGCAATCAAGTCGAAATCTCTCAAGAGGCTCACACTCTTCTCCTTTCAATCCCAATACGAGTCAAACCGAGTTCCAAACTGGGACTACTGAAAGTTCCGTACCAAATCCTCGATGGGACGTGTACCAGGCACCAAGACTATTGGGCATTTGCAGACAACGTTCTTGCAAAACGGGCAATAGAACGAACGCATTTCTTCAGAACCGTAGCGTCTCCAAATTATTCCAGATAGGCGAACCGGCGCGGGCACCGACGTAGGGCCGGAGGGAGATTCGTCTGACGCCAATTGGGCTCACCGGAGCGGAAGGTCTCTTCTTTGTAAGAATACATACGAATCATCGCATTTGAAGCTTCGCCCAACTCTTCCATGAGGTGCAAGGCTATGTCCTTGAGAGTGAGGGTCGCAAGATTAGCCTCGAAGATCTCACCAAACATTTCCTGCCATTCGTTAATGCCCTTTGGTTTTTCGGGGTGAATCATTGTGCTGTAGTTCCGCAAGGCTCCAATGCGCATTCTTCTGGCCACTGCGTCTTCGGTTTCGGGCGGGTGCGCTGGACACTCACAGGGATTAATGTGCCCCAGTCTCACGTCATCTGGCCCGGCGTCGGCAATACTAGACGCTGAGCAAGATGGACACCTTTTTGGATACTTGTGCCAGAGTAGGTCAGAGCAAGTGCTTTGAATTCGGATGAATCTGTCGGGGGGCGCTTCAAAACTGCCCTCTGATCTACCGAACTCGGCCTTAAGCTTGAGAACCATAGTCAATAGCCACAAAGAAAAATCGGCGATCTCCCGATAGAGATCCTCCTCGGGTGTTCCCTTTCTAATCTGTTCCGCGATACTAGCGGCATGGTGCAAAGTATGGCACCACACGTCCCAGATCGATCTGTACTTGTCGTGCGAGCCGTAAATCTTGGCCACTATGCTGACATATTCGTCCAAAGACGCCTGACCAACATTCGCTTGTGAATATTCCATCTGGTGGGCTCCCGAAATGCCGACACATCGACGGTTCGTTGGTCGACAGGCGCGTCGTAATATACTCCACAATTAGAATTCTAAGAATGGCATACACCTGTATCTGTCACCTCGCAAAAGAATCCCATTCAGGCTATGATTTTGGAGTGTGGCGTACCTTTCGAGGCGGCGAGGAGCGAGTCGCACTTTTCACAGATGTTCCACAGGAAATTCACACTTCCACAGGAAACCAACAAAATGGCTAACAGCTTTTTTTCGGAAACTGGCGAGTTTGTGACTGCTGGTATTGATTCCTTCAGGAGGCCCTAAGACAATTCGTTCCGACGTCGATTCCATGCTGAAAAAGCAAACGAATCAACCTGACATACTCCCGTTGTCTTTTGACCGGGCAGTGCCTGAGTCAGACTTGAGTTCCGCCTCTCAATCCGAAGCCAATGCCCAGGTCCCCGAGAAGATACACAAAAGCATCACTGTCGTCTGTGCTTGCATCATGCGGGAAGGTGGCCAGCAGATCCTGTTATCGATGCGGAGGGCGCCTGGAGTACCGGGCTTGGATGGCAAATGGGAACTCCCCGGAGGAAAGGTCGAATTCGGGGAAACACCGGAGCAAACAATCGTGCGCGAGATACGAGAAGAATTGGGGATCAGAATTGTGCCGAGGAGATTGTTGCCCTATTTGCATACAAATCGATGGGAATATGAACATGCAATTCAGCATGTCATTCTTGCGTGCTACGAATGCGAGATGGAGGACGAAGCCACGTATAGCGAGAGGGAAGATGTGGGGTGGTTCCACATCAATCAAATTGATTTCAATTTGACGCTGCCAGGAACGAAAGAGTTTGTTTCTTTGGCGGCCCGAAACGATTGGTTCGACAAGGTCTACATAGAATTTGAGTTTGAGGATTCTTCTACCAATACATCGAGAAGATTCGCTGTTGCCACCCAATCGACACTTTTCTGCAAGTACGGCCTGGTCAAATACTCGGGTAGGATAGGAGCTAAGCCAAGGACGAAATGGCAGGAATTTAGGTCGCCAAGAGAACTCGATAGGCAGATCTTCAAGACCGCTAAACGTTGTTTGGCTGGCGGCTATCGTATCAGAGTTCTGCAGGGGCCAGAACGCCCCCTCGAAGTGTTAACGAGAATCCGCGAGTTAGCACGGCAATGGAACGAGTACCTTCCTGCCTCAGATAGCATTTGATGGCGGGCGCATACCCCAACGGGCAGCGGACGCGGATTTTGTGAAGACTATCAGGGGTTGCCCAATAAACCGGGCTTTCGTCTGTAACACTTTGGCTCCCGCGGGCTTAAGGGAGAAAAGAGAGCTTGACTCTGAATCATATGTTTTTGGGCAACGCAGACGGTGTGCGTCGGTCGGGTCTTATTACATTCAAACGCAGCATCAGCAGAGGCGTACCAAAACATCTGTTTTGATGCGGGCTATGCCGAGCTAAATAACCCTCCTTTTTCCTATGAGTCGCAGGGACGAGTTGCCGCACGCTTTGGCACG
>WNFE01000908.1_pt1 | contig 21194 bp, 20 predicted proteins | sample 5400451 | NCBI WGS metagenome assembly WNFE01 (sample SAMN13153344, study PRJNA577476) | soil metagenome | isolation source: 200 cm saprolite under Douglas fir tree site 2 hole 2 | place: USA:California | collected 2015-04-18
TTACTCTAGGGCTGTCTCCACACCCACCCGGGTGTGTCTACTTTGGGAGCCAAATTTGATGGGCGGTATGAAGCTGACGTTCGCCATCGAGGGCGAAGTCTGCCTTCTGACCGCACATTGACCTTCCACCGATAACCACCCTCTAGACACCAGAAGGACCGTGCGGTTGTTGGGCACCGCGCCGGTCCTTTTTCTTTTGGAGTAAGTGATGAGTACTGCAGCAATCGAGATCCAGGGCGTCAGGAAAGCGTTTCGGCGCCGCGAGCGCGAAGCCGGCGCGCCCTGGTGGCGCCGGGAGTGGAAGGACAAGGTGGCGCTCCACGAGCTCGACCTGGTCATCGAGACGGGCGGCATCACCGGAATACTGGGCCCGAACGGCAGCGGGAAATCGACGCTGATCCGAATCCTGGGCACCCTGCTGACCCCCGATGCCGGGCGCGCGACTGTGTTCGGATGGGACGTCGTCGACGAGCCGCTGTCTGTTCGGCGGCACGTCAACCGCGTTTCGGTTGAAGCCGCCTTCTTCAAGGAGCTGAGCCCCTGGGAGAACATGCTTTATGCCGCGCGCCTCTATGGTCGCGGCTCGGGAGGCACCCGCCAGAAGGTGGTCGAGATTCTCGGCCGGCTCGGACTTCCCCTCGACACCCTCGACCAGCCGATGAAGCAGCTCTCGCGTGGACAGCAGCAGAAGGTGGCCATCGCTCGCAGCTTCCTCACGGCGCCTTCGTTGCTGCTGATGGACGAGCCGACGACCGGGCTCGACCCGCGGTCGAAGAAGGAGGTGCACGAGCTCCTCCGGATGCTGAAGGCCGAGCGCGAGGTGACCGTCCTGCTCTGCACGCACGACATGGACGAGGCGGCGGCCCTGTGCGATCGCGTGCTGATGATGGATGCCGGCCGCGTCCTGGCCGACGGCACGCCCGACGAGCTGTGCCGCCGTCACTCGGCTGCAACGCTTGAGGACGTTTTCATGCTCCTGTCCGGCAAGAGCCTCGAGCTCGATGACGAGGAGGCCGAAACATGATCGATACACGTCATCCCGAGATGAACGCGCTGTTCGGTTTCGCCGAGCGGCAGCTCCACGTGGTCAAGCGCTACTGGGTATGGGAGGTCGTCTGGCTCTTCTACAGCCTCGTCAGCGTGCTTTCGATCGGCTACCTGGCCTCCGGGTTGGGGGCGCTCGGGGTCGAGGGTGGCTCATTCGACCTGCACAGGGCGCAGCTCTACCTGCTCGTCGGCGCCCTGCTGTGGGGCTACCTGTCGCTGGTCTTCATGGAGGCCGCATACGCGATTGCCTGGGAGCGATGGGAGGGGACCATCGAGTACACGTTCATGGCGCCCGTGCGTCGGGTCACGCATCTGTTCGGCATCTGCCTGTTCGCCATCGGCTACGGGCTGGCCCGCACCTTCGTCGTCCTGCTCATAGCAATCGCGATGTTCGGGCTGGACTTCTCACACGCCGAGATCCCGGCGGCTCTGGCCGTGCTCGCCGCCTCGACCGCGCCCCTCATCGGGCTCAGCATCCTGACCGCGGTGCTCCCCTTGCTGTCTCCGCAGAAGGGCGAGCAGATGTCGATCGCCCTCCAGGGCTTCCTGCTCCTGGTCTCGGGCGTCTATTACCCGCTGTCGGTGCTGCCGGTCCCGATGCAGATCGCCGGCGCCGCCTCCCCGCTCACTTACGCGCTTTCGGGCATCCGGGCCAGCCTCCTCGACGGCGCGAGCGTCGGGGCAGAGCTGCCCACGATCGCGATCCTCCTGGGCATGGGTGCCGTGCTGATCCCGGCCAGCATCCTCGTGTTCGCCTGGGCCGAGAACCGCGCCAAGCGGCTGGGTCTGCTGAAAAGAAGCGGCTAAGCCAAACTAATGTTCGTTACTATCACATTCGGCCCCTGAATGTGGTGGCGCCAAGAGCACCAAACACAACATATGGGGCTTGAACCGCCTGGAGCCTCCTGAGCACCTCTACATCTTGTGGTAAGGGTATTGACACGGCTAAGCCCTGTAGTTAAGGTTTGCGGCGAATCGCGGTGATCAGTGGGGAGAAGTGGTGAATCAAGCAGCATGGAAGCATACGTCGCACCTTACGTCCAAGTCCGGCACGCCATACACCTCCTCTATGCCACTTCTCCCCGCAGCCGCGATGGTGCCGGCGAAGCCGCTCCCGATTCTGAGGCCGAGCTGAATGGCCCAGATGAACAGGCGGCTTCGCGTGAACCGGATGGAGACGCTTCTGAACCCACCTCGGTTCGCTAGGGACATTTGGGATCAAGCCGCGGCTCCGCTGAGCCATCGCTACGACAAGCTGGGCAACCCGCTCCCGCTCGAGCTGCATGGCTGCGGATGCGGGCTCTGCGCACGCCAGCGCCGCGCCCAGCTCAAGTTCGAAAAGGGGTCCCCGCGAAGTCACGGCGAAGCCTCGGACTTCGTGGGGAATATCTGGGAGGCCCGATGAGTGTTCACAGGGGCACATCGGGTCCGCGTGGACGAAAAAGGAAGGATCGCCATCCCGGTGGCATTTCGGAAGCAGCTCCCGGAGGGGAGCTACGTGTCGGTGAGCCAGGACAGCGCCCTGGCGATCTACCCGCCGGACCTGTGGGACGCGCTGGCGCAGGAGCTGCGCAGCCCGCTGCCGGGCCCCGATCAGCGAGCGCTGGCGCGGACGCTGTATTCGATGTCGGAGGCGTTCGAGCCGGACGGCCAGGGCCGGATCACGCTGGGAACGGAGCAGCGCCGGCTGACCGGAATCGAAACTCCGTCGACGGCGGTCGTGATCGGAATGGGATCACGCGTGGAAATCTGGCCAGAGGTCAGATGGGACAGCTACAACACCGACGCGCAAGGGCGCTTTACAGAATTCGCTGACAGGGTGATCTCAGGACGCTGAGCGGGCACCTACCTGCACTTTCACAAGAGGTAATAGAGCTGCTCAAACCCCAGAGGGGGGCGGTCGCGATCGACTGCACCCTGGGGCTGGCGGGCCACGCCCGCCAGATCCTCGACAGGATCGAGCCAGGCGGCCGGCTGCTCGGGATCGACCGCGATCCCGCCGCGGTGGAGGCCGCCCGATCGGCGCTGGCTCCGTACGGACCGGCGGCGGTCGCCGTCCACGGTCGCTTCGGCGAGCTGGACGCGCTGGCCCGCAGGGCGGGATTCGTCCCCGCCGACATGATCCTCTTCGACTTCGGTCTCTCCAGCGTTCAGCTCGACGTCCCAGAGCGCGGATTCAGCTTTCGCGCCGAGGGGCCGCTGGACATGCGGATGGACACCAGCCAGACGCTCGACGCCGCGCAGATCGTCAACAAGCTCGATATCAGAGAGCTCGAGAGGATCCTGCGCGATTACGGAGAGGAGCGTTGGGCACGCCGGATCGCACAGTTCATCGTCGCCCGCCGCCCGCTGCGCACGACGCGCGATCTGGCTTCGGCCGTGGAGTCGGCCATCCCCCGTCGGGCCTGGCCTCGCGACATCAATGTCGCCACCCGAACCTTCCAGGGCATCCGCATCGCCGTCAACGACGAGTTGGGCGAGATCGAAGCAGGACTGAAGGCAGCTCTAGGGATTCTTAAACCCGGTGGTCGTATGGCGACGATCAGCTTCCATTCCCTGGAAGACCGCTTGGTCAAGTCATTCTTCAACGTCGAGTCCAAAGACTGTATCTGCCCACCCCAGCAGCCAGTCTGCACCTGCGGCCACCGGGCAACCCTCCGCATCGTCACCCGCCGTCCCGTCCGCCCATCTGAGGCGGAGGTGACGGCCAACCCCCGCGCCCGCTCGGCGCGGTTGCGGGTGGCGGAAAAGATCTGACTCCATCCCTCCCAACCAAGTCCTGGCGTCCGGTTCACCCCGCCGGCCGCCAGGCACAACATTCAACGTCGCCTCCCCGCCAACCACTGGGGTCCCCGCGCCGCAGGCGCGGGAGTGGCCCAGCGCCGGTGGGGAGTAGCACTCCCCCAATAGGAAGCAACACATGAGGAACACGTCTTGACATCGACCCGAATACTCACCCGGCGCCGCCTCGGCGCGGTCGCCCTGCACCACGCCCCGGCACGCCGGCGTCGGCGCACGCGCGGCTTCGTGCAGGTTGCAGGCTCGGTCGCAGCGGATCGCCTGCAGCTGAGCGCGTACGGGCACGCCTACCTCGGGTTCGGCGCCGTGCTGATCGGCATCCTCTTCTACCTGGCGCTGGCGGCCCAGGTCACGCAGTCCTCGTACGACATCACGCGGCTGCAGGACCAGCAGCGGCAGCTCATCGCGGAGCAGGACCAGCTGCGCTACCAGGAGGTCACGCTCCACGCGCCGGCGCAGGTCCAGCAGCAGGCCGCCCAGAGTGGGATGCAGCGGGCGGCGCCCGTCGCCTACGTTCCCGCCCAGCCGGTCGCCATCGACCTGACGGCGCCCGCCGGCGCCTCGGCCACCGACGGCACGCCGTTGTGGGAGCGCTACCTCGCCGCCCTCTTCAACAAGGTCGGCGGCACCCGCGACGTCCTGGCGGCGGGCCGCTGAGTGGTCCGCCCCGGAAGGCGCTCACCAATTCGCTGGCCTAGTCGGCCGGGCTGCGCTGAAGCCAGCGTCGCCTCCTGCGCGCGCTCGGTCACGCATCTGCGCGATGCGCTCCCTCACGTGCTCGTCGGCTTCTTGGCTCCGGCCGCCGAGGCCGCGCCTTGGCGAGCTGATTCCGTGGCGAACCACTAGTGACCGCGGGGGCTCTTCGCAAAAGGGCCCCGGGACGGGTCGAGCACGTCATGGGTGCGCGCTTCCGCATCCTCGCCCTGGTGGTCGTGGCGGCGCTGCTCGCCGGCACGGTGTGGGCGCGGCTCGCCTACTGGCAGGTGCTTCGCCACGTGCAGCTCTCGGCGCAGGCCCAGGCCCAGTACCACGAGCTCGTCCAGCTGCCGGCCGTGCGCGGCGTCGTCTTCGACCGCAACATGACCCAGCTCGTCGTCAATACCACCGTGTACTCGGCGTTCGTCTCCCCCGACCAGATCGCCCCGGCCAATCGCGACCGCGTCGCGAGCGGCCTGTCGAGCGTGCTCGGCGTCGACAAGGCAGGCGTCATGGAGACGCTGGCGTCGGGAGCGAAGTTCGCGTATGTGTTGAGGAGGTTCCCCAAGGCCAAGGCCGACGAGCTGCGCGCGTTGAAGCTGCCGGGTGTCGGCCTCGAGGACGAGACGCAGCGCTCGTACCTTCCCGGGATCGCCCCGGGCACCTCGCTCGCCGCGAACCTCTTGGGCTTCGTCACGTACGACGGCCAGGGCCAGTACGGCCTCGAGGCCTACTACCAGAATGCCCTCGCGGGCACGCCCGGATACATCTCCAGCTATAGGGACCTCGCCAACCGCGAGATCGTGCTCGGCACGCACACGCACCAGGACCCGGTCAACGGGTCCGACCTCGTGCTGTCGCTGGACGCCAACGTCCAGTACCAGGCCGAGCAGGCGCTCGCGGACGGGGTCAGGAAGGCGAACGCCGAGAGCGGCAGCGTGTTGATCATGGACCCGGCGACCGGGGGCATCGTCGCCTGGGCCGACTACCCAAGCTACGACGCCAACAACTTCAACCACACCGACCCCTCGCTTTTCCGGGACAACGTGTCCAGCTATCTCTACGAGCCGGGCTCGGTGATGAAGGTGGTCACGCTGTCAGGCGCCATCAACCAGGGCGCGATAACGCCCGACACCGTGATCAACGACCCGGGCTACGTCAACATCGGCGGCTACCGGATCGCGGACTGGGACCACCGCAACCACGGCAACGTCAACTACAGGTACGTCCTGGAGCACTCACTCAACGTGGGCGCGATGAAGGCGATGCTGGCCGAGGGCCACGCCGCGTGCTACAGCTACTTGAAAGGCTTCGGCCTCACGCAGGCCAGCGGCATCGACGTCGCAGCGGAGACGTCCGTGCCCCTGCCTGCGCAGGACCAGATGAGCGACGCCCAGTACGCGACCACCGCATTCGGGCAGGGCATCGGCGTGAACATGGTCCAGATGCTGGCCGCGGTCAACGTGATCGCCAATGGAGGGCGCTACGCGCCGCCACACGTGGTCGAGCGTGTGGGCACGACCATCAACCCGCTGTTGTTGAAGCCCCAGCGCCAGGTCATCACACCGGCCACCGCGCAGCAGATGACCGTGATGATGGAGGGCGTCGTGCAGCGCGGCTCGGGCTTTACCGCGCGAGTGAAGGGATTCGAGCTCGACGAGGCGGGGAAGACCGGGACGTCGCAGATTCCCGTCAACGGTCAATACACGCTTGACGTCTGGGCGTCGTATGTCGGCTTCATGCCCGTCCAGCACCCGAAGTTCACGATGCTCGTGGTCATCCGCAAGCCGCACGTGCCCGGGAGCGATCGCGACTGGACCCTCAACGACGGTTATTTCACGGCGGCGCCGGTCTGGCAGAAGATCGCCCAGGCCATGGTCGTCGACTGGCGCATGACGCCCGACTAGGAAACCTGCGAAATCTGCGATTTCGCAGGTGGAAAAGACTCGGTTGCAAAGAATGGTTAAGCACGCATGCACCTACTGGGGTCCCCGCCCCGTGGTGGCGGGGGGATCCCGAAATGAATTCGGGCTAGAGCTCCCCTTGGCTGAACTCAGGAACCAGTCAGCGACCCACCTCGTTTCACACTTATACGTATGAAGCTGACGCTCCTCGAGCTAGGGACCTGTGAAATCTTCGATTTCACAGGTAGGAAAACTCGATTGCAAAGCGGGCGATGCAAGCATCTACCTACTGGGGCCCCCGCCCCGTGGTGGCGGGGAGGATCCCGAATAATTCGGGCTTCCGCTCCACCTGGACAAGTTCAGAAACCCGCCGCCAATCCCTCTCGTTTCACAGTTAACGCATGCGGTTGACGCTCCTCGAGCTCCTCGCGGCGACCGGCGGCGGGGAGATCGGCGGCACGCAGGTCGGCAACACGTTCGGGACGTACCACACAGATTCGCGTGAGGTGGTGCAGGGCGGCGTGTTCTTCGCCCTGCGCGGCGGCAGCACTGACGGCCATCGATTCATCCCCGAAGCCCTCGCGCGTGGTGCCGCGGCGTTGGTGGTCGAGCGGCGGACGGAGCTGGCCCACGGCGTCGTCGAGGTGCTGGTCCGAAACAGCTGGGATGCGCTGTACGCACTGGCCAGTCACGTCCGCGAGCGCGTCGATCCACTGGTGGTCGGCGTGACCGGCAGCAACGGCAAGACCTCGACGAAGGAGATGGTCGCCGCGATCCTCGAGCGCAAGTACAGCGTCCTGCGCACGATTGGCAACCTCAACACGGAGACAGGTGTGCCGCTGACGATGCTCAGGCTCGAGCCTGAGCACACGGCGCTGGTCGTCGAGATGGGGATGCAGCGCGCGGGCGACGTCGGCCGGCTCGCGCAGCTGGCGCGGCCTTCGATCGGCATCGTCACCAACGTCGGCACCGTGCACATGGAGTTCTTCGACTCGCAGGAGCAGCTCGCGCGCGGCAAGGGCGAGCTCGTCGCGGCCTTGCCGGCAGCGGGCCTGGCGGTCTTGAACGCCGATGATCCCTTCACTCCGCTCCTGTCGGCGATGTCGGCGGCTCCTGTCAGGACCTTCGGCTTCGACGCCGGGGACCTGCGCGGTGAGCGCTACCAGGCCGACCCGGCCGGCGGCTGCGAGTTCACGGTGCGCGACGTCTCGGTCAGCCTCGCGCTCGCGGGTCGCCACCAGGCGCGCAATGCGCTGGCGGCCCTCGCCGCGGGAGAGTTCGCGGGAGTCGAGCTCGAAGAGGGAGCCGCGGCGCTCGCCGGCGTCGCCGTGGCGCACCGCCTGCAGGAGCACACGACATCCAAGGGCGTGGTGATCGTCGACGACGCCTACAACGCCAGCCCCGAATCGATGCTGGCGGCTTTCGAAGCGCTGGCCGAGCGCCCGCGGCAGGGCCGGCTGCTCGCTTTGCTCGGGGCCATGGGCGAGCTCGGCCCGCTCGCCGGAGAGTCTCACCGGCGCGTCGGCCGCCGCGCCGCCGAAGTGTTCGACGCCGTCGCCGTGCTCGACAGCGACCTGGGTCGGGTGCTCGCGGACGCCTCGGGCGCGCATCTCGTGCCCGATCGTGAATCGGCGGTGATGTGGGTCAAGAACAACGCTCGCCACGGCGATCGGGTGCTGGTCAAGGGATCGCACAGCGCGGGGCTCGACCAGGTCGTGAAGGAGCTGCTGGAGAGGTGAACGGCGCTCTGCTCTGGTACTTCGTCGTTCCAAGCCTCGGAGCGACCCTTCTCACAGTCGTCCTGTATCCGGTCCTGATCGCTGTTCTGCGAGCGCTGAAGTCGGGCCAGGTGATCCAGGCAGAGCTGCCCGATACCCATCAGGCGAAGGCGGGCACGCCCACCGGCGGCGGCCTGCTGTTCATCGCCGTCGGGGTCGTCGCCGGGGTCGTCGCATTGGCGACAGGTCATTCGACCGCAATGCCGCCAGTGGCCGGCCTGATCGCCGGGGGATTGATCGGATTTGCAGATGACCGAGCCAAGCTGCTGCGGGGCACGCGGGGGATTCCCGCTCGCCTCAAACTGCCGATCCAGACCATTTTCGCGTTGCCGGTGGCGGCCAGCGCGATTTCGGCGGGCGGGTCGCATCAGGTCCTTTTCGGGTCCAACCTGTGGATCGTTTTTCCAGTCGCTGTCGTCGCGATCGTTGCGACAGCCAACGCAGTCAATATCACCGACGGCATCGACGGTCTCGCGGGCGGCCTGGCCGTGATTGCGGTTGGCGGCATGATCGGGCTGCGCGGGACGATTGGGACTGGCGAGGTAATCACGGCGATGGCCCTTGCCGGCGGCCTCATCGGTTTTCTGCAGTACAACCGGCACCCGGCGCGGGTCTTCATGGGCGACACAGGTTCGCTCGCGATCGGATTCGCGCTGGCGGCCATGGCGATTCAGCAAGGATTGATGGTGTTGCTGCCGCTCGTCGCTCTCGTGTTCGTGCTGGAGACCCTGTCTGTCATCATTCAGGTGGCTTACTTCAAGGCCAGCCGCGGACGCCGTGTTTTCAAGATGGCCCCGATCCACTACACGTTCCACCACGAGGGTTGGTCTGAGAACCGCATCGCGCTCTCCTTCTGGGGCGCGGGGCTCGTCTCAGCGCTGGCTGCTGTCGGGGTGGCGCGGCTGATCACGTGACCGCCCTCGTGGTGGGCGCGGCCCGCAGTGGCGTCGCGCTGGCCGGGTACCTCACCGGGGCGGGAGAGCGCGTGCGCCTCATCGACAACAAGAGCGAACCCGAGCTCCGCGATGTGCTCGCGCAATTGCCGGCCGGGGTGGACGTGAAGGTCGGAGGCTATGACGATTCCGTCCTCGCGGGCGTCGACGTCGTGTACGCGAGCCCGGGCGTGCCGTGGGACTCGGAGCTTCTCAATGACGCGCGGCACCTCGGCATCAAAGTTTCCAGCGAGATCGACCTGTTCCTGCGCCTGTGCCCGGGCACGGTGGTCGGGGTCACCGGCACCAACGGCAAGACCACGACGACCGCGCTGACGGGAACCGTGCTCGCGGCCGGCGACCGGCCGGTGCTGGTGGGCGGCAACATCGGCGACACCGTCCTCGATCGCCTCGACGAGGTGACCCCACGTCATTGGGTCGTGCTCGAGCTCTCCAGCTTTCAGCTCGAGTCCGTCGAGAGGCCCCGCCTCCACGTCGGTGTGATCCTCAACATCACTCCCGACCACCTCGACCGCCACGGCACGTTCGAGCGATACGCGGACCTCAAGGCGCGCGCGATCGAGTTTGCCGGCGCGGATGACTTCGCGGTCCTCAACGGTCGCGATGCAACAGTTCGCGGCCTCGCGTCTCGCACCCGGGCGCATGTCGTCTGGTTCGACGAGCACCGGCCCATACCACCGATGCCGCTCCCCGGCCGCCACAACCTCGAGAACGCTATGGCGGCGGCCGCGGTGGGTCGGATCGCCGGTCTTTCCGACGAGGTGATCGGCGCGGCGATCAGCTCGTTCAAGGGCGTCGAGCACCGGCTCGAGCTCGTCGGCGAATGGGACCGAGTCCGCTGGTACAACGATTCCAAGGCCACCAACCCCGACGCGGGCCGGGTCGCGCTGCAAGCGTTCCCGGAAGCGCGCGTGGTGCTCATCGCGGGCGGATACGGCAGCGGCTTCGAGCTCGGGCCGTGGGCGGCTGACGTCCGGCAGCACGTCGACGCCGTCGTGCTGATGGGCGCCTCGGCCGACCTGCTCGCCAAGGAGCTGGCGGGCCATCCCAAGGTCGCGCGCGCGGCCAGCCTCGAGGAAGCAGTCGAGCTGGCAGCCGGCTTGGCACGGCCCGGTGGCGTCGTGCTCCTCAGCCCCGCCTACAAGAGCTTCGACATGTTTGAGGACTACGAGGACCGCGGCCGCCGCTTCAAGGCCCTGGTGCGCAAGAGGTTCGCGGGATGAGCGCAGGCGAACGGACCACCGCGCGACACCCCGACCGGCTTCTGATGTTCACGACCGTGCTGTTATGTGGCGCCGGGCTCGTGATGGTCACCAGCGCGAGCGTCGCCTTCGCGTACACGCAGCACCAGTCGGCCTTCTATTACGCCGAGCGGCAGGCGGCCTGGATGCTGATCGGATTCGCGGGCCTTTTCCTCCTCGGCCGCATCGACTACCGCCGCCTGCGCCCGCTCGCCCCGGCGGGGGCGGTCGCGGCCGCGCTCCTCATGCTGCTGGTCCTGGTGCCGCACCTCGGCGTCACCGTCAACGGCGCTCGTCGCTGGTTCGACGCAGGTCCGCTGGGAACGTTCCAGCCCTCCGAGCTGGGCAAGCTCGCATTCGTATTCTTCGTGGCCCATTGGGTCGATCGCAACGCCGGCCAGCTCGGCGACCTCCGCAGGGGCCTGGCGCCGTTTGCGGCGATGCTCGCCGGCGTGCTCGTCCTGCTCATGCTCGAGAGGGACCTCGGCACGTCCATCGTCATCGTGGGGATCTTCCTCAGCGCGTATTGGGCGGGCGGGGGCCGTTTGCGGCATATGGTCCTGCTGGTCGCCGTCCTCGGCCTTGCCTTCCTGGTGATCACGGTCCTGGAGCCGTATCGCTTCGCCCGGCTCACCAACTTCAAGAACCCGTTCGCCGATCCGCTCGGCGCCGGCTTCCAGTCAACTCAGGCGCTCTACAGCCTCGGCTCTGGAGGGTTCTTCGGCGTCGGCATCGGCCATTCGGTCGAGAAGTACGGCTGGCTGCCCGAGGCGCACACCGACTTCATCTTCGCCATCGTCGGCGAGGAGACCGGGCTGCTCGGCACCACGCTCGTGATGCTGGGCTTTCTCTTCTTCGCCGTGCGCGGATACCTGGCTTCGCTGCGCGCGCCCGATCGTTTCGGTGTGTGCCTGGCGGCGGGGATCACGACCTGGATCACGTTTGAAGCCCTGATGAACATGGCCACGGTGACCAACACGCTGCCGATCGCGGGAGTGCCTCTGCCGTTCTTCAGCTACGGCGGAACCGCGGTCGCGACCACGCTGGCGGCGGCGGGCGTGCTTCTGAGCGTCGCGCGTTTTGGCTCAGGGACCGGATTCGGCGACAACCGGAGAAAAGATGAGGCTGTTGATAGCTGGCGGCGGGACCGGTGGGCACCTCTATCCGGCGCTCGCGGTCGCGCACGCGTTTCGCGCTGAGGAGCCGGATGGTGCGCTCCTGCTGGTTGGTAGAGCGGGCGGGCCCGAGGAGAGGCTCGTGCCGGCCGCCGGCTTCGACCTGGCCACGGTCAACGTGCGCGGGCTCGACCGCGACGCGATCTGGAAGAACATCGCCCTGCCCGCGATCATCCCCGCCTCGCTGCGCTCCGGCCTCCGCATCGTCGACCGGTTCAAGCCGGACGTCGTGCTGGGGATGGGCGGCTACGTGATGGCGCCCGCAGTCGCAGGCGCGCGCATGCGAGGGATCCCCTACGTGCTCCACGAGAAGGACGTGCGCCCCGGCCTGGCGACACGCTTGTTCGCGGGCGGGGCCGCTGCCATCTGCACGACCCTGCCCGGAACCGAGAAGCGGATCAGGAACAAGCGCGTGGAGATGACCGGCGTGCCGCTGCGCGACGGCTTCGAGCCACGCACACCGGCAGTGCCGCCTCGCCACCTGCTCGTCACTGGCGGCAGCCAGGGCGCGCGCCACATCAACGAGGCGGTGTGGGGTGCGCTCGACGAGCTGCGCAAGCGCTTCGAGGAGGTGGTCCACGTCGCGGGCCGCCAGGGGACGGAAGGAGTGGCGCGGCACGCAGCGGCCGGCTACCGCGGGCTCTCCTTCACCGACGACATGCCTGCGCTGATGGCTCGTGCGGACCTGGTGGTGAGCCGGGCCGGCGTGGGCACGATCGCGGAGGTCACCGCCGTGGGCCTGCCCATGGTGCTGGTGCCGGGTACATTCGGTGGCGGGCATCAGGAGGAGAACGCGAGGGCCATGGTCGACGCCGGCGCCGCGGTGAGCATCGCAGACGCCGAGCTGAGCGCGGCGAGCCTCGTAGCCACCCTCGACGGCCTCAGCGCCGAGCGGCTGCGCGCGATGGCGAAAGCCTCTTCGGCCATGGGCCGGCGCGACGCGGCCAGGCGCGTGCTGGCGGTCCTCCGCGAGGTGGTTGGGAGGTGAAGGTTCATCTGATGGGCGTCGGCGGCGCCGGCGTATCGGCGCTGGCTCGTGTGTTCCTCGCGCGTGGTGACGAAGTGAGCGGATGCGACCTGCGCGAATCGGACACCACGGCGGCGCTCGAGGATGCAGGCGCGCGCATCTTCCTCGGCCATGACCCTGAGCACGTCCTGTTCCAGGACCTGCTCGTCTACAGCGGAGCGATCAAAGAATCGGAGGAGCTTGACGCAGCGCGAGCCATGGGCGTCAAGGTGCTGTCGCGCGCCGAGATGCTGGCCGAGCTCATCGCCGCGTCCGATTCGATCGCGGTCGCGGGCAGCGCGGGCAAGACCACCGTCACGCACATGACCGGCCACATCCTCACCGAAGCCGGGTTCGACCCCACGGTCCTGGTCGGCGACGGCTCGAGCGCGCGCGCCGGCAAGTCGAAGTGGCTGGTCGCGGAGGTCGACGAGTCGGATGGCACGCTCGTCCTCCACCATCCCAAGCGCGCGATCGTCACCAACATCGAGTTCGACCATCCCGACCATTTCAAGGACGTCGAAGCCGTGCAGGAAGTGTTCGCGCAGTTCGTAGCCGGTCTGCCCGCCGACGGCGTGGCGGTCCTGTGCGCGGACGACGAGCGCACGCGGTCGCTGCAGACGCCGGCGCGCCGTGTCACGTACGGCTTCAGCGAGGGCGCCGACTATCGCTGCGACGACCACCGTCCATTCGCGATTCACCACGCCGGCCGCGAGCTGGGCAAGGTCAACCTGCGCCAGCCCGGTCGCCACAACGTGCAGAATGCAACCGCCGCCGCGGCGATGGCGCTGGAGCTGGGCGTGAGCTTCGCGGTCGTGGCCGGCGCGTTGGAACGTTTCCCGGGCGCGCACCGCCGTCTGGAATTCCTTGGCGTGTTCCAGGGTGCGGCGGTATACGACGACTACGCGCATCACCCGACCAAGGTCCGCGCCACACTCCAGGCGGCCCGCGAGCTCAGGCACCGCCGACTCATCGTGGTCTTTCAACCCCACCGCTACTCGAGGCTGGCCGCGCTGATCGAGGACTTCTCGCGGTCGTTCAGCTCCGCCGACCGCGTGCTCGTGGTCGACGTCTATGGCGCCGGCGAGGACAACCCGACCGGCATCCAGGCGAGTGACCTCGCCGACATGGTCCCCAACGGGACGTATGTGGGCTCGTTTCAGCGCGCGCGCGAAGCCCTCGAGGGTCTCGTGGGCCCGGACGACGTTCTTCTCTTGATGGGCGCGGGCGACATCAGAAAGTTGGGCGATGAGCTGGCGCAAAGGGTCTAACCTCGCCTGGCTTCGCGAGCTGCCTGGCGTGCGCCAGGGTGAGCCCCTGGCCGCGCGCACGTCGTTCGGCATCGGCGGGCCGGCCGAGTTCTTCTCGGAGATGGCGAACCCGCAGTCGATCGAGCTCGCGCTGGAAGGCTGCCGTATTCGCGGCATCCCGTACCTCTTGCTCGGGGCAGGCACCAACCTGCTCGTGGCTGACGCAGGAGTCGAGGGCCTGGTCGTGCGCGTGGTCAACCGCGACTACGAGGTCGACGGCACACGCATCCGCGCGGGCGCGGGCCTGAAGATGATGAGGCTGGCGAGGATCGCGGCCGACGCCGGGCTGCGCGGATTCGAGTTCGCCATCGGCGTGCCCGGCACGGTGGGTGGAGCTGTCTATCAGAACGCGGGCTGCTGGGGCCACGAGCTGCGCGAGGTCCTGGTCGAAGCGCGTGGATTCCAGCCGGGCGCCGACCGCAGGACGTGGCGACTGGCGGACCTCGAGCTGGGCTATCGCACCTCGGCGCTTCGCGACGGGCCGCTGCGTGGCTCGCTCGTCATCGACGCCACCATCCAGCTCGAGCGTGGCGATGGGGAGGAGGCCAAGCGAGTCATGGCCAAGCTGACGAACGAGCGCAACCAGACCCAGCCGATCAAGACCAAGAACTGCGGCAGCGTGTTCAAGAACCCGCCGGGAGATTCGGCGGGAAGGCTGATCCAGGCCGCCGGGCTGAAGGGGGCGCGCCAGGGCGCGGCCGTCATCTCGCAGCTGCACGGCAACTTCATCGTCAACGAAGGCGGCGCCACGGCGGTCGACGTAGCCGGGCTCATCGAGCACGCCAGGGCCCAGGTCATGCATCGCTTCGGCATCGAGCTCGAGCGTGAGGTCGAGCTCGTCGGGAAGTGGGAATGAAGATCGCGGTACTTCGCGGAGGGCGGTCAGCCGAGCGCGATGTGTCGCTGCGCTCAGGTGCGCAGGTGGAGGAGGCGCTGCGCCTGCGCGGACATGAGGTCACCGGCATCGACCTCGATGCGAGGACGTGGGACGTTTTGCGCGACGGCAACTTCGCGTGCGTCTTCAACGCGCTGCACGGCCGGCTGGGAGAGGACGGCACCGTGCAGGGGATGCTCGAGCTGCTCGCCATCCCATACACGGGCTCGGGGGTGCTCGCGTCCGCCCTCTGCATGGACAAGGCGCGCGCGAACGCCGTCATGACCGGGGCCGGATTGCACGTCCCGGAGTTCGAGGAGGTCGAGCTCGAGCAGGGCGTTGGCGCGGACGTGGTTGATCGGCTGGTCGCGCGTTTCGGCCTGCCGCTGGTCGTCAAGCCGGTGCGTGAGGGCTCGACGATCGGCATCACCATCGCGCGCGACGCGGACCAGGTCGCGAGCGGGCTGGTGCTCGCGCGGCGCTACGACCGGCGGGTCCTCGTGCAGCGGTTCGCGGTGGGGACGGAGATCACCGTGGGCGTCCTCGCCACGCCTGACCTACAGGTGCTGCCGACGCTGGAGATCGTGAGCGACAACCCCGTCTACGACTACGACGCCAAATACACGGCGGGCAAGTCGCATCACATCATCCCGGCGCGCATCCCGGAGGCGGCGCGCAAGTCCGCTGCTGAGGCCGCCGGGCGCGCCTTCACGGTCCTGGGCTGCGCAGGGATGGGGCGGGTCGACATCATCGTGGACGCGAAGGGAACGCCCTGGCTCCTGGAGGTCAACACCGTGCCCGGCCTCACCGAGCTCTCGCTGCTGCCGGACGCGGCGCGGGCGGCCGGAATCGCGTTCGATGAGCTCTGCCAGCGGCTCGTCGACCATGCGGTGGCTCGCCACGAACACCACGTGGGGCCTGGAGCGAAATGAGGTTCCGCCGGCGCCGTTCCCTGCTGCCCCGCATCCGCCCGCGGCCGAGCCCGGAGGACGCCGCGCCCCTGAAGGGCCAGCTGTGGACGCGCTCCGAGAGCGCGCTGCGCGAACCGGACGTGCACCCTATGCGCCGCGCCATCGCCGCGGCGGTCGCGATCGCCGAATGCGCGCTGCTCGGCTGGTTGTGGTTCGGGCCCGCGATGCCCGTGAGGTCAGTTGACGTCTCGGGGGCGCAGCACCTGACCCCGGCGCAGGTGGCGGCCGCCGCGGGGCTCAACGGCAACCGGTCGGTGCTCAGCGTTGACGGCGAGTCGGATCGCCGGCGGCTCCTGGGCGAGGTGTGGGTGCGCACAGCCTCAGTCGAACCCAGGCTGGACGGCACTGTTGTCGTGACGGTGAGCGAGTGGTCGCCGGTCGCCGCATATCACGCCGGACCCGGCAAGCATTATTTCCTGCTCTCGAACCAGGCGATGGTGCTGGGGCCGTCTTCGGCAGCCGGCACCCTGGTCGACATCCAGGGACCGGCGGGACCTGACCCCAGGATCGGCGCCCAGGTGCTTGACCCGGCGCTGCTGCTAGCCCTGATCAACATTCAGCGCGGCTTTCCCGCCCTCCTCGGCCAGGAGGTTGCGGGATTCATCTTCGATTCGTGTGGCGACCTGACCCTCATTTCCAAACGCGGGTGGAAGGTTTACTTTGGCCGCGTGTGGACGCCTGAGGAGCTGGGGACCCTGCGCGAAAAGCTCGCCAGCCTGAAGGCGATCTCGGGCCAGGGCAACGTCGACTACAACTCGGTCGACCTCATGTACGTCAACGTGATGAACCCGTCGGAGCCGGCTGCAGGCTATAAGTCGCGGCAGCCTGCAACGCCATCGCCATCGCCTGGCGCGCCCCAGCCATCGCCGTCGCCGGGAGCGCCGGCGTGCAAGTAAAGGGGTCCCCGCCAACTCGCGGCGAAGCCTCTGACAGGGGTCCCCGCGGACTCAAGGCGAAGCCTCCGAGTCCGTGGGGCATTTTGGTGGGGTAAATGCAAGTAATTGTCATCGCGGTCCTGTTCGCGCTCCTGGGGGTGCTGCTCGGCCTCATGTCGCCACTCACGATCCCGGTCACCTATGCCCGCTACACGGCGGTCGCGCTGCTCGCGGCGCTCGACTCCATTTTCGGAGCGTTCAAGGCGTACATCGCGGGCACGTTCGAGCCGCGCGTTTTCTTCAGCGGCCTCCTCACGAATGCGACCCTGGCGGCGGGGCTGACCTACTTCGGTGACAAGCTGGGGGTGGAGCTCTACATCGCCGCGATCGTCGCGTTCGGCGTGCGAATTTTCAATAATTTGGGTGCGATAAGGAGGCATTATTTGTAGGCCTGGCTATCATGTCCAGGCACTAGTGCTAGCCCCGGCCACCGGCCGACCCACAAAATCTGGTCCGCCGGGGCCCTGAAGCCCTTATAATCCCGGCAGCCCGCCCGCATATCCACACGTTCCAGGAGGCGTTCCAGCACACCTTTGTCACGGCGGAAACGAGCCGTTGGTCTCGACCTTGGCACGAGCCGGGTCGCGGTTGTCATCGCCGAGTCTGACGACCTCAACGGGCCCGTCAGCATCATCGGCGTGGGCGAGAGCCCGTCCGACGGCTTGCGCAAGGGCGTGGTCGTCAACCTCGACAAGACGATCGCGGCGATCCAGGCCGCGGCCGTCGCCGCCGAGCGCATGGCCGGGCAGCGAATCGAATCCGCGGTCGTCTCCCTCGGTGGGACGCACCTCTGGTCGCAGAACTCGATCGGAGTCGTCGCCGTCTCGGGTGGGGATCGCGAGATCGGCGAGGACGACGTGCAGCGGGTCGTCGAGGCTTCGCGCGCGGTGAGCGTCGCCTCCGACCGCCAGGTCATCCACGTCATCCCGCGCGCCTACACCGTCGACGGCCAGGAAGGCGTGCGCGATGCGATCGGGATGACGGGCCACCGGCTCGAGGTGGAGACCAACATCATCACCGGCGCCCAGACCGCGGTCCAGAACGTCATCAAGTGCGTGCACGGCGCGGGCTTCGACATCGAAGACGTGGTCTGCTCCGGACTCGCCGGCGGCGAGGGAGTGCTGACCGCACAGGAGCTGGACCTCGGCGTGTGCCTCGTCGATATAGGCGCCGGGACCACCGCCGTCGTCGTCTACAACGAAGGCTCCGCTCGCCACCTGGCGGTGCTGCCCGTAGGCGGCAACCACGTGACAAGCGACATCGCCATCGGCCTGCGCACGACGTTGGACGAGGCCGAGAGCCTGAAGCTCAACTACGGGCACACGCTGCCCGAGGTCATCGACCACGGCGAGAAGGTAGAGGTCCGCCAGGTCGGCGGGGATCGCATCAACGCGCTGCCACGGCGCTTCCTGGCCGAGATCATCGGCCCGCGCATGAAGGAGATCTTCCAGATGGCGTGCGAGGAGGTGCGCAAGAGCGGCTTCGGAGGTTTGCTGCCCGCGGGCGTCGTGGTCACCGGGGGCGGTGCGCGCCTCATGGGCACCACCGACGCCGCGCAGCTCGTCTTCGACACCTCTGTGCGCCTGGGCCAGCCGACCGGCGTGACCGGCCTGGCCGACCGCGCCCAGGGCCCATCGTTCGCGGTGTCGGTCGGGCTGGTGAAGTGGGGCTTGAAGGTGCACGCGCGCAACTACAACAGCAGCCGCCAGCAGGTCACGTTCGGCCAGAAAACCGTGAGGTGGCTGCGAGATTTTTTCTAGAGAACAAACCCGGAATCAGCTGGAGCTCGCCATAGCGAAAGCACATTTGCACCAGGAGGACGTAGTGAAAGAAAGCGAGTTGCACGAAGGGCGAGCGCGAATCAAGGTCGTCGGTTGTGGCGGCGGCGGCGGCAACGCCGTCAACCGCATGATCTCGAAGGCGCTCAAGGTCCAGTTCATCGCCGTCAACACCGACAAGCAGGCGCTCGAGCGCTGCCAGGCCGACATCAAGGTCCAGATGGGCAGCAAGGTCACCCGCGGCCTCGGCGCCGGCGGGGACTGGACGCGTGGTCGCGATGCGGCCGACGAAAGCCGCACCGAGCTTTCGGCCGTGGTGCAGGACAGCGACATGGTGTTCATCACCGCCGGCATGGGCGGCGGTACCGGGACCGGTTCGGCGGCGATCGTCGCCGAGCTGGCGAAGGAGGCGGGCGCGCTCACCATCGGCGTGGTCACGCGGCCCTTTGCTTTTGAAGGCCGCATCCGGAACGACACCGCCGAGGAAGGGATCAAGGCGCTCCGCAGCCAGGTCGACGCCCTGATCGTCGTCCCGAACGACCGGCTGGCGCAGGTCGCTAGCTCGAAGACGACGCTCGAGGAAGCCTTCCGGATGGCCGACGACGTGCTGCGCCAGGGTGTCCAGGGCATCTCCGACCTGGTCACGCAGCCGGGCGTCATCAACCTCGACTTCGCCGACGTGAAGGCGATCATGGAAAACGCGGGCGAAGCGCTGATGGGCATCGGCCACGGCGCCGGCGACACGCGCGCCGAGGACGCCGCCAAGCAGGCGGTCTCCAGCCCGCTGCTCGAGACGTCGATCGACGGCGCCAAGGGGATCCTGTTCAACATCACCGCGGGCAAGGACATCACCCTGCAGGAGGTGCAGAAGGCGGCCGAGATCGTGCGCTCGGCGGCAGATCCCGGCGCCAACATCATCTTCGGTGTCGTCCGCGACGACACCATGCAGGGCGAGATCAAGGTCACGGTTATCGCCACCGGGTTCGGAGGCAAGACCCAGTCCGAGGCCAAGCAGGAGGTCCGGCGGACGACGTTCGACCGGCCGGAGTTCGGGGCCGAGGACCTCGGCGACATCAACATCCCCGCGTTTCTCCGCAACCGAATGTAGGAATACTGGTTATCGATGCGTTGCCCGTACTGCGGTCACCATGACCTGAAGGTGGTCGACTCCCGGGACTCGGAGGTCGGGGAGGCGATCCGCCGGAGGCGTGAATGCCTGCAATGCGGGCAGCGCTTCACGACGTACGAACGCATCGAAGCGGTCCCTTTTTATGTCACCAAGAAGGACGGGCGCCGCGAGGACTTCGACCCGCAGAAGCTCTTCACGGGCCTAAAAAAGGCGACCGAAAAGCGCGACATCTCACCCGAGCGGTTGCGGGCCATCGTCGACGACATCGAGGCGGAATTGCGGCGCTCCGGCCGCGTCGAGATCCCGAGCGGGGAGATCGGCGAGATGGTGATGGACCGCCTGCGTGACCTGGATGAGGTTGCGTACATCCGCTTCGCGTCTGTCTACCGCGAGTTCATGGACCTCCAGCAGGTCAAACGCGAGATCGAACAGGTCCTCAGCTCGCGCCGCCCGGGGTAGTCCGTTTTTCGACCGTCTGGCGCCAACCGTGCGCCTCCTCGTATCGAATTACGAAGGTTTGGCGGGTGATCTCATGCGGTGGGCGCAACACCTGCTGCTGACGATTCTTCCAGTAACTGTGCCAGCCTCTTGGCCGGCGACTTCCAGCCCAGGGTCTCGCGGGGTCGCCCATTGAGCTGGGCGGCAACCATGTCCAGGTGTTGCTGGCTGTAATGAGCCACGGTCTTAAAGCGGGGGAAGTACTGACGTAGCAGGCCGTTGGTGTTCTCGTTGGTGCCCCGCTGCCAAGGGCTGCGGGGGTCGCAAAAGTAGACCTGGACGCCGGTGTCGACGGTGAAGCGCGCGTGCTCTTTCATCTCGCGGCCCTGGTCCCAGGTCAGTGAGCGACGCAGGTTCTCGGGGAGGGTGAGGATCTTTTGGGTGAGGCCGACGCGGGCGCTTTCGGCGTTGATGCCGGAAGGAAGCTTGAAGAGCATCACGAAGCGAGTGCTCCGCTCCACCAGGGTGCCGATGGCAGTGGTCGGAGTTCCGAGTAGAAGGTCGCCCTCCCAGTGACCTGGCACCGCCCGGTCGGCAACCTCAGCTGGGCGCTCGCTGATGAGGATCATGTCCTTGATCTTGCCGCGGTTGGTTGCCTGTTGCCTTTTGGGTTGTCGAATCTGGTGGCGTCGGCGCAGGTGGTTGGTCAGCTCCTGGCGGAGGAGGCCGCGGCCCTGAACGTAGAGAGAGAGGTAGATCGTTTCGTGAGAAACCTGCATCGAAGGCTCCCCTGGATATTCCTCCTTCAAGAAGCGAGAAATCTGCTGCGGAGACCAGTTCGCCTCGAGCCGAGCCACCACCTCAGCCCGTAACTTCGAATGGATCCTCAGCTTGGCCGGCTTCGGCCGCCGGCCTCGTGTGAGCGCTGCCTGCTCGGCAATGCCGGCTCGATAGCTCCGGCGCCCCCGATTCCGGGTCACCTCACGTGAGACAGTCGAGGCCGACCTCCCAATCCTCAATGCAATTGACCGCAGCGAGTTCGCCGCCGCGAGCCCGCGAGAGATCTCCTCTCGCTCCTGCAGGCTGAGTGCAATTGGCGACCTCTTCCGTGGCCGGGGTCGAATGCCGCCGGCCTCATGGATGTAGTCTCGGAGCGAGCT
>WNFE01007454.1_pt1 | contig 21161 bp, 18 predicted proteins | sample 5400451 | NCBI WGS metagenome assembly WNFE01 (sample SAMN13153344, study PRJNA577476) | soil metagenome | isolation source: 200 cm saprolite under Douglas fir tree site 2 hole 2 | place: USA:California | collected 2015-04-18
TGATCGGCACCGGCCTCGACAAGATGCGCTCGAGCACCCTACGCATCGGCACGATGGCCATGACCGCCAGCCCGCACTACGTGTTGCCGACCCTGTCGGCGCTCGAGCTGGCGCTCCGGGACCTCGGGTACAAGTGCGAGCCCGGCGCAGGCGTCGCCGCCGCCCAGGCGGCCTTCGCCGACGCCGGATAGTCGGCGTGTCCCGTAGATCAGGCGGGCGGAGCATCGCCTCTGTGGTTGAACGGGCGGGTCGGAGCCGGCCCGCGTCTGTATCAGGCCACCCTCGGTCTGCGCCGGCCTCACGGCACCCGCTACAAAAATCAGGCCACCTTCGGTGAGAGCCGACCTCAAGGCACCCGCTACAATAGCCATCCCAGACGACTTTCCGTCCGTTTTCGGCGGCACGCCCGCGCACGAACGCTGCAAGAAGATCGGCGAAACACACGTCTTCACCGCCCGCGGTGCCGACGATGAGGCCGAGCTCATCCGTCGTATCGACGGCGCACGTGTCGTGATCAACATCCGTGCCCACGCGCGGTTCACCGAGGGCGTGATGGCGGCGTGCCGCAAGCTCGAGATGATCTCGATCTGGGGCTCCGGAACGGACAACGTGGACCTCGACGCCGCCGGCCGTCACGGGATCACGGTGTGCAACACGCCTGGCGTCAATGCTTTCGCCGTGGCCGAGCACACGCTGGCGCTCATGCTGGCGACGGCCCGGAGCATCCCGCGCATCGACCGTGAGGTGCGGGGAGGCGCCTGGCCCCGCGATCTTCTGACCCAGCTGCTCGGCAAGACACTCGGCGTCTTCGGCACCGGCAAGATCGGCGCCCGCGTCATCTCGCTCGCCAAGGCCCTCGGGATGGACGTCCTGGCCTATAGCGCCCGCGGCGACGCCGCCTCCGTCGGCGCGCTGGGCGCCCGCGCCGCCTCCAAGGACGAGATCTGCCGCCAGGCCGACCTCATCACACTCCACCTGCGCCTGGCGCCCGAGACGCGCGGCTTTCTCGGGCGTCGCGAGTTTTCGCTGATGAAGCCGACCGCGATCCTCGTCAACACCGGCCGCGGTGCGCTGGTCGAGCGCGACGCGCTGCTCAACGCGCTCGGGCAAGGCAAGATCGCGGGCGCCGGCCTCGACGTCTTCCACGACGAACCGCTCAAGCCGGGCGATCCCCTCGTCGCGTTCCCGAGCGTGGTGCTCTCGCCGCACAACGCCGGGCAGACGCCCGAAGTCATCCGCGATGGCCTGTTGCGGGCCATCGAGAACGTCGAGAACTATCTCGCCGGCACGCCGACGGACGTCGTGGTCGCTCCGGTCAAGGCGAAGCGCTGATGGCCGTGACCTCACTCCAGATCACGCGGCGTTCGGTGGTGCTGGACGGTCGTCCGTTCGGCGCGGCCGGCGCGTACGAGAAGATCATGGGCGTGCTCCGCATCGGCGTCGATCCGGTGCACTCGGCAAACCAGGCCATCACCGACCTCGCCGCGGCGCCGCGGACCACCGCGGGACTGGTCGAGTGCGAAGCCGATTTTTATCTGCTGAGGCCCCAGGACCCGGCGCGCGGCAACCGCCGGCTCCTCCTCGACGTTCCGAACCGCGGCCGCAAGGTCGCGCTTGGACTGCTCAACAGCACGCCGCGAGTGCCCGACCCGGCGACTCCGGAGGACTTCGGCAACGGTTTTCTCATGCGCTGGGGCTACACGGTCGCATGGTGCGGTTGGCAACACGACGTCCCGCGACGCGACGGGCTCATGGCCCTGACGGTCCCGGCGGTGCGCAGCGGAAACGGGCCGATCAGCGGACCGGTCTGCTGCGAGTGGCGGCCGAACGCCCGTGTCGAGACGTTGCCGATGGCCGACCGCTACCACATCGCCCATCCGACCGCCGACCTCGGCGATCCGGCCGCGCGCCTGACCGTCCGCGAGCATGCGGGCGCCCCTGCGGGGGCAATCGCCCGGACGGCGTGGCGATTCGCCGATGCGTCCCACGTCTGTCTCGACGGCGGCTTCGAGGCGGGAAAAATTTACGAGCTCGTGTACCGAGCCGAGCATCCGCCCCTCGTCGGCCTCGGCCTTCTCGCCGTGCGCGACGCCGCCGCCTGGCTCCGGTCGGCCTCGACCGCCGACGGCAACCCATGCGCCGGGGAGCTCGAGCGTGCGTACGTCCTCGGCGTGTCACAGACCGGCCGCTTTCTCCGTCACTTCCTCTATCTCGGCCTGAACGAGGACGAGGCCGGCCGCCGGGTCTTCGACGGCGTCATCGCACACGTCGCCGGCGCGCGCCGCGGAGAGTTCAACCAGCGCTTCGGTCAGCCGTCGCTGAACGCGACCTGCTCCGTCGGCAGTCTGTTCCCGTTCACCGACACGCCCGAGGTCGACCCGGTGACCGGCGAGCGCGGCGCGCTGCTCGGCCGCCTCGAGGCGCGCGGCACGTTGCCGAAGATCGTCACGACCAACACCTCGGCCGAGTACTGGCGCGGCGACGCCTCGCTCATCCACACCGACGTCGAGGGCACGCGGGACGTGGCCCCGCACCCGCAGACGCGCCTCTACCTCTTCGCCGGCAGCCAGCACACGCCCGGCACGCTGCCGCCGCCCGACGCCGATCCGAACACCGGCTCGCGCGGCCTGCAGACCTTCAACGTCGTGGACTACGCGCCGCTCCTGCGCGCGGCCCTCGTGAACCTCGACCGCTGGGTCACCGCCGGCGTGGAGCCCCCGGCGAGCGCCGTGCCGCGGCTCGGCGACGGCACGGCCGTTCCGGCCGAGTCGACGCGAGGGCGCTTCACGCGGATTCCGGGTGTCCGCTTCCCGGATCGGATCGAGCGGCCGCGGCGGCTCGATTTCGGCCGGGATCTCGACCGGGGCGTGGTGCACGAGCTACCGCCGAAGATCGGCGCGCCGTTCGTCACGTTCGTGCCGTCAGTCGACGACGACGGCAACGACCTCCCGGGGATTCGGCCCGTCGAGCTCCTGACGCCGCTGGCCACCTACACCGGCTGGAACCCGCGTCACCCCGCGCAAGGCGTGCCGGGAGATCTCATGAGCATGCTGGGCTCCACGCTCCCCTTCCCCCCGACGCGCGCCGCGCGTCAGGCGAGCGACGACCCTCGCGGGTCGATCGAGGAGCGTTATGCCTCCCGCGCCGTCTACCTCGCGCGCGTGCGCGACTCGGCGACGCGGCTCGTCGCCGAACGGCACATGCTCGCGGAGGACGTGGACGCGGTCATCGAGCGCGCCGGACGGTTGTGGGACTTCATCGCCCGCGCTTGAACCACTCGTAGATCTCCTCGCCCGTCGTCATCCAGACGCCCTTGTGCCGTCGGATGTAGTCGTAGGCCGCCTCAAAGTACTTGATTCGATGGGGCACGCCGTGGATGTAGGGGTGCACGGCGATCGCCATGACGCGAGGGTTTTTGGCGCCTTCCCGATAGAGCCGGTCGAACTGGTCTCGCACCCGATCGAGCCAGACGGTCGACGCGTGATGCTGGATGAGCATCATCGGGATGTCGTTCAGCTCGAGCGTGTAGGGCACCGACACGAGCGCGCTGGTGGTCGTCTTGATCTCGTAGGGCTGGTCGTCATTGACCCAGTCCGACACGTACTCGATGCCTTCTTCGGCCAGGATGTCGAGCGTCTCCCACGTCTCGGTCAGTCCGGGGCCGAGCCAGCCTTTGGGGTTCTTGCCGGTGAACTCGCGGAGGATCCTGATGGCGGTGCGGATCGCTTCGCGCTGGTCGGGTACCAGGTGCATCGCCCCCTGCTTCACGCCGTGGCCCATGAACTCCCAGCCCGCGTCCAGCATCGCTCGCGCGACGGGCTCGTAAGACCGACAGACGTTGGCGTTGATGGCGGTCGTCGCGCGGATCTTGCGCTTTCCGAGGGCCTCGAGCATCCGCCAGAACCCGACACGCATTCCGTAGTCGTGCCACGCCCAGTTGGGCACGTCGGGCACCGTCGTGACGCCCTGCGGGGCCGACAGGACACCCCGCGGCATCGGCTTCTCGATGTCCCACTCCTCCACGTTGACGATCGTCCACACGGCGATGCGGGCTCCCCGGGGAAGCTTCCAGGGGCGCCGGGCGGCGAGCGGCGAATAGTCGAAGCGCTCGTGGGGCAGTCTCACGCGTGCCTCCTGTGATCAGGCGGTGCGAACGCAGGGTGGGCCTATAGTACAATCACCAGCCGTGACCCGCCCCCTCGGCGGCAACGCTCCTCGACTCCTGCGACGCTGATCGGCGTCGTGGACTTCTGGATCAGCCAGCTCTTCAACGGCGTGTCGTACGGCGCCCTGCTCTTTCTCCTCGCGGGAGGCCTCTCGCTCATCTTCGGCATGATGCGCATCGTCAACATGACCCACGGGTCCTACTACCTGCTGGGCGGCTACGTCGCCTTGACCGTGATCTGGCGCAGCGGCAGCTTCCCCCTCGCAGTCGTCGTGGGCGCGCTCGCGATCGCGCTCGTCGGTATCGCGGAGTGGAACGCGTTCCTCAAGCGCCTGAGCGGACAGGAGCTGGGCCAGGTGCTCACTACGATGGGCTTCGCGCTCATCTTCCAGGACCTGGCCCTGGTGCTCTGGGGCGGTGATCCGTACACGATCCCGATCCCGTCAGCGCTCTCCGGATCGTACGTGGTGGGACAGCTCTACTTCCCCGTGTACCGAATCTTCATCGTCGTGGTCGCCGTGATGGTCGCCCTGACTCTCTGGCTCGCCCTCGAGCGGACACGCATCGGCGCGATGATCCGGGCGACCGTGGACGACCCCGAGATGGCGCGCGGGGTCGGTATCAACGTCCATCTGATCTCGATGGCGGTGTTCGCGCTCGGCGCGACGCTGGCGGCCCTGGCGGGCGTGGTGGCGGGGGGCTTCGTCGGCGTTTACCCGGGCGCCGACTTCGAGATTCTGCCGTACGCTTTCGTGGTCGTCATCGTCGGCGGTATGGGCAGCCTCAAGGGGGCCCTGATCGGGAGCCTCCTGGTGGGACTGCTCGACAACTTCGGCAAGGCGCTTTTTCCCGAGCTCTCGTATTTCACGCTGTTTGCCCCGATGGCGGCGATCCTGGCCGTGCGGCCGACGGGCCTCTTCGGTCGCGCGTAGTGCGCGGCGTGCTGCCACCGAGCACGCCGCGGATCGCGATCGTCATCGCGTTTCTGGCATTGCTCGTGGCCCCTCCGTTCGTCTCGTCGTTCCTGCTCGCGCTGCTCACCCAGGCGGTGATCTACGCGGTGCTGGCCATGAGCCTCGACATCATCCTCGGTTACACTGGCCTGGCCTCGCTGGGACACGCCGCCTACCTGGGACTCGGCGCGTACAGCGTCGGGATCCTGGCCACGCGGCACGGGGCCGGATTCTGGGTCACGCTCGCGGTCGGCGTTCTGCTGGCGACGGCGGTCGCCGCGATCTTCGGCCTGGTGGCCCTGCGCGCGACCGGCGTCTACTTCCTCATGATCACGCTGGCGCTCGGCATGGTCGTGTGGGGCCTGGCCCACCGATGGGTATCGATGACCCAGGGCGACAACGGCATTGCGAGCGTGCCGCGCCCGGACCTCGGCCTACCCTGGTCCTTCACCCGCGGAATTCCCTTCTACTATCTCGCCTTCGCCGGATTCCTCCTGGCGCTCGTCCTGCTGCGGACGATCGTCCGGTCCCCGTTCGGGCAGACCCTCGTGGGCATCCGCGAGAGCGAGTCGCGCATGCGGACGCTCGGCTATCACGTGTGGCTGCACAAGTACATCGGGTTCGTGATCGCGGGCGGCGTGGGCGGCTTCGCCGGAGTCTTGTGGGCGTACTACAACGGCTTCGTCAGCCCGGCGGACCTCGAGCTGGCCACCTCGGTCGAGATCCTCCTGATGGTCGCGCTGGGCGGCCGCGGGACGCTGCTCGGGCCGGCGCTGGGCGCGGCCCTCATCGTGGGCTTGAAGAACCTCGTGTCGGTCTACACGCATCGGTGGCTCTTGATCCTGGGCGGGGTCTACATCGGCACGATCGTGTACGCGCCCGAGGGTGTCGTGGGCGCCTTGAGACAGTGGACGAAAGGAGAGCGAGCCATGGGCAAGAAGGCAGTCGTCTTGTGCGTGCTGTCGATGGTCCTGGTCGCGATTGCCGGACCGGGGCCGGCGTGGGCTCAGAAGGGGCCGATCAAGATCGGCGTGATCGCGCCGATGTCGGGCGGTGCCGCGCAGATCGGCAAGGACATGACGAACGGTATCGCGATGTGGCTCGACGACAACAACCAGACGATCGCCGGCCGCAAGGTCGAGGTGATCGTCGAGGACAGTCAGGGCCAGCCGAACATCGCGCTGACCAAGCTGCAGAAGCTCGTCGAGAGCGACCGGGTCCACGTCCTCGTCGGCGAGGTCTTCGCGCACATCGGCTACGCGATGGCGCCCAAGGTTGAGGAGTACCGCATCCCGATGCTCTATCCGGTGATCGCCGCCGACGACCTCACCCAGCGCAAGCCCGCCAAGTGGGTGGTGCGGACGGGCTGGGCGTCGAGCCAGCCTTCGCACCCGTTCGGCGAGTACGCGGCGAAGACACTTGGCTACAAGAAGATCGCCGTCATCGGCATCGACTACGCCTTCGGCTGGGAGGTCGTCGGCGGCTTCCAGAAGACCTTCGAGGAGAACGGGGGGCAGATCGTCCAGAAGTTGTGGGCGCCGCTCAACACGACCGATTTCGCGCCGTATCTCTCGCAGATCAAGCGGGACGCCGACGCGGTGTTCGCGCTCATGGTCTCGATCTCGGCGTCGCGCTTTCCCAAGCAGTACCAGGACGCCGGACTGAAGGTGAAGCTGCCGCTCATCGGCGGCGGCACGACGTTTGACGAGTTCGTGCTGCCGTCCCTCGGCGACGAGGCCATCGGCGGCATGTCCCCCCTGATCTACAGCGCCGCCCTCGACACGCCGGTGAACAAGAAATTCGTCGCGGAATATCGCAAGAGGTACGGGAAGGTCCCGTCGTACTTCTCGGAGACCTGCTACACCAGCACCCGATGGATCAACGAGGCGGCCAAGGTCATCGGCGGCGACGTGGAGAACCGCGAGAAGTTCCTGGAGGCGCTGCGCCGGGTGGAGATCCCCGACGCTCCCCGCGGCCCGGTCAAGCTCGACGCCTACGGCAACCCGATCCAGAACATCTACGTCCGCAAGGTCGAGAGGAAGGACGGCGAGCTCTGGAACACCGTCGTCCATACCTATCCGGCCGTCTCGCAGTTCTGGAAGTACAAGCCGGACGATTTCCTGAAGCAGCCCGTGTACGACCGGAACTTTCCGCCGTGCAAGCACTGCTGATGGCCGTGCGAGAGACATGACGGGATCACCCAGCCCCGCGCTGAGCCTGACCGACCTCTCGAAGGAGTTCGGCGGGCTCCGCGCGCTGGACGGCGTGAGTCTCGCCGTGGGGTCGGGCGAGCGCCGCGCCATCATCGGCCCGAACGGCGCGGGCAAGACGACCCTGTTCAGCTTGATCAGCGGCGAGACCCGGCCGACCGACGGGCGGATCGTCCTGTTCGGCCGGGATGTCACGCGCTTCTCGCCTCACCGGCGTGCCGCGCTCGGTCTGGCCCGCACGTACCAGATCACCAATCTCTTCCCCCGTCTCACCGCCCTCGAGAACTGCCTCCTCGCGGTCCAGGCCCTGACGCCGGCCAAGTTCCATCTGCACCGCGGTCTGCACCGCTATCCCGCCTTCTTCGCGCGCGCGCGGGCCGTGCTCGCCGCGGTCGGGCTCGACGACAAGGAGGGCGAAGCGGTGCGGAACCTCTCGCACGGGGAGCAGCGCCAGCTCGAGATCGCGCTGGCGCTGGCCGGCGCGCCCCGGCTGCTGCTGCTCGACGAGCCCACCGCGGGGCTCTCGCCGGCGGAGTCCCACGCGATGACGGCGCTCTTGAAGAACCTCGATCCCGCCATCACGCTGCTGGTGATCGAACACGACATGGACGTCGCGTTTGCCCTCACCGACCGGATCACCGTCCTGCACTACGGGAAGGTCGTCGCCGACGGTCTCGCGCACGAGGTCAAGGCGAGCTCGCTCGTGCAGGAGATCTACCTGGGAGCGTCCTGATGCTCGAGGTGCGTGACATCCACACCTATTACGGGGACAGCCACGTGCTGCAAGGCGTGTCCCTGAGCATGGCGCGCGGCCAGGTCGTTGGCATCCTCGGGCGCAACGGCATGGGCAAGACCACGCTCATCCGATCCATCATCGGCTTCACGCCGCCCCGGCGGGGGCAGGTGCTGTTCAAGAGCCGGGACATCACGGCGTGGCCCTCGAACCGGGCCGTGTCGTTCGGGCTCGGACTGGTGCCGCAGGGGCGCCGCGTCTTTCCCTCGCTGACCGTTCTCGAGAATCTCGCGGTGGCCGCCAAGGCCAACAGCGGCCCCTGGGCAAGCTCTCCGGCGGCGAGCAGCAGATGCTGGCCATCGCGCGCGCCCTGACGACCAACCCGGAGCTCCTGCTGATGGACGAGCCGACCGAGGGCCTGGCGCCCCTCCTGGTCCGCGAGGTCGGCCGGGTCATCGAGAACCTCAAGGCCCAGGGGCTGTCGATCCTCCTCGTGGAGCAGAACCTGCCGCTGGCGCTCCGGGTGGCCGATCACGTCCATGTCCTCTCGCGCGGCCGGGTCGTCCACTCGAGCGCGCCGGACGACCTGTGGCGGAACGAGGAGATCAAGTCACGCTATCTCGGACTGTGAGGGCCACGAGATGAAACGTATCGCGATCATCGGCGTCGGGCTCCTCGGCGGCGCGGTCGCCTCCCGGCTTCTCGAGGGCACCTTCGCGGTGAGCGGCTACGACACACGCCCGGATCAGCTCGCGCGGCTCGCGCCCCTCGGCCTCACCCCCGCGACCAGCGTCAAGGACGCGGCGGCGGGCGCCGACGCCGTCTTCACGATCTTGCCGTCGCCCGAGTCGGTGGAGGCGGTGATCCTCGGCGCCGGCGGGCTGCTGGACGTCATGCCGCGCTCGGCGACCCTGCTCCAGATGAGCACGATCTCCCCCACCCTGACGCGCCGCCTCGCCGAGGCCGCGGCGGCCGCCGGGCGCGGGTTCCTCGACGCCCCGATGAGCGGGACGAGCGCCATGGTCGAGCGCGGCGACTGCACGATCTTCGTCGGCGGCGACGCCGCGCGCCTGGAGGCGTGCCGCGCCGTCTTCGCGGCCGTCGCGAGGAAGACGATCCACGTGGGGCCGGTCGGCAGCGCGTCGCTCGCCAAGCTCGCGACGAATCTGCTGGTCGGCCTCAACACCGCCGCGCTGGCCGAGGCCCTCGTCCTCGGCGAGAAGGGCGGGCTCGCTCCGCAGGCGCTCCTGGACATCTTGCGCGAGAGCGCGGCCGCCTCGAAGATGGTCGAAGTGCGCGGCCCGCTGATGGTCGACGGACGGTTCGAGCCCCAGATGAAGCTGGACCTCTTCCTCAAGGACTTCCGGCTCATGCTCGAAGAAGGGCAGCGCCTGGGCGTGCCGCTGCCGCTGACGAGCCTCACCCAGCAACTCTGCACAGCGACCGCCGCCTCCGGGCGCGGCGCCGAGGACCTCGCCGCGCTCATCACGACGCTGCGGCAGATGGCGGGGCTCAGTGGATCCAGCGCACGGCGCCCGTCACGCCGTCGACCGCGACGACCGCCCCCTCGGGAATCCTCCGGGTCGCGTCGCTGACGCCGAGCACCGCCGGAATGCCACGCTCGCGCGCGAGGGCGGCCAGGTGGGACGTGCTGCCGCCGAGCTCCGCGACGACGCCGGCGACACGCGGCAGAACGGCCGTCAGCGCCGGGCCGGCGACCTGCGTGACGAGGACGTCGCCGAGCTTGACGTGCTCGAGGTCGTGCTCGTGGAGCACGACGCACGCGGGGCCCGTCGCCCAGCCCACACCCGCCGGCTGACCTGTGAGGCCGGGATGCCGGAGCCACACTTCGTCGGGCGCGTGTCGAGGCTCGACGTGAAGCGGCCGCGCCTGGAGGACATGGAAGCCGCCCTCGTCCTTCGCCCACTCGACCTCGACGGGCCCGCCGACGTGGGACTCGATTCGCGACACGAGCCGCCCGAGCTCCGCAACCTCCGCCGGCGCCAGACACGGGGCGTGAACGAGCTCCGGGGCGACCGCCTCCGGTCGGGCGCCGCCCGCGGCTGACGCGACGACGAGCCGGTCCTTCCGCCCGGGGTCCGCGCTCTCCAGCGACCCATCGCGCGCGAGCGTCCAGCGGTCGGGAACGACCTCGCCCTGAGCCAGCGCCGAGCCGAGCCCCCACGTCCCGGTCACGACCACGCCGCCGTCCTCGGGGCGGCTGAGCGCTCCACCTGCCGCGCGCGCCTCGACCATCCTCTGGAGGATGACGGCCATGGCCGTGTGCCCGGGATCCACGTCGTGGGCCCGCATGTATCTGAGCGCGCGCGTGGACCAGAGGCACGCCCAGCAGGCGCGCACCGCGGTGACCGTGTCCACGCGAGTGGCGATTCCCAGGAACGTGTCGAACTGCCCGGCGAAGGAGGTCCCCGGCGCGTCTTCGCGAAGCGCGGAGGAGCGCACGGCAAGGAGGCGTCCGGGTGACTCGGCCGTCCGCGCGTGAGCGGCGTCGAGCGCCTCGGCCACCGGCGCCGCGAGCGCGCCCTGCAAGAAGCCGAGCCTCACCTCGAGCGCGAGCCTGCGGGCCTCGTATGGGTCGGCGGCGGCGCCGACGCGCTCGGCCGGCCCGGACACGCCCGCCGCGTCGCGCTGCCAACGGTAGGCGTCAGCGGTCAGGCAGATCCCGTCGGGCACCGGCAGACCGGCTTGCAACAGCCGGGCGAGTGTCGCGGCCTTCCCTCCCACGAGCTCGGCGTCGACGGCGTCCGGGGCGTCGAGCGGAACCGCAAGCCGCTCACTCGCGCGGGACAATGACGAGTCTCAGGACGGAGTCGGCGGAGCGTTCGTATTCCTCGAACGCCGCTGCCACCCGTTCCAGCGGATACGACGCGGTGATGAAGCCGTCGACGTCGACGGCACCCGAGGCGACGAGCTCGATCGCGGGGGCGAAGTCGCCGGGCGTCAGGGCGCGGGAGCCGTACAGGGTGAGCTCCTTGAAGTAGAGAGGGAACGTCGTGAAGTCAGGCACCGGCCGGTGGCTGATCCCGTACACGACAAGTCGGCCGCCCGGCGCCAGCATCTCGATCGCGGGCGCGATGAGCGCCGGATCGCCCGCGGCATCGACGACCACGTCCGCGCCGCGTCCGGCGGTGGCTTCCCTCACGGCGGCGATGACGTCCTCGTGGGCAGAGTTCACGACGCGGTCGGCGTGTCGGCGGCGCGCGAGCTCGAGCTTCCAGGGGCTGCGGGACACGGCGACGACCGGGCAGGCGCCCGAGAGCTTCGCGAGCTGCGTGTGGAGCAGCCCGGCCACGCCCTGGCCCAGGACCACCACCGACTCGCCCGGAACGATGCGTGCGCGCTCCTGTGCGTGGCGTACGGTGGCGAGCGTCTCGATCAGGGTCGCCGCCGCGAGCGGCACGTGAGCCGGGAGCGGATAGAGGTACCCCTCGGGCAGCACGACGTGCTCGGCGAGAGAGCCGTCCATCTCCCGTCCGAAGAGGCCGGCGTTACGGCAGAGGTTGCCGTGGCCACGCGCGCAGGAGTCGCACGCGCCACAGGCGATGATCGGATTGAGCAGAACCGCTTGGCCGGGCTGGACGCGCGCGACGCCGTCGCCGACCGCCTCGACGACGCCGGTGGCTTCGTGGCCCATCACCACGGGGAGACGGACCCCGGGATGGCGTCCGGTGTAGATCTCGAGGTCCGTGTGGCACACGGCTGTCGCCGCGACGCGCACCACGGCTTCGCCGCGACGGGCGACCGGCGTCGGTCGTGCCACGAGCTCGAGGCGCCGCGGCGCCTGGAGCACCGCCGCGAGGGTCACGCCGGGCTCACATCACCACCGTGATCTGCTCGACCGGAAAGTTCGAGATGATCTCCGTCCGGTCGTCGTGGACGATCAGCATCTCCTCGATCCGCACGCCCCATTCATACCGCTTGCCGTGCTGCGTCTCGAGCGCGAACACCATGCCCGGACGGATCTCCAGCGGATGGTCGAGCGACCAGATCCGCGAGATCACCGGTGGGTCGTACTGTGCGAGCCCGAGTCCGTGCCCCCAGAGATTCGCGGCGGCCTGATCCTCCTCCGCGTATCCCCACGCCTCCTGCGCCGACGGCCACTTCAGCGCGATGTCCCGGGTCGTCGCGCCGGGACGCACCGCGTGGATCGAGTCGTACAGCCACGTGAGGGCCGTCGCGTAGTAGTCCTTCATCTCCTGCGTCGGCTGCTTGCCGACGCAATACGTCCGGTAGTAGCACGACTTATAGCCGTTCCACGTCAGCGCCGCCAGATCCATGAACACGATCTCGCCCGGCTTGATGATCCGATCCGAGAAGTTCCGCCAGTTCGGCCACGTGTTCGGCCCCGACGACACGATCACGTCCTCCACGTCCTCCACCCCCGGAATCGCGTAGAGGTACTGCATGATGTGCGCCGTCACCTGATTCTCCGTCAGGCCGGGCTTGAGGAAGCGCATGGTCTCCCAGTGGGCCGCGTCGCCGATGGCGCCCACGATGCGCAGACACTCCTGCTCGTCCACGTTCTTGATCGCCCGCGCCTCCATCATCGGCGTCATGCCGTCCGCCCACTTGAGCTTCGTGTCGTTGAACTGGTTGAGCATGTTGATGTCGATGAAATCGACGCCGAGCGTCTTGTCGGCGACGTCGTAGCGCCGCATCTCCTTCACGAGGGCGTCGGTGAACTTCTTGACCTGCTGGCGCGACGCCGGCCCCGCCGCGCCCTTGATCCACGCGTACGAGTACCGGATGTTCTCCTGCGGGATCCACGGGGCGTGGCGCTGGATCTGGAACCCGATGTCGCCCTGCTCGAACAGCACCGGGGCGCCGTCGCCGCACAGGAGCGCGTAGCGGAGCCCGGGCTTCAGCCGGTTCCAGCCCGGCGTCAGCGTGCTCGTCACATAGCGGACGTTCTCGTCGTACATCAGGAGGAGCGCGCCGAGGTTGTGCGCCTTCATCCGCTCGCGCGCCCGCTCCAGCCGGTACGTCCGCAGCCGGTCCCAGTTCACCCGCTGCTGCCAGTCCACCCCCACCGTGCCGAAGTTCGCCATGGTTGTCCTTTCGTCAGATGGTCAGATCGGCGAGCCGGACGTTCCGCAGGCGACAACGATAGTCCGCAAAGCGCTTGCTTCATATCAGCCGCGCTGCTAGCCTGTCAAACCAAAATGACGACGGGACGGACACCCAGACGCATCGGCCTCGCGGTCTTGGCGCGCCGCAAGCGGCCGGTTCCCCTCCCGATCACGCCCGAGGACGAACGGGTCTGATCGGGGTGGCCGACCAGGACCTCCGGAGCTTCGTCGCCGCCTACGATCGGGCTCACCCGGGCGAAGTGATCCACGTGACCGAGCCGGTGTCGATCGAGGAGGACGTGATGGCGCTCGTCCTCGAGTACGAGCGCCGCCGGCGCTATCCGATCCTCTTCTTCGATCGGGTCGCCGGCCACGACATCCCCATCGTCTGCAACGTCGTGGCGAGCCGCCGCGCCCTGGCGTCGGCGCTCCGTGTCGACGAGCGTGCGCTCGCCGCCGAGTACGCGCGCCGCATCAAAGAGCACATCAAGCCGGTGGTCGTCCCGGATCCTCCCTTCCGCCATCGGGTGCTGACCGGGCCGGCCGTGGACCTCGGGGCCCTGCCCATGCCGCGGTACTTTCCCGGCGACGCGGGGCGCTATCTCACCGCCGGGATGCTGGTCGCCCGCGATCCCGACACCGGCGTCGAGACCGAGGGGTATCACCGCTTCCAGCTGAAGGGGCGCGACCGGATGGGCGTGAGCCTCCACTCCCGCCGACGCATGTTCGAGTACCAGCGGCGCGCCGAGGCGAAGGGCCGCGCGCTGCCGTGCGCGATCGTGCTGGGGCTCCACCCCCTGGTGTCGATGGGCTCGCTCGCCTATCCCCCGCCCGACGTCGGCAAGTTCGAGGTGGTGGGCGGGCTCCTGGGCGAGCCGCTGGAGGTCGCGCCCTGCTCGACCATCGACCTGCACGTGCCCGCGTCGGCCGAGATCGTGATCGAAGGCGAGATCCTCCCGAATGTACGCGAGCCCGAGGGCCCATTCGGCGAGTTCACCGGCTACGTCTCGCGTCGGTCGACCGAGCACGTCTTTGTCGCGAAGGCCCTCGCGATGCGCGAGCGGCCGTGGTTCCAGTCGATCGGCTCCGGGCGCGCGGGCGATCACATCACGACCCTCGGCCTGATCCGCGAGGCCGAGATTGCCAACGCCCTCGCGCGCGTCATCCCGAACGTCCGTGGTGTGCACGTGCCGCTCTCGGGAACGTCGTCGTTCACGGCCTACGTCTCGATCGCGCAGAGCCGGCCCGGCGAGGCCAAGCACGTGATTCCGATCGTCCTGGGCGTGGATCACTACGTGAAGCTGGTCATCGTCGTCGACGACGACATCGACGTCTTCGACGAATCGGAGGTGCTCTGGGCGGTGGCGACACGCGTGCAGGCCGACCGCGATCTGGTCGTCGTCTCGGGGAGTCTCGGCGCGTTGCTCGACCCGAGCGCCGACGAGCGGGGCGTCACCGCCAAGCTCGGCATCGACGCGACCCGGCCCTTCGGCGAACCGTTCGCCGCGAAGCTCGTGATGTCGCCTGAAAAAATGGCCTGGGCTCGGGGCCTCGTGGACCGCCTGGCCCACTCATAGGAGACCGCGCCCATGAAACGCTACATCGACCTGTCGGTGACCGTGGACGACGCGACGCTCTCGCCGCCGTCCACCAACATGCGGCTCGAGATCACGCCCCACCGGCGCGGTCCCGGGTTCTGGCAGGTCTCGAGCGTGCACCAGAGCCTCCACACCGGCGCCCACATCGATTCGCCCCTGCACGTCTTTCGGGACGGCATCACCACTGCGGAGATTTCGCTCGACCAGGTCATGGGCGAGGCCCTGGTGGTCGACCTGTCGTTCGCGGGGCCGAACCACGCGATCACGATCGACGATCTCAAGCGCGGGGGGGCCGACGACGTGCGTCAGGGCGATATCGTGCTCCTGCGCACGGACTGGACGGACAAGATGTACGGCCGGTGGCCCGACTATTTCACGCAGTCGCCCTACTTCCCGCCCGAGTCGGCCGAGTGGCTGGTCGCGCGGGGTGCAAAGAACATCGGCTTCGACTTCTTCGAGGAGTACTGCGCGCGGCTGCCCGACTTCTCCTCGGAGGACTTCCCAATGCACCGGGTGATCCTCGGCTCGGGCGTCGTCATCATGGAGGGCCTCACGAGCCTCGGCGCGCTACCCCGTCGGCGCGTGGACTTCGCCGCCCCCTTCTACAAGATCGCCGGCACCGAGGGCGCGCCGGCGCGCTTCTTCGCGACTGTTTGAAGATCGGGGGCCTCGCCATAGAGGATTCGGTGGCGCCGGCATAAGCCGGCGCTCGAGCGCCGAACAGCACTCCCTCACGCCCGGCATCACCGGAGGCGGGCACTCGAGATCGCGCGATCCCGGGCGCCGCGGCCTGCCCGCTACGCGCGCAGATTCTTAGCGAAGAAGTCCGTGCAGCGCTTCCAGGCGTCGGCGGCCGCGGCCGCGTTGTAGGACGGACGGTAGTCGGCATGGAAGCCGTGACCCGCGCCCGGGTAGACGACGACCTCAGCGTTCTTGTTGTGCTGCTTCAACAGTTCGCCCAGGCGCCGGGCGTCCTCGGGCTTCGGATTCTGATCCGTCTCCCCGTAGAGCCCGAGGAACGGGATCTTGATGTCCTTGGCGACGTCGAACCCCGAGACCGGACCCGAGGCGCCCTGATAGGGACGTGCGGGCGGCCCGTACCAGGCGACTGCGCCCTTCATGTCCGCGTTCGTGGCCGCCACCTGGTACACCGTGGATCCGCCCCAGCACCAGCCCGTGACGCCGACGCTGGCCGCCTTCACGTTGGGCCGCGTCTTGGCCCAGTCCACCGTCGCCTTGAGATCGCCCAGCGTCTGCTCGCGCTTCTGCGCGAGCACGATCTTCAGGATGTCCTGGACGTTCGGGAGCTGCGCCACCCCGCCCTCGCGTTTGAAGAGCTCGGGCGCGACCGCATAGTAGCCCGCCTTGGCGAACCGCCGCGTGCAATCGCGGACGTACTCGTGGACACCCCAGATCTCGGAGATCACGAGCAGGATCGAGTGGTCGTTCCCCGTCGCCGGCCGCGCCTCGTACACGGGCATCTCGTAACTGCCGATCTTGACCACCTGGTCACCGGCGATGATCCCGTCGGTATCGGTCTTGATGGCCTGGGCCAGCACGGTGTCGACGGATAGCGCATATCCGGCGAACGTGGAGCTGGTGACGAGCATCTGGCGGCGAGTGAGCATCACGTCCTCCTTGCGACTTTGGGAGTCGGGGCGAAGCCCCGCCGGATGATACTATGGTCCTGCACCACTTCGGTGTGGGTTTCAGCGCTTCTTCCCGGTTCGGGGAGGATTATGGATCTGCTCGAGGTCAAAAGCCGCATTGCTGAAGCCCTCGTGGAAGCCATCTTCCGCCGCGCGCGCTACCAGATCCGCCCCTTTCGCAACAACACCTCGCCGCTTCGGTTCGGGCGCGAAGACTTTTCCCCCGACTTCCGCGTCTCGTCCGAGCCGGAGTCGGAGAACAGCGGGGAGTTCCTCATCGAGGTGAAGTACCGGCCGTCGGCCTACCAGTTCGTCTCCGTCGAGAACCAGCGCGGCGAACGGTCGATCTTCTACATGGCGCGCCGGCAGTGGCCGAACCTCTACTTCATCCTCGTGACCGACCGGCCCGAGGCGGGGCGCTCGTGCTTTCAGGCGATCGCCTTCGCCTCGATGCGCCCGGGCGAGCCCTTCCGCACCGTGGACCTCGTGGAGCTGAAGGAGCTCCGGATCTTTCAGCAAAACATCGAGGACCACGAGGAGTTGATCCGTCGCATCTTCGCGCTGCTGACCGGCGCCGCCCCCTGAAGGCGCGGCTCAGAGCGTCCGGACCACGAGCCAGGCGCCGAGCGTCGCCAGGAACACCAGCACCCCGCGGTTGAAGGCGCGCTGGTCGAGTCTGTCTTGCACGCGGACGCCGAGCCCGAAGCCCGCGAGGCCGGCGGCGGTCAGCCCGAGCGAGCCCAGCACGAGCGGCCAGCCGAGGAGCCCGTACCAGCCGAGCGAAGCGAGCTGAACAGCCTTGACGACGAGGAACGTGAAGGCGATCGAGCGGACGAACTCGCGCTTGTCCATGCCGAGTGCCACGAAGTAGAGGGCGAGCGCCGTGCCGGGCGCGTTGGTGACGCCCCCCATCACACCGGCCGCGAGCCCGACGGGCGGCGCGAGCAGCCGCTCCCAGCCCGCGGGCACCCGCGGCGAGAAGCGTGCGAGATCGAGCGCGACGAAGCCGAGGACGAAGGCGCCGAGGATCAACATCGCCGTGCGCCCCGAGAGCACGACCAGGAGCTTCGTGCCGACGATCGTGCCCAGCATGGTGAAGACCAGGAGCGGGGCCAGCCGGCGTGGGGTGGCGCCGAGCGGGCTCTGGCGCCGGAGCTGAAGCCCGTCCATCACGAGGTTCGGAATGACCAGCGCCGCCACGGCGGTCTTCACGTCGACCACGAGCGCCAACAGCGGCGTGCCCAGCGTGGGGAATCCGAAGCCGATCGCCCCCTTGACGAAGGCGGCGGCGAAAACGGCAGCGATCGCGACGGCGACTAGCGCGAGAGCGCCTCTCGCAGGACTTCGGCCGGGTGCTTGGCCCGGCGACCCGCCAGGTGCTGGATCTGCTGGCGACACGAGATGCCGGGCGCGACGATCTCGGTCTCCGGAAGGGCGGCCTTCACGGCGGGGGCGAGGCGGCGATTGCCGAGCGCGATCGAGATGTCGTAATGCTCGCGCTCGAAGCCGAACGAGCCCGCCATGCCGCAGCAGCCGGAATCCACCTCCTCGACCTCGAATCCCGCCCAGCGGAGGGCTCCGACCGTCGGCGCCGTGCCAACGAGCGCCTTCTGGTGACAGTGACCGTGAAGCAGCGCCTTCCGACCAGCGGCGCCGAACGTGAGTGTCAGCCCGCGGGCGCGCTCACGCAGGAGAAACTCCTCGAACAGGAACGACTGCCGTGCGACGGCCCGGGCATCGTCGGTGCGCACGAGGTCCACCGTCTCGTCGCGCAGCGTCAGAAGACACGAGGGCTCGAGCCCGACGATCGCGACGCCCCGCCGCGCGTATGGCGCCAGACGCCTCACGTTCCAGGTGGCGTGCTCCCGCGCCTCGGCGAGCATCCCCTTGGAGATGAGCGGTCGGCCACAGCACTTGCGGTCCACGAGCACGACGCGATAGCCCCCCGCCTCGAGCACCTCCACCGCGGCCCGGGCGATCTCCGGCACGTTGTAGGTCGTGAAGGTGTCGTTGAACAGCACGACCTCGCCGCGCGGCGCCGCCGCAGGCGGCCTGTGATGCCTGAACCAGTCGGTGAACGGCTGCGCCGCCAGCGACGGCAGCGGCCGCCGACGGTCGATCCCCGCGATCCTCTCGAGCGCCCAGCGGCTCGGAGCGAGGCCCGAGATCCAGTTGAAGAGCGTCGGCACGCGGGAGGCCAGGCGATTCATCCGCGCGATGCGTCCGAACAGGCGGTTGCGCAGCGGCAGCCCGTTGGCCTGGTAGTAGTGATGGAGAAACTCGTACTTGAGCTTGGCCATGTCGACGTTGGCCGGGCATTCGGCCTTGCACCCCTTGCACTCCAGGCACAGGTCCATGACCTGGTAGAGCCGCCGCCCGGTAAACTCCGACGGCGGCAGCCGCCCCGAGAGCACCGCGCGGAGGGCGTTCGCGCGGCCGCGCGTCGAGTGCTCCTCGTCCTTCGTCGCCATGTACGACGGGCACATCGTGCCCTCGAGCGTCTTGCGACACGCTCCCACGCCGTTGCACATCTCGACCGACGCCGCAAACCCGCCCTGCTCGGAGAAGTCGAGGAGCGTCGTGGGTTCCCAGGTCGTGTACTGGGTACCGTAACGGAGATGGTCGGTCAGCCCTGCCGGAGCGACGATGTTGCCGGGATTCATGCGGTTGTCCGGGTCGAAGGCGCGCTTGAGCTCCCGGAAGGCCTGCATGATCCGCGGACCGTACATGCGCTCGAGGAACGGGCTGCGGGCGCGCCCGTCGCCATGCTCGCTCGAGAGGGTGCCGCGGAACTTCACGACCAGATCGGCGATCTCGTCCGCGATGGCGTGGACCTGCTCGAGACCGCGCGGCGTTTTGAGGTCGATCACCGGACGGATGTGCAGGCACCCGACGGAACAGTGGCCGTAGTAGGCGCCGACGGTGTCGTGCTTGGCGAAGATCTCCCGGAAGCGCGCCACGAACTCGGCGAGATGCCGTGGCTCGACCGCGGTGTCCTCGACGAACGCGATCGGCTTCTTGTCGCCCTTCATGCCCAGGAGGAGGCCGAGCCCCGCCTTGCGCAGACTCCAGATGGACTGCACCTGGGCCGGATCGTAGGCGACGTGCGAGGCGTAGCCGAATCGCTCGCGCTGGCGCCGCGCCTCGAGCGCCTCGATCTTGGCTCGGACCTCGGCGTCCGTCTCGGCCGCGTACTCGACGATCATGATCGCGGCCGGGTCGCCCTGGACGAAGCCCATGCGCTTCGATTGCTCGATGTTGCCCCGGGCGAGGTCGAGAATCATCTTGTCCGTCAGCTCGACGGCATACGGCCCCGTCTCGAGGATCGCCTGCGAGGACTCGAGGGCCTCCTGGACGTCACGGTAGTGGATGACATCGAGCGCCGTCCTCTTGGGACGCCGCACGAGCCGCACCTTCGCCTCGATCACCGTCAGCAGCGTGCCCTCGGAGCCGACGATGAGCCGCGCCACGTTGAGGCGAGAGTCGGAGCCAAATCGCGCCGGCCCGGGCAGACCAGGGGTGTCAGAGCCAGGGCGCGCCTGTGCGGGTTGGCCGGGCGTGTCGGAGCCGGGTCGCGCCTGTCTCAGGCCACCCTCGGTCCAAGCCGGCCTCCCGGACCCCGCTACAAAAAAAACAAGCTCGTTCAGGTTATAGCCGGATACCCGACGCCAGTGCGCCGGGTAGCGCGACCGGATCTCGTCGCCGTACGTCTCGCGGATCCGCGCGATCTCTCGGTAGATCTGGCCCTCGAGCCCTGGCGCCCGGCACTTGCCGGCGAACTCGTCGGGCGTGATCTCGCCGAAAACGACGCGCGAGCCGTCGGCGAGAAGGGTCCTCAGCTCGATGACGTGCTCGACGGTGAGGCCGTAGGCGATGGAGTGCGACCCGCCTGAATTATTGCCGAGCATGCCACCGAGCGTCGCGCGGTTCGACGTCGAGGTGTCCGGGCCGAAGAGCAGGCCCAGCGGGCGTACGTGGTGGTTCAGGTTGTCTTGCACGAGGCCCGGCTGCACCCGCGCCCACAGCTCCTCGGTGTTCACCTCGAGCACACGGTCCATGTACCGCGAGAAGTCGAGCACGAGCGCGTGGTTGACCGTCTGGCCGGTGAGCGACGTGCCGCCACCGCGCGGCAGGATCGCGACGCCGAGCTTCCCGGCGACCTCCACCGCCGCCTGGACGTCGTCGGCGTCGCGCGGGATGACGACGCCGACGGGCTCGACCTGGTACATGGAGGCGTCGGTCGAATAGAGAAGGCGGGATCCCGGATCGAAGCGAACGTCCCCGCGGATTTTCTTGCGGAGCTCACGCTCGAGGTCGTTCACGCCGACATTATACTCGGTGGGCGAGGGTCGATCGCTGCGGGTACTATAGTGGCGTGGCCGGCTCTCTGCTCGCCCTCGTCCTGCTCCTCGCCATCACGGTCCACGGCGAAGCGGCGCCCGCAGCGCCGGGCTTCAAGGTGAAGCTCCTCGACGGAAAGACCTCGCTCGATTCTCACGACCTCGTTGGCAAGACGATCCTAGTGCTGCGTTTCCAGGCGTCCTATTGCAAGCCGTGCGCGAAGGAAGCCCCGGGGCTCGGCCGTGTCTACGACCGCTACCGGGCGCGCGGGGTCGAGGTGCTTGCGTTCCACGTCCAGGACACCGCCAGGGACACGCGGGCCTTCGTGCGAAAGTACAAGGTCACCTATCCCGTCGCGCTCGACACGAAGCTGACGATCGGCAATCCCTTCGGCTTCAAGGGCTCGCCGTACACGGTCGTGA
>WNFE01000914.1_pt1 | contig 21145 bp, 23 predicted proteins | sample 5400451 | NCBI WGS metagenome assembly WNFE01 (sample SAMN13153344, study PRJNA577476) | soil metagenome | isolation source: 200 cm saprolite under Douglas fir tree site 2 hole 2 | place: USA:California | collected 2015-04-18
CGCGAATTGATGTGGGAGGACTGACTATGTTACGCGCCGACGCTTTGCAAGCTATTTACCCTGAACTGGAACACCGCATCGTCGTCACCATCATGGGTGCAGTCGCCGCCGAGCTATATATGCTCGGACACCGCCATAATTTCTTCTATCTCGAACATGCTATGGGCCTTGCCTCGTCGATGGGCCTGGGCATTGCACTCTCGCTACCTGGACATAAAGTCATCGTCATCGATGGCGACGGCTCATTGCTCATGAACCTGGGCACATTGAGCACCATGGCTCGTTACAAACCGGGTAACTTATTGCACATCGTTTTTGATAACGAAAGCCTGCTCTCGGTGGGAGGGTTCCCAACGGCGACTGCCACTGGCACGGACCTCGCTGGCATCGCCAGAGCCTCAGGTGTGCCGCGCGTAGCGGAAACGAATACGCCTGAAAACCTGAAGGCCGCTGTGACGGAGGCGCTGGCGAGTAATACGCTGACAACCATCATTTCAAAAGTCGAGGCGATTGGGCCAAAGTCATTTCACATGGATTTGCCCTTACTGGAGAATCGCTTCCAGTTCAAGCGCTGCCTGGAAGCGTTGCAGAAAGGATCGGTGCGGTGACCATCCCTAAAATGTTGGATGCCAATGACCTTAATCCCCCGTCTTTCCTGAAAGACATCCAGGAAGCAACAGCATCTATCAGTTTTACCATGGGGTCCGACCTGCTCACCGGGTCACTCCTGAGGACACTGGCCGCCACCAAACCGGCAGGCACCTTCCTCGAACTGGGCACCGGGAGCGGACTGGGCACCGCCTGGATACTCGATGGCATGGACGCTCAATCCCGGTTGATCACGGTAGACCGCGATGAGCATACCAGTGCGGTTGCCAGGCGATTGCTTGGACCTGATGCGCGAGTACAATTTTTGACAATGGACGGTATCAAATACATCGCGTCTATACCTGAGTCGGGAATAACCTTTGATCTCATCTTCGCAGATATGCAGCCCGGCAAGTTTGCGTATCTTGATGAGACGCTAGAATCGCTCAAGGTTGGCGGCATCTACATGGTGGATGACCTGCTGCCTCTCCCTTCGTGGGAAGAACAACATGCTGCAAGAGTAGTCAATCTCATTAGAGCACTCGAGCAAAGGCAAGATTTACGCATCACGAAACTCAACTGGTCCACGGGATTACTCATCGCTATAAAAATACGCTAATTCGCGGGTAAGAAAAGAAAGGGGAAAGCATGAGTTCCAACGTTTTATCGCAGCTACTTGACGAACTGAACTCTGGCACATTGAAAGTCGTCGACCTGACAACGCCTCTGGGACCCGACACAGTAGTGATTGACCTGCCGCCCATATTTGCACCATCGCCGGGGATGACACTCACCGAAATTTCGCGCTACGATAGCAAGGGGCCTGCCTGGTATTGGAACATCATCAACATGGGGGAACACACCGGCACCCATTTTGATGCGCCAATCCACTGGGTCACCGGCAAGGACTTACCTGACAATGCCACCGATACCATCCCACCGCGCAAATTCATCGGCCCAGCCTGCGTAATCGATGTGACCGCCGATGTGCAGCAAAACCCGGATTTCTTGTTGAGTATCGAGCGCTTTGAGGCATGGGAAGCCGAACATGGTCGCGTCCCGGCTGGCGCATGGGTACTGCTGCGCACTGGCTGGAGTTCGCGCAAGGGTCGCGAGGAATTTCTGAATGTTGCCGCTGATGGTGCGCACTCGCCAGGCTTTCACCAGACATGCTCAGAATTCCTGGCAAAGGAGCGCGACGTCCTGGGTGTAGGCGTAGAGACCGTTGGAACCGATGCTGGCCAGGCAGGCACCTTCACCCCACCCTTCCCGAACCACACCATTATGCACGGCTCGGGCAAATTTGGCATCACCAGCCTGGTGAACCTGGAGCTGCTGCCTCCCACCGGCGCCATTGTCATCGCCGCGCCACTCAAGATCACCGGCGGCTCGGGCAGCCCGCTGCGGGTGATCGCCATTACGTACTGAGGGGTCGTTAGTTTGTTCTCCCCTGGCTGTTGTCCCATGCCCGACTCATGCTGACGCGCCGGTATAGTGCCGCAAACCGAACAGCCAGAACCTGCGCGAGAGCACCAGGGCGAGCAGCGCAAACAAGGCAACTCCCAGTAGTGTAGGCCATGCCAGTTGACCTATCAGCGCCTGGGCCGGTATAGTCGTGGCGACCGTCACGGGCACCAGGAAGGTCAGGGTCCAGCGCAGCCATGATGGGTAAATGCTCGCAGGCCAGCGTCCTGCCTGGTACAGGTCCTGGAAGATCACCAGGATGTTCTCTACTCGCACGAGCCAGAAGGAACAGGTTGCCAGCGCAAGCCAGAAGCTGTAGACAATAGAGCCTCCTGCCACTAGCATGAAGGTGAAGGTGAGCACCTGCCCCACCCTCACCGTCGCACCGAGATGGGCCAGCGCAATTCCCACCACGGCAAGGCCAAGCACGATATCGCACAGCTTCCAGATCTGCACCTGGCGAATGCTCACGAGAAACTGCGCATCTGCTGGTTTGAGCAAGGTAAAGTCCAGCGTTCCCTGGTGGACCTCGCGCATCAACTGCTGCATGCAGGGTTGGATGACTAAATTGATGACGCCCCCGACGAACTGGTAGACGCCTAGCAAGGCCAGGATTTGCGCTGGATGCCACTCGTTCAGCGTGCTGGTGTGGTCGAAGATCACCACCAGTCCCAGCAGGCCAAAGCCCAGCGATACCAGAGACTGGAATATCTGTGTGTAGAAATTGCCTCGGTAGGCAAGCTCGCGCAAGACGTTGATCTGCAGGAAGTGCTTCAACAAAGCGATGTATCGCATACTCATGCTCCTGTTCCAGAGTAACGGCGTAGTCCACCACGCCAGAGCACAGTCATCAGTGCCAGGCTTAGACATAGCCATATGCCCTGGGCAACCAATCCCAGGACGATTGCATGCTGATCCAATTGTCCCAGCAGGAGTTGCACCGGAAATGCGAGCATCCACTGAAAAGGAAGCAGTTGCGCCATCACCTGAACGGGGGCCGGGAAGAGCACGAGTGGCCCCATCTGGCCCGAGAGGAAAAACAAAGCAACATAGTATACCTGGATCACAGCGTTCATCTGCGTCGTCCAGAAAGCTGTAAGCCCCAAGGACCATTCCACCAGGAAGCGGATGGAGATGGCCAGCAACAACGAGGGGAAGAAAAGCAGCAGCATCAGCCACGTGACATGGACTGTTGGGTGAAACACAAACGCCAACACTCCAACGGTCGGGAGCATCACTACCAGCGCGATGAACTTGTAAGTCATATTCTGCGCAACGTCTGCGTGAATGGGGTGGATAGGCCGCAGCAGCAACGGAGAGAGTAGTCCCTGCCGGACACGCTCCTGGAATTCATAGTAGACCCAGTTATCCGTCAGGTGATTGACCAGCAGCAAGACAAGAAAGTAGGCGGCAAAGTCTCCTGTCCTGTAACCGTCGACCGCTCCACCGTTTGTCCTGGCGATAGTTGACCAGACGACCAGGTAGATCACCGGCTCCAATACCATATCAAGCAGCCAGAGCACCGACGAAGCCCGGTATTGGAGATACATGAGGAACGACGTTTTGATCTGCGCGCGGTAGACCGCCAACAAGGTTTTCATGCAACAACCTCTTGTGCAAAGACTTGTTCAATCACCTCATCGATAGGAGGGTCTTCGATAGTGAGGTCGCTAATCGCGCGTTCTTCCAGCAGACGGTGTACGACCCTGGCGGTAGCTGCCTTGTGTACGCGCAGTTTCACCTGTCCCTCTTCTGCGGAGATGACCTCTCCAAAGGAAGCGAGACTGGAAACTCCATCCGCTGTCTGCACAGTGATCGTCTTATAGGACGAGAAGCGCTGCGCCAGTTCGCGCAAGTTGCCATTGAAGAGGATTTGCCCGCGATGAATGAGGATGACGCGGCGGCACAATGCCTCCACGTCGGCCATGTAGTGGCTGGTGAGCAGGACGGTTGCCTCATAGCGGCGATTGTACTCTGCGATGAAGGCGCGGATGCGTCGCTGGCTGGTCACATCCAGCCCGATGGTGGGTTCATCGAGAAAGAGGACGCGCGGGCTGTGCAGGAGTGCAGCGGCGAGTTCGCATTTCATGCGCTCGCCAAGTGAGAGGGTGCGGACGGGTTTTGTCAACAGGGGACCAAGGTCCAGCAGGTCGGTGAGTTCTCCCAGGGTACGACGGTAAGCTGGCGGATTGATGCGGTAGACAGCCTGATTGAGTGCAAACGAATCGACGGCGGGAATGTCCCACTGGAGCTGGTTGCGCTGCCCCATAACCAGGGCGATCTGCTGCAGGAATGCCCGCTCGCGCCGCCAGGGAACGTAACCAAGTACAGTGGCTGTGCCGGTAGTTGGATAGAGGAGCCCTGCCAGCATCTTCAAGGAGGTCGTTTTGCCGGCGCCATTGGGTCCGAGGAAGCCAACGATTTCGCCAGCAGCAAGGTGAAAGGTGATCCCATCTACGGCGACGACCTCACTGGTGGCGTGCCGCACGACACTGCGCAGCGCTGCCTTCAAACCGGCATCACGCCTGGAGACGGTGTAGTGCTTGCCGAGATCGCACACGTCGATCACGCAGGAATGACCCATGAGTATCTCCCTTCTATGTATGGAGAAGGTCAGGTATACAAGTCGGGATCTTCTTCATTGACCTGGATGAGGAAGCCATCGGGAGCCTCAATCATGACGTAGCGACCGAACGTTTCATCGAGGATGGGGTGATCGGTCGTGAACCCCGCCGCCGCCAGCCGCTCCAGGAAGGTTTCGAGGGGTTCGTGACTGTTGAGTGAGAGTTCGACGCTGCGACTGCGAATAAACTGACTCGACGGCCGGTTTGATTGGTGCAGCCCCAGGACGGCATCGCCGAGCTGAAGTTCGATCCATTCCCGCCTCCGCTCGATGGCGATAGGTTTCATACCCAGTGCTTGATAGAATGGCATCACTGCATCGGTATTGCGGACATAGACAATAGTCATCAGAGTAAGCCTGGTCTGCTGCGCTGCTCCCTCCGCTAGCGGGATTGCTTGAGGCAGCGAAATCGCCTGCGTTTCGCCTCGTTGCTGCTGTACATATGCCGCGAGCGCCTCTGCAACGAAGTCGGAAAGGGATTCTCCTGTATCCACCGCAGCGTGTTTCACCTGGCGAATGAGGTCGGGCGGCAGGTAGATGTTGAACTGTTGTTTCTTCTCGTTGCTCATACTAGTATACTAGCATACTAGTAACAAATCGTCAAGGCTCTCATTGAAAAAATTTCTGCGAGTATTCTGGACTGAAGCTTCGAGTTAACCTGCAAACTGTCGTGCAACTCTGTTCATTGCGTGGAACGCCATCAACATCTTCGGTTTGTAGTTTCCTGGTGAAGGGTCATTCATCCCTGCTTGAAAGCGCGGGATGAATGACCTGAACTTGCCCCGCCCGCACACTTCCCGTCTAAGGAACCGCTGGCATCCTCTGCTGCGCAGCAGCAACTGCCTCGGCCGGGTACTCGTAATCTTGCAGCCTTCCGGAGAAGTAGGCATCATAGGCAGCCATGTCAAAGTGGCCATGACCGGACAGGTTGAAGAGAATGACGCGCTCTTCCCCAGACTCTTTGGCCTTCAGAGCTTCGTCGACTGCGGCCCTGATGGCATGTCCAGATTCCGGCGCGGGCACAATGCCTTCGCTGCGCGCGAACTGTACCGCTGCCTGGAAGACCGCGTTCTGGTGATAGGCCTCGGCATCGATGATACCCTCCTCATGCAGCAGGGATACCAGGGGGGACATACCATGGTAGCGCAGACCACCGGCGTGGATACCCGGCGGAATGAAATCGTGGCCGAGGGTATGCATCTTGACCAGCGGTGTCATACCAATGGTATCGCCAAAGTCATAGGCATACAGGCCCCTGGTTATGCTGGGGCAGGCCATCGGTTCCGCCGCCAGGAAGCGCGTCTTCAGCCCTTTTCTGCGCGCCTCGCCGATGAAGGGGAAGGCCAGTCCCGCGTAATTGCTGCCGCCCCCGACGCAGCCGATGACGATATCCGGATAGTCTCCGGCTTTCTCCATCTGCAGCAGCGCCTCCTGGCCCACAACCGTCTGGTGCATCAAAACGTGATTCAGAACGCTGCCAAGCGAGTACTTGATTGTGCCGCCGCTCTTGGCAGCGACTTCTACCGCTTCACTGATAGCAATACCCAGGCTGCCCGGGCTCTCCGGATCTTTTGCCAGGATGCTGCGCCCGGCATCTGTCAAATCGGTCGGGCTGGCATGCACAGTCGCGCCATAGGTCTCCATCAGGTTGCGCCGGTAAGGCTTCTGCTGGTAGCTGACCTTGACCATGAAGATCTCGATGTCCACATCGAAGAACGCACCCGCCATCGCCAGCGCCGAACCCCACTGACCCGCGCCCGTCTCGGTCGAGAGCTTCTTGACGCCTTCTTGCTTGTTGTAGTATACCTGGGGCACGGCAGTATTCGGCTTGTGGCTGCCTACCGGGCTGACACCCTCGTACTTGTAGTAAATACGAGCCGGAGTATCCAACGCCTTTTCTAGTCGACGCGCCCGGAAGAGTGGGCTGGGGCGCCATTGCAAATAAACCTGGCGTACTGGCTCCGGAATCTCAATGTAGCGTTCGGTGCTCACCTCCTGTAGGATTAACGCCATCGGAAACAGCGGCGCCAGGTCGGCAGGACCTACAGGTTGTTTGGTGCCTGGATGCAGGACAGGGTCTGGCGGCCTGGGCAGGTCAGCCGCAATGTTGTACCAGGCCCGTGGCATTTCGTCTTCGCTCAAAAGATACTTGGTATGAACGTTGTCAGGCAAGGTTCGCTCCTCTCTCGGCATCGATAAAATAGCTGAACGTAGCAATGTAGAGGTTTTATGTTCCACGCCCTTCTTCGCGGCAGAGCGCCAGGCGATAGCGTATAACAATGCATTGGCGCTTATCCATCCGCAGTACCACTACGCATACTATCTTAAGCCGTGCCAGTTAGCTTGTCAAATGCTCAGTATTACCGGGCATGCTCTCGTTCTCTGAGCACCCCCATCAAACATCACCTACTCGGTCTCAGCGGTCTCGTCGCTGCTGCTGAGGGTGATCACCTCGTCCCCGGCATGCACGGTTGCATCCCAGGTCACCGTAATGGCATCCTTGACGCTTGCGTGGGCAGGGCAGCCCTGGGGATGAACTCGAATTGCGCGGATAGCGGCCTCGCGGGTCTCGACCGGTATAGTGACGTCGTAGTGAACAGCGATAGAGTGAATGCGGATGGTCTTTCCGGCACCGGCGATGCGTCCATCGACAGTGGCGGTATATGTCTGGCGGTCGTAGCGAATCTTGCGCCCTGACAGGGCACCGGCAAGCGTGCCATACATTCAGCCAGCCACTGCCGCGACGATATGATCGAGGGTCGACGCAACCGGGGGACCCTCTTTCGCCCCATAGTACTGGCGCAATCCTCCCTGCATGCCATAGATGACAGGCTCCACTACTTCGCCCAGGTAGGCGTACCGATACCCTTCATGATAAACGAGACGAGCATGCGAGATATACTCGAATTCTTCTGCCATAGCATTTGCCTCCATGTCTTAAACAAAACCAGTTCTCAAACTCTTACTGGCCTTTCCTCATTCTAACATTGCGGCGACGTCTATTTCCAGCGTCGCAGAAGCAGTTCCAAAAAGGGGATACTTCGGAACAAAATGCACTACCACTAAGTACGGATTAGCAGAAGCTCATCCTATGGTATACTTCTGATAACACGGAAACAAGGAGATTTCTGTATGCGCCACCTCCCGACGGGAACTGTCATGTTGCTCTTCACCGATATCGAGGGGTCGACGCGCCTCCTCCAGCAGGTGGGCGAGCGCTATGCCGACGTATTGGCGGAGTGCCGCCAAGTTCTACGGACAGTGTTTCACCAGTGGAATGGTCATGAGGTCGATACCCAGATCAAACATGAGCGCGAACAATTCGTGGGAAAAGAGGAACACCATGGAAAACCCTCCACCTCGATTCAGCAGGAGAGTCGAGAACTACATCAAGTACCGCCCGCGCTATCCGCAGGCCATTATCGATCTCCTGCAAAGGGAATGTCATCTGACAACCACGGATGTCATTGCGGATATTGGCTCAGGAACGGGGCTGTTGACGGAGGTGTTTCTGAACAACAGCTACCAGGTCTTCGGGGTTGAACCTGATCCTGATATGCGAGCTGCGGCTGAATACCTCTTGCAGGGATATCGGCACTTCACTAGCATCAGCGCAACTGCCGAGGCAACGACGCTCGCCGATCACAGCTTCGACGTGGTGACCGCAGGTCAAGCGTTTCATTGGTTTGATCGTGAACAGGCCAGAAGAGAATTCCTCCGCATCCTGGTGCCAAAGGGGTGGGTAGTGTTGGTTTGGAATATCCAGAGAACCGCTGGAACTCCTTTCCTGGCGGCATTGGAGCAATTTTGGCAGACCTACTTGACCCGCGAGGGATTGCATGCCGAAGCGACTGGGCAAGACCTGAGCACCCTCTTGCAACAAACGAATCCTGTCTATCGTTGGAGATTGCACCCCGAACAGGCAGATCAAGAACTCGTCTCCCCCTTGTTTCGGACTGGTTTCTACAAAGTGAAGACGTTTGAGAACCACCAGGTGTATGATTTCGAGGGGTTGAAGGGGCGGGTGTTGTCAGCCGGCAGTGCTCCCGAAGCAGGGCACCCACGCTTCACAGAGATGCTCGAAGCGCTCTCGGCTCTTTTCCAAACGCACCAGGTGGATGGGACCATCACGATCGAGCAGGAGACCCGTGTGTGTTATGGTCAGATCTCCAACACATAGGTTAACGTACTGACCTCGGCAAAAAGAAATAAAGAAATGACAAGATGAGTGATGAAGGAGTCCACACCTAAGGAGCAACAATTAAGAAAGGAACATCTCATGGCTACTTCTGCCCCTCTCATAGGGGTGACCGGCTCCACAGGGCAACTCGGAGGCAGAGTGGCTGTTCGACTCGCCGCCCAGGGTCAACCCCAGCGCCTGCTCGTGAGGGACCTCGCACGTGCCCCACAGATTCCTGGCGCCCAGATCGTCCAGGCATCCTATGAAGATGGGCCATCCATGAGGGCAGCCCTGGACGGCATCCAGATACTGTTCCTGGTGTCAGGCTACGGACCAGGTCGTCTGGAGCAACACTACAGTGCCATCGATGCTGCGGTCGCTGCTGGTGTCGAGCGTATCGTCTACACCTCCTTCCTGGCAGCCGCCCCGCTGGCGACCTTCACGCATGCCAGCGAGCACTACCTCACCGAACAACGTATCCGTGTAAGCGGGAGACGATATACGTTCCTACGCCCGACCTTCTACCTTGATAGGGCTCCTCGTTGGTTCTCCCCCGAGGGCGTCATCCAGGGACCTGCTGGCAACGGCACCATCTCCTGGGTCTCGCGCGATGACCTGGCTGATGTGACCGTCGCCGTCCTGACCACTAATGGGCACGACGGGGCCAGCTATGACATCACCGGGGTCCAGGCGCTCACGCTTGCTGAGGCTGCCGAACAGTTCTCGCGTGCCACGGGTCTCCCTGCTTCGTATCAGCCTGAAACCCTCGAGGAAGCCAGAGCGTCGCGAGCCAGGTTCAATCCTACAGACTGGGAGCTTGACGCCTGGGTGAGCACCTACGTCGCCATCGCCACGGGGGAGATGTCCGTCGTCAGCCACACAGTTCGGGCGCTCACTGGTCATGCGCCCCAGACGTTCGCCGACTACGTCCACCAGCATCCGGAGAGCTATCAGCACGTCACTACGACCCGGCTCTGAGCGCACTTGAGCCATTACCTACTTTATGAGATACTTTAAACAAGCTCTCTCGAGGAAGAGCCGTATCTTATATGCAAGTCTCAAACAATTAGGGAGATAGCGCGTATGCGGGTCGGAGTCGGGCTGCCAACCGGCATCCCTGGTACAAGTAGTCGTCTCATCATAGAATGGGCGCATAAAGCAGACAAAGGTCCTTTTTCGAGCCTTGGAGTGATCGATCGGCTCGTCTACGATAGCTACGAGCCATTGACAACGTTGGCGACTGCAGCCGCCGTCACTTCTCGCGTCAAATTAGTGACCGCCATCGTCATCGGGCCTCTCCATGCCGATGCCATGCTGGCGAAAATGGCAGCGACCATTGATGCGCTCTCTGGCGGTAGACTGCTGCTAGGCCTGGCTATTGGCGCTCGCAAGGAGGACTATGATGCCGCCGGTATAGATTACCGGACCCGGGGGAAGCGACTTTCGGAACAGCTCTCTACCCTGCGTTCCCTGTGGGAAGAGGGGACGGTAGGTGCACAAACAGTTCGTCCTGCTGGCCCTGCTTTACTGGTTGGCGGACTGAGCGACCATGGATACGCGCGCATGGCTCGTTACGCAGATGGCTATATACATGGGGGTGGGACCCCAAGGACATTCGCCCGCGCTGCTGACAAAGCCCGCGCCGCCTGGCTTGATGCCGGGCGTCCAGGTCAACCGCAACTGTGGGCCCAGGCCTACTTCGCGCTCGGCGATGATGCTACTATTGAGGCAGGCCGCCGCTATATGAAGACCTACTACGCCTTCACCGGACCTTTCGCTGAAAAGATCGCTGCCGGGCTGCTTACCAATCCGCAAGCCATAGCTCAGTTCCTGCGCGGCTACGAAGAAGCCGGGTGCGATGAATTAGTCCTTTTCCCGGCACTGCCCGGTATTTACCAGCTTGAGCAACTCGCTGAAATCCTCATTTCCCTTGGCAGGTGTACGCGATGAAAATCATTATCCTCGGCGGTGGCCCGGCCGGTCTCTACAGCGGCCTGCTCATTAAAAAAGCCAATCCCGCGCACGACATTACTATCATTGAGCGCAATGCTGCCGGCGTTACTTACGGCTGGGGAGTTGTTTTTTCTGATCGCACGCTGGCTTCATTCCAGAGAGCGGACTACAAATCCTATGAGCAGATTGCCAATCAGTTCGTGATCTGGGATACTATCGATGTCTATTTTCGCGGCGCGAGGCTGCATTGCGGTGGCCATGTGATCGCCGGCATCTCGCGCAAAGCCCTGCTCAACATTTTGCAAAAGCGCTGCCTGGAACTAGGCATCAGCTTGCAATTCAGTCGCGAGGTGAACGACCTCGCGGAGCTTCCCGACTATGACTTGCTTATCGCCGCCGATGGCATTAACAGCGTTGCGCGCAGGACATATGCACACTTTTTTAGGCCAGCTATAGAGCTTGGCAAAGCCAAATACATCTGGCTGGGCGCGAATAAAGTGCTCGACGCCTTCACATTTATCTTCCATGAGAACGAGCACGGCCTGTTTCAAGTACATGCATACCCCTTTAGCGGAACTGCCAGCACCTTTCTGCTCGAATGTGACGAAGCATCCTGGCTCAATGCCGGTCTCGATAAGGCCAGCGAGGCGGAAAGCCTCGCTTATTGCCAGCACCTTCTCTCCGGAAACCTGGATGGCGCATCGCTCTTATCGAATAACTCAAAATGGATCAATTTCCCTACCCTGAAGACCCGGCTCTGGCATCATAAGAATATGGTGTTGCTTGGTGACTGCGCCCACACTGCACATTTCTCTATCGGCTCAGGCACAAAACTGGCGATGGAGGATGCTATCGCTCTTGCTAGCTCGCTTGAGCAGCACCAGGGCCTCGAAACTGCCCTCAATGCCTATGAGTTAGAGCGCAAACCCGTCGTTGAAGTCTTCCAGAAAGCAGCAGCGGAAAGCCAGACTTACTTCGAGACTATCAAACGCTACCTCGGCCTCGACCCGCTGCAGTTCGCATTCCAGTTACTCACGCGCAGCGGCAGGATCAGCTACGACGATCTCAAATTCCGCGACGTTCGCTTTGGCGAAACCGTCGACCGTTGGTACATGCAGAAAGCCGGTGACACGGAAGCCATTGTCGCCCCGCCTCCAATGTTTGCACCTATGAAGCTGCGTGGGATTACTATACCCACTCGTATGGTCCTCTTGCAAAGAACCAGTGCAGAAATGTCTTCGCCAGGGGATAACCGTGAGGGCCGTCCTGAGGTGGTGCAGGTGCCTCCTGGCAACGTTGGCCTGGTTCTAACCGAACTGACCGCCGTGTCCGCAGAGGGGCGTATCACTCCGGACAGTCCCGGCATATACAACGCGGAACAGCGAGCAGCCTGGAAGCGCATCGTCGAGCATGTACATAGTGTCTCCCCGGCAAAAATGGCCCTCCAGTTGGGCCACGCCGGGCGGCGCGGCTCGACCCGGCCGAGATCAGAAGGCCTGGATAGGCCGCTGCGCCGGGGCAACTGGCCGCTCCTCTCTGCCTCGTCCATCCCTTACACGCCTCAAAGCCAGGTTCCCAGAGAGATGGACCGTCCCATTATGGACCAGGTGCGCAATGAGTTCGTTCGTGCGGCCCGGTTGGCGCAAGAAGCTGGCTTCGACTTGCTGCATCTTCACTTCGCCCACGGTTACTTGTTGGCAAGCTTCCTCTCACCGCTCACCAACCTGCGTAATGACGAGTATGGCGGTGACCTGGAACGGCGCTTGTGCTTCCCATTGGAGGTATTTGATGCCGTGCGAGCCGCCTGGCCGCAGGACAAGCCTATCTCGGTCGCGCTCTCTGTTACCGATTGTGTGAAGGGAGGCTTCACCATCGAGGATGCAGTAGTCGTCGCCAGGACTCTGAAAGCGCATGGATGTGATATGCTTGAGATACTGGCGGGCCAGGCAACTATAGATAGTGAGCCGACCTATGGCCGTGGCTTTCTGACCGCCTTTAGCGATAGGCTGCGCAACGAGGCGAGTGTTCCCACTATAGTCGGTGGCTACCTTACAACAAGTAACGAAATCAATACTATTCTGGCCGCTGGCCACGCTGACCTCTGCATTATGGAGATTCCGCATCTCCATACCTGATGGGAACTTTCTCATACCGGAAGGTCGATTCAGCTATCTCCTTCAATATTGTATCAAAAAGAAGATTCGCTTGATGGCAAATACATTATTATAATGTAAGCACTAGGCGCAAACTATTTGGAAAAGGAACTCGCATATGTCCGCATCGCTCTACCGTGACCCGAACGCCTCCGTTGACGACCGGGTCGAGGATTTGCTCTCTATTATGACCCTTGATGAGAAGCTAGCCCAGCTTGGGTGCCTCTGGAGTACTGCTTTCGTGAGTAAGGGAACCTTCGACCCTGCTATCGTTGCTGAAAAAATGCCGCATGGAATTGGGCAGATCACGCGCATTGGCGCCTCTACTGGCCTGCACCCACACGAGAGTGCAGCGTTCATGAACTCCATCCAGCAGTTTGCGGTTGAGCGCACCCGGCTCGGCATCCCTGTCATCCTCCACGAGGAGTCCACAGGTGGCTTTTGTCACCGTGATGCGACGGTCTTTCCCCAGGGGATCGGGCTTGCAGCGACATGGAACCCGGCTCTCGTCAAGCAGGTTGCCGGGGTGATTCGCACGCAGATGCGGGCAGTTGGCGCGCGGCTCGCGCTTGCCCCCGTGCTTGACGTCGCCCGCGATCCCCGCTGGGGGCGGGTCGAGGAGACCTATGGCGAGGATGCTGTGCTGGCGGGGATAATCGGCACCGCGTACACCCAGGGCCTGCAGACCAGCGATCTGCGCCACGGAGTGGCCGCCACGGGCAAGCACTTCCTCGCTTACTCTATGTCGGAGGGCGGGCGCAACTGGGGTCCTGTTCAAATGGGTTCGCGCGAGCTGCGCGAGGTCTATGCCGAATCTTTCGCCGCCGTTATCCGGGATGCTGGACTCGCCTGTGTCATGAACTCCTATGCTTCTGTTGATGGACTACCTTGCGCGGGCAGCCTCGCCATCCTCAGCGGGTTGCTGCGTGACGAACTCGGCTTCGCTGGTGTCGTCGTGGCAGACTATTTTTCCGTCTCACAACTCCAGTCGCACCACCGTGTCGCGGCAAACGCAGGGGAGGCAGCCCGGCTCGCATTGCTTGCTGGTCTTGACATGGAATTGCCAGCTACAGACTGCTACGGGGAGCCACTCAAAGCGGAGATCGTGGCCGGGCGGGCGCCACTTGATGTCGTCGATGCTTCCGTCCGCCGGGTACTCCGGCTGAAATTCAAACTCGGGCTCTTCGAGAACCCGTACGTCGACGCCTCGATCGCCAATGCGGTATTCCAGGCGCCTGAGCAGCGCGCTTTGGCTCGCCAGGTTGTCGCAGAGTCGATCATCCTGCTCACCAACGATGGTGTACTACCGCTTGCCTCCAGGGTCAAACGCATCGCAGTCATTGGGCCAGGCGCAGATGACCAGCGACTCCTCCAGGGTGACTATCACTACCCTACCCACATGGAGATCGCCTATGCAGCCAGCTACAACCTGAATCCCCCGGACGTAGACCTGCCCACCCGCATTGGTGAATCTTATGCTCCTGGCCCGTACTTCACACCACACGTCACGCCGCTTGCAGGCCTGTGCACGGCTCTGGGAAATAGCGTGGAGGTCCAATACGCCAGGGGGTGCGCGGTGCAGGGCGATGACCGCTCTGGCTTCGCTGAAGCGGTCCAGGCAGCGCGTGATGCCGACATTGCTATAGTTGTGGTCGCAGGGCGCAGCGGCGTCATGCGCCCTGCAACCGTTGGCGAGGGCAACGATGCTGCCAGCCTCGATCTCACGGGCGTCCAGCAGGAACTCATTGATGTGATTGCTGATACAAGCACACCGCTCGTTGTCATCGTGCTCAGTGGCCGCGTCCATACTCTTGCTCACGTCGCTGAGCGAGCAAACGTGCTGCTGCAACTATTTCCGGCAGGTGAGGAGGGTGGCAACGGCCTCGCAGATGTGCTGACCGGGAAGATAAATCCGGCTGGCCGTCTGCCTGTGAGCATGCCACGCGCGGTCGGCCAGGTCCCAAACCACGTTGGGCACCGTGCCGGAGGTGACCGCGCCATGTTCTATGGCGACTACACTGACTCTCCCACGGCACCACTGTTCGCCTTCGGGCACGGGCTTAGCTACACCACCTTTGCATGCAACGGCCTTACCGTGCAGGCGACGAGCACGACCGGGCTGATTGAGGTGTCCATCGAGGTATGCAACACCGGAGAGCGCGCGGGCGACGAGGTAGTACAGCTCTACTGCCGCGACCTGATCGCTTCTGTTGCCCGCCCTGACTACATGCTCATCGGTTTTGCCCGCGTCTCCCTCGCTCCCGGGCTGGCCCGGAGGGTAACATTTATGGTACATCCGTCCCGGCTCGCGTTCTACGACCCGCAGATGCGTTTCGTCACCGAGCCGGGCGCTTTTACCTTTAGTATTGGAGCTTCATCAGCTGACATCCGGGCCGAGCAGACCATAGTACTCACAGGTGAAGTCGCCGAGTACCGGCAGCGGGAGATCGTGCCCACCAGCGTAGTAATTGCTTAATCATTTTTAAGAGGGGCCGGAGCCCATATCCCCGGGTCCTGATGGTCCCTCTTCTTCCAACCCCCAAAAATAAATCTGAGACAGCCAACACGGAATAGTTTGCCAATACGATATGTTTTCACGAATGGAAATGGAAGTGAAAGGCGAGAAGATCAGATATCCTTAGTCCATTTTACTGGCTAAAACAATAAATATTACCTTTTATCTTTTCGCATTGAATTGAAAGGAGATGTTTATGAGCGAAACAATTATCGAGGAGCACCAACCCGCTCCTGACTTCACACTTCCGGCCGTGGGAAGCGACGAGGTAGTGAAAAATGGTCAGATACACCTTGGCAACCTCAAAGGGAGAACAGTGGTACTCTATTTCTACCCAAAGTAGGATTGGACACCTGTAAACATTGGTGTATACGTGATCTCAATCCTCGGCTGAATATCTTCGATAGTGTCCTTTGGCCGCACGGGCGACTCCCCCAGGAAACGGTTGAGTTCATCCCGATGGATACACGGGTGTGGCACATCCTTCGTCTGCGTCGTAATCTCCCTCGCTCTATGGCATGATGAATCGGGCGGTAATTAGCTATCTTTGCCGTCACTAGCCTGTTCACGGTAAACCACTCGTCATCATACCCTTCCAGGCTGACATGCGGCCGTTTCAGCTTCAGGTAGTGGGCCACCTCGTCCCGGTGGATTACTGTCATTGGTATATTTCTGCTATGCGCGGTTAACGTCTCATGGTGGATATGATAAAACAACGTCGTCGGGCTGATGCCGGTGAGGGCCGATGCTTCGGGTATTGACAGCCATTCCTGTTCGGTGACAACTGGCTCCCAGTTCGGCGTTTCAACTGGCGGATGGATGTATACCTTGACGCCTAAAACCTCCAGCGCGTTGCGTTTCTCCTGGAAGGTTGCCTCGTGGTATCTGCCCTTCATGACCGTGAGAAAGTTGAAGAAACCTAAGATGCTGCTGCGGTAGTGGTCGGCGAGCGACGCAAAATCGCGCGAGCCGTCATAATCCTCCACCGCACGCTTCAGCTGCTCCTCCTTCGTCTTGATATCCTGGGTGATGAGTCCGTAAAGGTAACTGCCTTCGGCATGCTTTGAGCGCTCAACGCGGGCCTGCACCAGCTCCTGCTCAAGCCGCGTAATCAGCTGCTTGCCGCGGGTATCTTCAAGCATGGTTTGTACTGCCCGCTCAATGTTCTGTTCTATGGTGCCTCGGATTTGCTCAATACGCTCAAACACTCGGTAGCAGTTCTCCCACACCAGCTCGTTCACTTTGTCCGTCCGTATGACGGTCAGATCGGGGCAAGCGTCATACTTATTGCGGTACTTGGTGCAGCGGTAGTAAGGATATTCCTTCGCGTACCTGCTCGTCATGTAGCGGCCGACCATTTTGTAGTTGCAGGTCTTGCAGTAGATATGTCCTTTCAAAAGAAAGTCCTCGGGGCGTTTGTACGGTTTGCTCTTTTCCGCTTGGTTGGTTGCCAGCTTGGCTTGGGCCCGCTCATACAGTTCGATCGGCACAATGGCTGGCAAACCGCCGGGGATGGTTTTCATGTTCTCATTATCGACCCGTGTCTCGGTGCCTTTGGCAGTCAGCGCTTTCTTTTTCTTGAGAATCTGTAAGACCCCGATGTTGGCCGGGTCGCTCAAGATCATATGCACCGTCGAGGGATGCCAGGCGTTGCTTTTGACCTTCCAGCCCCTCGCCTTGGCCGGAGGCAAAACTCGGTCCTCGGTTAATTTGTGAGCAATACTACGGATGCTCATATCCAGTTCCACGAACATGCTGAAAATCGACAGCCGTATGGTGGCTTCCTCTTTGTTGATCTGGTAGCGCGTCTTGTCTTCGTCCTTCCACTCCCAGCCGAAGGGTGCTCGTCCGGTTGCGACCGGCAGGCCGTGTTCCAGTCTGGTCTGCCAGTGCCGATTCGCATACTCGACAATCTTTTCGCGCTCGCTCTCGGCACTCCACGCTAGGATAGAGCGGATAAGTTTACCAGTGAGTGAGTTGTCGATGTTCTCGGAGACGCTGACGATCTCGCCGCCGTTGCTCTCGATTTCCTCGAAGATCATAGCCGAGTGCACAAAGTTGCGGGAAAAGCGGCGCAGGTCGAAGACAATAATCACGTCGGCGAGGTGGTCACGGATCATCTGGCGGGCGAGGGTCAGTTTTTCCCGTAAGCTGTAATGGATAAAACCGCTCTTGGCTTCGTGCAGCACTATCACGACATCCATATCATGCAGTTCGGCGTATTTGCGCCCTTTTTCTTCCTGGTACTCTAGGCTCTCGCCGTCCTGTTCCTGTTTGTCGGTACTGACACGGCAATAGATAACGGCACGTTTGCGGCGCGGGCGAACGTCTTTTTCGAGTAACATGGTCCACTCCTTAATCGGTCAACAGCGTATCCAGCGCTCTTTCCCGCTCGATGTCGGCAATTGTCTGTAACACGAACATGACGAAATCGCCGACTGTGGTATCTTCTACGTTTTCATGCGCGCAGTAGAGCTTGACATCGCGCTCAATCATTTCTCGCAGTAGGATAACAAGGTGGGCGGGTGAATGACCCAAACAGTCTAGGGTCGTGATGACGACGCCCTGAATATGCCCGGTAGCGACGGCGCAGGTTCGTTAGGTGCCCTCGGTCGCGGTAGGTCATGCCCGTCGCGATGTCAGTATGAACCAGGCTGACTATTAAGCCGTGCTGCTCACAGTAGGCGCGGCAGTCTGCTTCCTGTTGGCTAAGCTCGGTCCGGATATCGGAGTCGTTCGGGGCCACGCGGCAGTGGATATCCACGATAGTTGCTGGCATGGTATGCTACTCCTATATCACTTCACCCAACGCATAGGCATCGGGTACTCGATATACATAACAGATACGATTACATTCCCTCCCGATAACCTTGCGCCGGTAACATACATAGATGTCGGCACACTATACTTAACGAATATGCACCGCCAGATAACCGTCACCGCACCACTTACTTGCTCAGTACAGGGGTGATGTAACCCTATCACTGATGCAGTTAACAGATTGCGTGACTTGCTCAGCGCCAGCGCACGGTCCTTAGAGGTGATGAACTTGACTGAGTAACTGTCCCTGCCGCCGCTGAACGCCGTCAGGTTGCGAATGTAAAGGCTGGAGCCGATGACCGCATTAATCGCTAAGGCTGCCACATTGCCGCTTTTGTCACTGGTCAGAGCATGTGCTGAAACCGTTGCTCTACCGAAGCCGTCGGCGCTCCCAGCGGGAACATACACCTCCTGGTCGGTCGCAACATTGTCAATCGTGAACCCTGCGGGGACGCTCTGGCCAATAATTGAGCCATTGGTGAAAGTGAGCACGCCATGGGCGTAGGTCGCTGGATAGGTATGTACGCCATTCGGGATGACGTTCGTGGTGGCACGGAACACTTGCGGTGGCAAGGCTACCGCCAGTACCATCAGCGTCTTGTGGGTATAGACGGGGTGCAGCGCTGAGTAGTACGTTAGGCCGATGATTGCGCCGTTACAAAGCAGTGCCGCCAGCATGGGCAGCACTACAAAGGGCTGCTTCTCTTCCTCTCTGAGTACATAGAGGTGGATGGTTTCCATCCGATCATCAACCGTGTGCATACGCTCCTCCTACTGGGGCTTGAATTGCGTGCCGTCATTGATATACGGAATGACCTGGTTCTGGATGTGAACCAGCACTTCGACTTTCCCATTAACATTTCTGAACTTGCCGGTCACTGGGATTAACGGCGCGTTGGCAGAAAATAGCCGCGGCCCTTTATACATGCGAGCGTGGACCGAGTCGCCATGCGGCAGTTCGATAATCTCCACGGTGCCGTTCAAGTTCAGGAAAATATAGTGGCTGGGGTTGGCGGCTGTATCGCCGGGGTAGACGATGGCATCTGTCTGGTATGTCCGGGGAAAGCCATAGGCCACATCAAGCTGGTGGTTCGCCCACCAGTTACCAACCCAATTAATGCCCACATTCAGGCCGAGCATGAGTATCATCCCAATGCCCAAGATAAGCAGATAGTGGACTCGTCGCTTCGGCGGTGGTTCGTCGTGTATCACGATGCGCTTATTGCCCTGCTGGATAACCTGGTTGCCCCGCGTATCGACATAACGCCGGATGCTCGTTGGCATGCGCTGTGAATAATACGAGTTCTGATACATCATCTACGTCAGTGACCGGCGATTGCATCTGCTGGACTACGGCATATTGATAGGCACTCGCCCGCCGCTTGATCGGCGCTGGCTGTCTCGTGTCTCGCATAGCTACCTCCAAAGCATCTTGCCAGGTACGATATCGGCTGCTTCTTCCGGCGTTAACTGCCCGTCTTGGACAGCCTGGAAGATAGTATCAATTACTTCATTATTTTCATAGCGGTCGGTCGCGATTGCCCGACCAAAAAGCTCTGACAGCAGCGCGTACAACTCATCATCACCAGCAGCAGGAGCCAATGACACCTAGCGGGAGTCCGGCGATGACATGATAAAGCTTCTTTTGTGATAGCGCGAATGATGAGGTTTATACGATATAAATAATATAAATTATTTACGCGATGCTGTCAAGTGTACACCTGTACACCTGTGGTAATTTGACAATACCCTGTACAATGCTCTTAAAAACTGATGGGGTGCGCAATGACGAGCAATGACGATGAGTTCCTAACTGTTGACGATATTTACGAGCACCTAAATAGGAAAGTACCGAAAGATACCATCAGATCGTGGATACGTTCAAAGCGATTGCCGGCTTACAAACCGGCAAGAAGTATTTTAGTGAAGCGGTCTGATCTGGAAAAGTTTTTGCGGGAGAGCCGGACCACACCGGATCCGAATGGAACGACGTGAAAGGAAGGTAAGCGTCGTGGTACCAATGCTTCGCTCATGGTGGCTGAAGATAAAACAGCATCCAGCCATTGCCGCGATAGTTATTGTAGCCTTAATTGCACTCGCCGTATTCGTTTTTGCCGTCCATACGTTCGGCTGGGATTGGACAGGTCTCAATGGCGGCTATGGCCAGGTAACAGTTCACACCCCTACAAAGGATACAGTAGTGCCACCAGCGAAAACACTGTGAGATTGGCTGCAGTTGCTTATTGTTCTGCTGGTGCTGGCTATTGGTGGATTTTGGTTCAACCAGATACAAAAGGACAGAGAGCAGAAGGCGGCAGAGCAGCGTGCCAAGACCGAACAGACGATTGCGGAGAATAACCAACAAGAAGTGGCGTTGCAAGAATATATCAACAAAATGGGAGGTTTATTGGCTGTTTGATGGTTGTTGGTACAGCCACACTAAGATATTGTTGGCGAATTGCCCTCAGTTAAGCCGCTGCCGCCGATTTTGCTGCGGACACCAATCGGGAGAAGCGCGAGACAGGCGTTGAAGCATGCGTGCCGTTGGCTAGCCAAGCACAAGCCCGCAGCATATTCATGGCTGTCGCCGTGAAAAATGCCTGAAGCCTGAGCTTGTTGCTGCCAATGGAGCGTGCTCGCCGCATCGCGCACGTGCGCACCGCTTGCGCAATGGTGCCTTCAATTCCTGCTCGTTTGGCGTACAGTGCCCGAAATTCCGGCGTTTCCTGACGTTTGCGCGCGATCTCGTGGGCAGTGTAGGTCTGTTCATCTGGACGCAGAATGAGCACATACGCTTCGGTTTGGGTGCAGCGATCATGGAGAGAACACGTTCGGCACACAGGGAGAGG